>Ga0153954_1000309_pt1 | contig 42059 bp, 42 predicted proteins | sample TSFL038MetaG_FD_102277 | JGI IMG/M metagenome (GOLD analysis project Ga0153954, IMG submission 102277) | Attine ant fungus gardens microbial communities from Florida, USA - TSFL038 MetaG | ecosystem: Host-associated > Fungi > Mycelium > Unclassified | place: USA: Florida, Wekiwa Springs State...
CCGCCGGTGTATTGCAGGATCGCGACCTCGTCCCACAGATCGCGCGGCACTGGAGCGGGTGCGTACCTGCCGTCATTGGCCAGCAGGTCCTTGAACGACATGTGCCAGTCGTCGCGCGGCCAGGTGGAAATCTCCTTTTTCTTGGCGATCGGGTAGAGCCAGTTCTTGGGCCACGGCAGGTAGTCGGCGATCGAGCCCACGATCAGCTTCTTGAGCCGAGTCTTGCCGCGCATGGCGGCCATCTTCGGGTAGAGCGCGGTGACGTCGAGCGTCACCAGGATGTCGGTTTCCGAATCGCCGATCTTGAATTCAAGCTCGCGCGCGGCGTCGAGTGGCGAATAGTTCACGACCCGGCCGCCCGCCTTCAGGATACCGAAGAAGGCGATGAGGTAGTGCGGCGTGTTGGGCAGATACAGGCCGACATTGACGCCGGGTCCGACGCCCAGCTTCTGAAAACCGGTAGCCGCGCGGTCGGTCGCCTGCTTGTAGTCGGCGAACGTCATGACCTTGTCGAGGAAGTCGGTGAACGGCCGGTTGGCATTCGCCGCGCAGCTTTCCTCGAAGATCTGGTGCAACGTCTTGTGGGGGACTTCGAGCTCCCACCGCACGCCCGGCGGATAGCTCTTCTCCCAAGGGTAGCCTGCCATTGTTTGTTCCTCCCGTAGCCGACTATGGCACACGGTAGGCATAGGAGTAGACGGTCCTGAAGCCGAGATCGGTGTAGAGCGGCAGCGCGGCGGTGTTCGTCGCCACCACCTGCAAATAGGCATGTCGAGCACCCTGCGCGCGTCCCCAGGCACCGACGCTTTGCGTCAGACGACGGGCGAGCCCGCGGCGCCGCGCCTGCGGTGCGACCAGCACGTCGAACAGACCGACGAAGCCGTCCTCGGCGACGGCGAGTGCAAAGGCAATGGGCTGGCCCGCTTCCTCGACGCTGGCGAAGCCGACAGGCGCGGCGATCGAGGTCAGCATCCGTTCCATGGTCTCGCGGTGTGCCGGCGCGACGGGGCTGAGCTCGGCAAAGCCCGCCAGCCAGGCAGCGGAAGGGCGATGCGCGAACCGGACCTCGGGATCGAGGGTGAACCGATCGTCGAGGGCAGCGACCTGGACCAGGCTCTCATCGATCCGGCGGTAGCCGGCAGCGGCAAGACCCGTGTCGGCGGCGGCCGGCGCCAAGGGGGTCAGGCGCCAGACAGGAGGCAGACCGCGCTCGATATAGGCGGCTTCCAAGGCGCTCTTCAGATCTTGGGTGAACTCAACTTCTGGTTCCAATGCATTGATTGAATTGGCTCTTTTCGTGTAGCCGCCGGAAAGGCGCTGGACCCACCCGCTCTTGCTGACGGTCTGCAGGGCTGGCCAGGCCCTGAGAGACCGCTGCTCGAGGGAGAGAATTTGCTTCCGGTCGAAGGATTCCAGTGACATTCGATACAAACCGTGATATCTAGAGAACCAATAATAACAATTAGTTATTTATTAAACTGTAAGTTCTACATGAACTGCGTCGACAGCCCCTTCGTCGAGCATCGTGTTCGCTGGCAGCCGCCGGGTCTAGGCTCCTCCCTGAAGATCGTAGCGCGGCTGCCAGCACTCCTTCTGCTCGCTTTCCTTGCCTTCGATCTGGTCGGGTGCGGTGGTGGTTCCGGACGGTCCGGCTACGGCTATGCCGACCAGCCCCCGACCAACCGCACGGCCCTGGTTGCCTGGAAGGAATGGAGCCGCTTCGGCCGCTCCACCGTCGTTTATGGCGGCGGCGCGAATGGCTACGTCAATCGCAACGGCGTCAACGAGCGCAGCGAGCCCCTGACAAGTCGGGTCGGCGACTATTGGGGGAGCTGCGGCCATCCGGAATGGAATGGTCGCACTTCGAGCAAGCCCTGGTCGGGTGCTTTTGTGACATGGGTGATGGCGCAGTCGGGTGTCAGCGCTTCCCAGTTCCCGCGCGTCGGCCGGCACGGCGACTATCTCGCGATCCTCTATGATCGCGAGCATCAGTCGCGTTACCCCGCCTTCGTGCTGCACGCGCCCAACGAATACGCGCCCAAGGAAGGCGACCTGGTCTGCACAGGGACCGCAGGCCCAACCTGGCGCTACGCCGATTCACGCATGGCACGCCGTCGCATCGACAACACGGCGACCCATTGCGACATCGTCACGGCGGCACGCGGCGGCTTCGTGCAGGCGATCGGCGGCAACGTGAAGAACAGCGTGACGATGAGCCTCTATCCGGTCGACCATCGCGGCCACCTGATGAATGTTGGCGGCCATCCCTGGTTGCTGGTCGCCGAAAACCGGGTGAACTGAGGCTCGAACGAGTCGTCAGCCCTTGCCCTGCATGAAGGAGGCAACGCGTTCGGCGACCATGATCGTGGGTGCGTTGGTGTTGCCGCCGATGAGCGTCGGCATCACCGAAGCGTCGACGACACGCAGGCCTTGCAGGCCGCGTACGCGGCACTGATTGTCGACCACGGCCATGGGGTCATTGTCGGGGCCCATCTTGCAGGTGCCGACCGGGTGATAGATCGTCTCGCACTTCGCACGGATCCATTGCTCGATCTCGGCGTCGGTCTTCACCGCGGCACCAGGCTGGAATTCGTCGGCGCGATAGGGATCGAGGCCCGATTGGGCGAAGATCTCACGGCCCATCTTCACGCCCTTGATCAGCGTATCGAGATCCTTGCGTTCGGCGAGGTAGTTCGCGTCGATCAGAGGCGTCGCGGCGGGATCCTTGCTGGCAAGGCGGATCGTGCCTGTGCTCTCGGGCCGCAAAGTGCAGACGTGTAGGCTGTAGCCGTTCTTCTTCATCTTGGTGCGGCCGTGATCGACCACCAGAACGGGCAGGAAGTGCAGCTGAACATCGGGTGCCGAAAGTCCTTGCTGCGTGCTGAGAAAGCCGCCGGTCTCGGCGATCGGCGAGGTGCCCGGACCCTTCTTCTGGCTCCAGTACTGGTAAAGCGACCAGAGCTTGTTGGCTGTGTCGTACGTGTCGCGCGTCTTGCAGAATTGCAGGATCGAGGCGTCGAGATGATCCTGCAGATTGGCGCCGACGCCCGGCAGATCGTGCAGCGGCTTGATGCCGACCGAGGTCAGGTGATCCGCCGGCCCGATGCCTGACAGCATCAGGAGCTGCGGCGAGTTCACCGCGCCGCCGGAGAGAATGATGTCGCGGCTGCAGAGCGCGACTTCGTCCTGGTTCTTGTAACGATAGCGGATGCCCATCGCACGGTTCTCGTCGAGGATGATGCGCTCGACACGCGCGCCGGTGATCACCTTGACGTTGTTCTTGTTGCGTGCGACGGCGGGCCGCAGATAGGCCGAGGCGGTGCTCCAGCGCTGCGTGTCCTTCTGCGTGACCTGGTAGTAGCCGACGCCTTGCTGGGTGGCGCCGTTGAAATCCTTCAGGCGCGTGTGGCCCGCCTGCTCGCAGGCCTTCAGGAAACCCTCGTTGATCTTCGACGGATCGGCCTGCTCGGCGACGTTCAGCGGACCGCCCGTGCCGTGGAAGTCGTCGTGGAGGGTCTCGTTGTTCTCGGCCTTCTTGAAGAACGGCAGGACGTCATTGTAGCTCCAGCCGTCATTGCCGAGCTGGCGCCAGTGATCGTAGTCCCAGGCGTTGCCGCGCACATACAGCATCGCGTTGATCGACGAGGAACCACCCAGCGTCTTGCCGCGCGGCCAATACATGCGACGGTTGTTGCAATGCTTCTGCGGCACCGTCTCGTAGTGCCAATTGTAGGGCGACTTCTCGCCGAGGCTCGCGAAACCGGCCGGCATCTTCAACAGGAAGGAATCGTCGGGCGGTCCCGCCTCGAGGATCAGGATGTTGAGCGTGAAGTCCTCGGCCAGGCGGTTGGCGATGGCGGAACCCGCGGAGCCCGCGCCGATGATGATGTAGTCGTAAGGCCAGGACATGATCGCTTCCTAGGGCAGTCTGTTCTCGATGACGGTGAAAAAGGGTCGGCCGGATATGGGCGACAAAAAGCCGTTGGCGTCCAGTGGAAAGGTACTGAGGCTGACCGAGTCGTCGACATTGCCGCCGATCGCCTCGAGCGAACTTGGCCGCACAGAGACCACGATGTCGCAATGCCCTGGGCCGCGGTCGAGCCAGTCGAGGCTGGTGCGGCCGCCCTCCCGCGAGGAGCAGATCAGGTCACCGACTTGCGGCCGATACTCAGAAAGGCGGCGGGGGATCAAAGTCGCATCAGGTTGGCGCGCGCGGTCGACCAGCCGCTCGATATAGATCGTGTGGCGATCGTCCGGGCAGAACTGGTCGCGCGGTACGCCGGCACTGGCGATATCCCAGGAGATGAAGGCCGCCGACCATGGCACATCGGTGTTGAGCCCGCTGTACTGGGGTTCGTCGACGCTGCGCCAATAGTCGTGGACGCGCTCGGTCATCTCCTGCTCGTTGAGCCCGCGATGATCGACATGCGCCGTGCCGTCGGCATAGCTGATCGTCTGGCGGCCGAAGCGATCCCATTCCTGCTCGGCCAGTATCACCATCGAGGCGCGCGGGCTGGCGCTGGGGGGCGGTGCTTCCGGCTGCCACGATGAGGCAGGGCAGGGCGGCAGAACCGGCAGGCCGGCGGCGGTGAGTTGGGGCCGCTGCGCGCAGGCGCCGAGCAGCAGCAAGCCGATCACGGCGACGAGACGCAGCGTTACCATCGCCCAAGTCCTCCGATCACGATTGTCGGCACGTTGGCCGTATGACTTTCCACGCCGAAAACCTGCGTGCCCGGCCGCCGACCTTCACGCGGCTCAGAGACCTCGACACCGGCCTTCTTCAACCGTGCCTGACAGCCTGCAACGTTCGGCGTGCGCCAGGACAGGCCCCACAATTCGCCGGGCCCGTCGGACACGCCCTTCTTGAGGTTATGTGCGATCTCGATCACGAGGTCGCCGCAGCGGAAAAACAGAAGGCGGGCATTCCATGCCGGATTGCTGCGGTCGAGCCGGAGATCGAGGCCGAGCCGTCCGGCATAGAGCGCGATCGCGCGCTCGGGATTGGGCGAGCGGATAACGACATGGTCGAGAGAGGTGATCGATTCGGCTTCGCTGGATTTGAGAAGAGGCGAGGGCGGCGGCGCCTCCGCACGCTCGACCAGGGCAATCGGTACGCCATGCGTCGCCGCGGATGTGAGCGTCAGCCCGCGGCGCTCCAGGAGTCGCTCGGTCTTCTCGATCGATGAAGTCGCGAACACCATCGATGTCAGCCGCGCTGTCGAGGCGTCATCTTCGATGACGAGCCCGACATTGCCGACGCGCAGCTTTCCACCCTCCGCCTTGCGCCCCAGCAGCGTCTCGTAGGCGCCGACGGCACCTGACACGAACGACGCCTTGAGCGCCAGATGATCGAGACCGGTGATCATGACCCGAACCCTGTCATCCTCAGGACGACAAGATTAGCCGATCTTCTTCAGCTTCTCTTTGTACATGGCGCCGCGGCGCACGTAGCTCTCGGCGCTCATGCGGAGCCGCGTGACGTTGTCCTCGCTAACCTCGCGGGCGGCCTTGGCGGGCGAGCCGAAGATCACGGCGCGGTCGGGAAAAGTCTTGCCTTCGGTCACGACCGCACCGGCGCCGACAAGGCTTTGCTTGCCGATCACCGACTTGTTCAGAATCACGGCCGCGACGCCGATCAACGCGCCATCGCCGACGGTGCAGCCATGCAGCATGACCTGATGGCCGATCGTCACGCCCTTGCCGATGTCGATCGGGCAGCCGGGATCGGTGTGGAGCACGGAGTTGTCCTGCACGTTGCTGTCGTCGCCGATGCGGATCGGTTCGTTATCGCCGCGCAGAACGGCGCCGAACAGGATCGAAACCCGCTCGCCCAGAATCACGTCGCCGATGATCGTCGCGTTCTCGGCGATGTAGCAGGACTCCGGAATCACCGGCTTCTTGTCGCCGAGCTGATAGATGGCCATGTCGATACTTCCTCCGACGCTTCAGTCTTCACCCTTAGAGCGCGCCGTCGCGCAGGTCGAGTAGCGTGCTGGGCCATCGGCGTTCGGCGAATAGGGCGCGCAAGACCAGTTGCTTCCATTTGCCGTTCGCATCGAGGAAGCGCGTCCGGTTGGTCATGTCGCGAGAGTTTGAGGAGACGTGGCTCGTCGACGGTGATGCCGCCGATCGTGCCGATGCCGATGCTTTCGTCGCCCGACCCGACGACTCTGCTCCATGGCCGGATCGGCCATTTCCGTTTACGTAAACTCCCTTTGACGTTTACGTAAACGTTAAGTATGACGCTTCCACTATGCCCGCCACGACGCCTTCCGCCCCCGCTTCGCCAAAGAGCGCCGCGCCACGCGACACGGCGCGTATCTATAGCATCGCCGAACTGGCGCGTGAGTTCGGCATCACGGCGCGCACCATCCGCTTTTACGAAGACGAGGGACTGGTCAAGCCGCGCCGGCAAGGGCTGACCCGGCTCTACAGCTCGCATGACCGCATGCGCCTCGGCTGGATCCTGCGTGGCAAGCGCCTCGGCTTCTCCCTGTCCGAGATCAGACAGCTTCTCGATCTCTATCAGGTCGACCGCACCGGCGTTCAGCAGATGCGCGAGCTCCTGCGCCGCAGCCGCCTGCACATCGAGGATCTGCAACGCAAGCGTCGCGATCTTGATGCTCATATAAAGGAATTCGAGGACGTGGAGACGCAGGTCGCAGGCGAGTTGCGCAAGCGCGGCGTCGATCCAACAACCGATTGAGGCCAACGACCGATTGAGGCCGACGACCGACTGGGAAGGGGGAACGCCATGGCTGTCTATAAGGCGCCGTTGAAGGAAATCATGTTCGTGCTGAACGAGGTGCTCGATGTATCGAGTCTCGCCAAGCTGCCGGGCTATGAGGACGCAACGCCCGATACGATCCAGGCGATCTTCGAGGAGGCGGCGAAGCTCTGTGAGAACGTGATCTTCCCGATCAACCGCTCCGGTGACGAGGAAGGCTGCCACTACGAGAACGGCGTCGTGCGCACGCCTAAGGGCTTCAAGGAAGCCTACGACCAGTATCGCGATGGCGGCTGGACGGCGTTGACCGCCGATCCCAAGTATGGCGGACAGGGACTGCCCGCGACTTTGAGCTTCGTCGTCCAGGAGATGATGACGTCGGCCAACCAGGCCTTCGCCATGTATCCCGGTCTCACGCATGGCGCTTATGAAGCGCTGCTGGTGCACGGCTCCGAAGAGCTGAAGCAGCGTTTCCTGCCCAAGCTCACCAGCGGCGTCTGGTCGGGCACGATGTGCCTCACCGAGCCCCATTGCGGCACGGATCTCGGCATGCTGCGGACCAAGGCCGAGCCGAACGCCGACGGCAGCTACTCGATCACCGGCACCAAGATATTCATCTCCGCCGGCGAGCACGACCTCACCGAGAACATCCTGCATCTCGTACTCGCGCGCTTGCCGGATGCGCCGGGCGGTACCAAGGGCATCTCGCTCTTCGTCGTGCCGAAGTTCCTGCCCAAGGACGATGGCAGCCTGGGCGAGCGGAACGGCATCCGCTGCGGCGCCATCGAGCACAAGATGGGCATCAAGGCCAACGCGACCTGCGTCATGAACATCGATAGTGCCAAGGGCTGGCTGGTCGGCGAGGCGAACAAAGGCATGAACGCCATGTTCGTGATGATGAACGCGGCGCGCCTGGGTGTCGGCATGCAGGGCCTCGGCATCGCCGAGGTCGCCTACCAGAGCGCCGTCGCCTATGCGCGCGATCGCATCCAGGGCCGCTCGCTCACCGGCCCGAAGAACGCGAACGGCCCGGCCGATCCGATCATCGTGCATCCCGACGTCCGTCGCATGCTGATGACCCAGAGATCCTTCACCGAGGCAGCCCGTGCGCTCGCCCTCTGGGTCGGCATGCTGATCGACGAGGCGCACCGCCATCCGGATGCGGCCAAGCGCGAAGCGGCGGACGATCTCATCCAGATGCTGACGCCCATCATCAAGGCGTATTTCACCGACATGGGCAGCGAGTGCGCCAACCTCGCCGTGCAGACCTATGGCGGCCACGGCTTCATCCGCGAGAACGGTGTCGAGCAGCTCGTGCGTGATGCGCGCATCACCCAGCTCTACGAAGGCACCAACGGCATCCAGGCGCTCGACCTCGTCGGCCGCAAGCTGCCGATGAAGGGTGGCCGGGCGGCTCAGCGTCTGCTGGGCGAGATCTCGGGTTTCGTCGGCGCGTACAAGACCAACGAGAAGATGAAGGAGTTCGTCGAGCCGCTCGAGAAGGCGCTCGGCCGCGTGCAGGACGCCGCGCTCTTCCTCATGCAGCACGCGATGAAGAACCCGGACGAGGCAGGCGCCGCGGCAACCGATCTGCTCCGTCTGATGGCGATCACGGCGATGGCTTACATGTGGGGGCGCATCGCGGTCGCTGCCTTCAAGGGGCTGGAGAAGGGCAGCGACAACGCCTTCTACGAGGCCAAGCTCGCGACGGCGCGCTTCTACATCGCCCGGGTGCTGCCGCAGACTACGTCGCTCAACCACCAGATCAAGGCGGGAGCGGCGACTCTGATGGCATTGCCGGCGGAGGCTTTCTAGGCCGCGCCGTCGAGACAGGCACCGCCGTGTCATCGCCTCGCACGTGGCCCACACCGTGCGAGGCGATGAAATCGGAGACAGCCGTATCAGCGACCCTTCCAGTTGGGCTTGCGCTTCTCGGCGAAGGCGCGCGGTCCTTCGACCGTGTCCTCGCTCTTGGTCATGGCGACGAAGGCCGGGTAGTGGAGGTTGTGCATGGCGACCTCGAGGGACGGCACGTCGAGTGCACGCATGACGACCTGCTTGGTCGCACGCACCGACATTGGTGAGCAGGCCAGGATGTCGTTGGCCCAGCGCTTCGCCGCCGTCATGAGCTCGGCGTGAGGCACCATTTCGGTCACGAAGCCGAGTTCGAAGCCTTCCTTGGCCGAGACATGGCGGCCGGTCAGCATCATGCCCATCGCCTTCTTGAGCGGGATCATGCGTGACAGGCGCTGCATGCCGCCTGCGCCGGCCGCCAGGCCGACCTTGGGTTCGGGCAGCGCGAAGGTCGCCTTGTCGGATGCCACAATGATGTCACAGGCCAGCGCGATCTCGAAACCACCGCCCATGGCGACACCGTTGACCGCAGCGATCACCGGTTTTTCGAGATCGAAACGATTGGCCAGACCACCAAAGCCCTTGGCGGGATGGACCGGTCGCTTGCCGGTCTTCTTCTGGATTTCCGCATGGTATTTCAGGTCGTTACCGGCACAGAAAGCCTTGTCTCCGGCGCCCGTGATAATCGCCACCCAGAGCTCGGGGTTGGCATGGAATTCGTCGAAGGCTGCGACAAGTTCCTCATTCGCCATCGGATGGCAGGCGTTGTAGACCTCCGGCCGGTTGATGGTGGCGATCATCAGTCGGCCTTCGATCTCGATTCTGCTATACTCGCCCATAACGTTTCCCCTCATCTGCGGTCGGCGAGGTGCGGTCTACCGCACCTTTCGGCCACAACGATACAAAATGCCGCCACGGAATGGCGCGAAAATCCCCGCATCGCTGGGATGAATTGGCGGCAATAAGACAGGAACAAAAAGCGATATGTCATTAGGAACAGGACCATTCGGCCGCCTTGTGGCGTTTCGGGCCGTTGCCAGCCTGATTGCCGTGACGGCGCTTCCCCTGAGCAGCGGTTACGCCGCGGACTTCAACCAGAATCTCAGCATCTGGCAGGCCTCCGAGCGCGCGCGCCAGGAGATGGTCGCCCAGGCGCCGCCGTCTGTCGCCCTGGCGCCGGGGGCGACCGTTTCGGCTCCGGCTAAGCCCGGTACCAAGGCCGCCAAGGAGTTGCCCAAGGGATTGAAGGAGGCAGCGCCATCGGAGGCAGTGAGCAAGCTCCTGTCGCCGTCGGTGGACCCGAGCGTGCCGTTGCCGCAGGCGGGCCTGACTCGTCAGGGGACGTCGGGAGACGATGGCGGAGACAGTCCTTTGGCAGGGCCCCGCGTCTACGGCCGTCCCGAGCAGGGCAATAACGGCGTCATGGGGCTCGTCATGGGGGTGAAAATTCCGATCCCCGCGGACCGCAGTGCTGCATTGCCGCATACCACATCTGGTACAGGCTCCAGCGGCTCCGAAAGCAGCGATTCTGCTCGATAAATCAGTACTGTTGCCGGGCCGCCACAGGCCTGCCTTGAAAGCGCCCGGCTTCTTGCACCTTACCAGTTGTGGTGTGTATATTCGCCCTCGTGGTTGGTCGTTTGGACCCAGCCCCGCTTACGCTCGTCAGGTTCGATAAACGAGGGGAAGAACTTATGAAAAAGGCTTTGATGGCCGCCGCTGTGCTCGTTGCGCTGCCGGTTGTCGCCCAGGCGCAGTCGCCGTCGTCGGGCTTCTACATCGGTGCGGAAGGCGGTCTGAACTGGCTGCTCAACACCACCATCATCAACCAGTCGGTCACCCCTCAGACAGGTTGGGCTGCCGGCGGCGTGGTCGGTTATGACTTCGTCGGCCCCCGCGTCGAGTTGGAAGGCGTCTACCGTCAGAACAACACCACCCAACAGTTCTGGAGCGGCAACCGCGGCTTCGTGAGCCAGATCAACCAGCTCAACGTGATGGCCAACCTGCTGTATGACTTCGCGCCTGGCTCGACCATTACACCGTATATCGGCGCTGGCGCCGGTATAGCGTTCGTCGACGGCGACAGCTCGCTCGGCAGCACGCAGTTCGCCTACCAGGGCATCATCGGTCTCGGCTGGAACGTCGACACCAACTTCCGCATCAACCTCGACGGCCGCTACTACGGCACCTCGAACCCGAGCGTTGCGGGCACGACCTGGAGCAACAATAACTTCAACGTCATGCTCGGTCTGCAGTTCAAGTTCGGTCCGCCGGCTCCGGCGCCCGTGCAGGCCCCGCCGGTCGTCCAGGCCCCGTCGTACATGGTGTTCTTCGATTGGGATCGCTCGGACCTGTCGCAGCAGGCGCTCGCCACGATCCAGCAGGCGGCCGGTGCCTTCAAGCAGAAGGGTAGCGCTCGCATCACGGCGACCGGCCACACCGATCGTTCGGGCCCGGAGAGCTACAACATGGCGCTGTCGCTGCGTCGCGCGAACTCGGTCAAGGACGCTCTCGTGCGTGACGGCGTGCCGGCGACGGCGATCTCGGTCGTCGGCAAGGGCGAGGCCGATCCGCTGGTTCCGACCGCGGATGGCGTGCGTGAGCCGCAGAACCGCCGCGTCGTGATCGTCCTCAACTAAGACTGATCCGAAGCTTTAGAATTCAGGGACGGCCGGGGTTCATCCCCGGCCGTTTCTTTTTGTAGATCAAGCATTTATCGGAAGAAGCCGCTTTTCAGGTTGGCGGCGCCGGGGCCGGTCTCTATATCCGGACCTGAGGAGAGTGAATTCAATGGCAACAGTGCTGATGCCCAAGGCGACCGCCGTTTGGCTGGTCGAGAACACGACGCTGACCTTCGATCAGATCTCGGCCTTCACAGGCCTGCATCCGCTCGAGGTCCAGGCGATCGCCGACGGCGAGGTGGCGGGCGGTATGACCGGCCTCGACCCCACGACCAATGGCCAGCTCACCAAGGACGAGATCAAGCGCGTCGAGGGCGATTCCAAGGCGCGGCTCAAGCTCAGCCCGCGCGACGTCCCCGAACCCGTGGTCCGCTCCAAGGGGCCGCGCTACACGCCGGTGGCCAAACGCCAGGACCGGCCGGATGCGATTGCGTGGCTGCTCAAGGTTCATCCCGAACTGCAGGATAGCCAGGTCGCCAAGCTCGTCGGCTCGACCAAGAGCACCGTGCAGTCGGTCAAGGACCGTACGCATTGGAACATGCAGAACGTGCGACCGCGCGATCCGGTCACGCTCGGCCTCTGCTCGCTCAAGGATCTCAACGACGCCGTCGACCGCGCCCGCCGTAAGGCCGCGCGCGAGGATGCCGCCCGCAAGAAGGCGCGTATCGCGGCGGGCGAGCCCGTCGAGGACGAGACGCCTGTTTCGGTCGATCCGGCCGTGGCGGATCAGCCGGAGTTCGCCGAGGAAGAGAACGAGTCCGCCGATGGCGGCGAGCATCACGAACACTGAGAGCTCGAAGCGAGCGGCGCATGGCGCCGCTCGCTATTGTCTCACACCGTCATCATCACCTTGCCCACATGATCGGCGCGCTCCAGCTCGGCGTGCGCGCCTGACGCATCCTTGAGCGGGAATGTCTTGTAGATGATCGGGCGGATCTTGCCGGCCTCGAGCAGCGGCCAGACCTTCTCCTTGAGTCCACGTGCCATGCGGCCCTTGTTCTCTATGCTCTGAGGCCGGAGCGTCGAGCCGGTGAGGGTGAGGCGGTTCACCATCACGATGGCGGCGCTGATCTCGGCCTTCACGCCTCCCTGCAGCGCGATCACGACGCAGCGGCCATCCTGTTTCAGGAGCTGCAGGTTCCTGGGCAGATAGTCGCCGGCGACCATGTCGAGAACGACATCCACGCCGCCCGACAGCTTCTTCACTTCGGCGGCCCAATCGTTGTCCTTGTAGATCACCGCATGGTCGGCGCCGATTTCGGTGACGGCTTTCGCCTTGGTTTCGTTGCGCACCGTGGTGAGCACCTTGCAGCCGAACGCCTTGGCGAGCTGGATCGCCGTCGTACCGATGCCTGACGCGCCGCCATGGATCAGCACGCTTTCGCCCGCCTTGAGCTGGCCACGCTCGAAGAGGTTGTGCCAGACGGTGAAGTAGTTCTCCGGCAGCGCCGCAGCGTGCACCATGTCGAAGCCCTCGGGTGGCGGCAGGCATTGCGGCGCGGGCACGGCGCAATACTCAGCATAGGAGCCGCCCGGTGTCAGTGCGCAGACGGGATCGCCTTCTTTCCAGCCGGTGACGCCGGGCCCGATGGCAGCCACGGTGCCTGCAGCCTCGAGGCCGGGCAGATCCGAAGCGCCCGGCGGCGGCGGATAGCTGCCGGCGCGCTGGGCGAGATCGGGCCGGTTCACGCCCGTTGCCGCCACCTTGATCAGGAGTTCGCCGGCCTTGAGCTGCGGCAGCGGTCGCGTCGCCGGCACCAGCGCTTCGGGGCCGCCGGGCTTCTTGATTTCGACGCACATCATGGTGGCGGGAAGCGCGCTCATGGTCAGCCTTTCAGTACGAGAAGAGCGATGGTAGGTGTGAAATAGCCGCTTCCGGGGAACCGTGCCATGGCCTTCGATCTCGACGATCTCGATCCGCGCAACGCCAAGAAGAAGCCTCTCAATCTCGACGATCTCAACATCGCCGATCTCAAGGAATATGTCGCGGTCCTCAAGGCGGAGATCGAGCGGGTCGAGGCCAAGATCAAGGCCAAGCAGGGGCACGCATCAGCGGCCGAGTCGCTGTTCAAGAGGTAAGGTTCATGTCGCTCAAGGGTAAATCCGCCATCGTCACCGGCTCGACCAGTGGCATCGGCCAGGCCATCGCCGTCGCGCTGGCGGCCGAAGGCTGCAACGTCATGTTGAATGGTTTCGGCGACAAGGCCGCCATCGACAGGCAGCGTGCCGACATGGCCGTGAAGTACGGCGTGAAGGTCGACTACAACAGCGCCGACATGAGCAAGGGCGACGAGATCGCCGAACTGGTCGCCGGGACCAACGCCGCTTTCGGCGGTGTCGATATTCTCGTGAACAACGCCGGTATCCAGTTCACGGCGCCGATCGAGGAGTTTCCGCCCGAGAAGTGGAACGCCATCATCGCCATCAATCTCAGCGCGACTTTCCACGCCATCCATCATGCTCTGCCGCTCATGAAGGCGAAGAATTGGGGCCGTATCATCAACATCGCCAGCACGCACGGGCTCGTCGCCTCGAAGGAAAAGGTCGCCTATGTCGCCGCCAAGCACGGCATCATCGGCATGACCAAGGTGGTCGCCATGGAATGCGCCGATACGGGCGTCACCTGCAACGCGATCTGCCCGGGCTGGGTGCTGACGCCGCTGGTGCAGAAGCAGATCGACGCCCGTGCCAAGGCGGACAACATCTCAGTCGAGAAGGCCAGCGCTGATCTCGTAGGCGAGAAGCAGCCTCAGCACAAGTTCACCACCACCGAGCAGATCGCGGGTCTCGCCGTATTCCTTTGCTCCGATACCGCTTCGAACATGCAGGGCACGCAGCTCGTCTCCGACGGCGGCTGGACGGCCCAATAGGGAGACAACGTGGTCGACGCGAAGTTCCTCAAGCCCGATACGCTGGCCCTGCATGCGGGCCAGCATCCCGATCCGGTCACCGGCGCGCGCGCCGTGCCGATCTACCAGACGACGTCCTACGTCTTCCGTGACGGCGATCATGCGGCGAGTCTGTTCAATCTGGAAGTCGGCGGCCACATCTACAGCCGCATCTCCAACCCGACCGTCGCGGTGTTCGAGGAACGCGTGGCAGCACTGGAGGAGGGAACCGGAGCGCTGGGTGTGGCGAGCGGACAGGCGGCCCTGCATATTGCGATAGCGACCCTGATGGGCGCGGGGAGCCATATCGTCGCCTCGACCTCGCTCTACGGCGGCACGCGCAACATGCTGGCGCTGACCCTGCCGCGCTTCGGCATCGAGACGACTTTCGTGCATCCACGCGATCACGAGGGTTTCCGGAAAGCCATCCGCGACAACACCCGGCTGGTGCTGGGTGAGACGATCGGCAATCCCGGCGGCGAGGTTCTGGACATCCCGGCCATCGCCGACATCGCCCACGCGGCGAAGATCCCGCTGATGATCGACAATACCTTCGCCTCGCCGGTGCTCTGCCGTCCGCTGACCCTGGGCGCCGACATCGTCTTCCAGTCGGCGACCAAGTTCATCGGCGGCCATGGCGTGGCGATCGGCGGCGTGATCGTGGAAAGCGGCCGCTTCGACTGGGAAGGATCGGGCAAGTTTCCCACGCTCACCGAGCCTTATGCCGGTTACCACGGTATCGATTTCGCCGAGGAGTTCGGCCCGCATGCCTTCGTCATGCGGGCCCGCGCCGAAGGTGTGCGCGACTTCGGCTCCTGCATGGCGCCGCAGACGGCCTTCTATTTGCTGCAGGGCCTCGAGACCCTGCCGCTGCGTGTGGCCCGCCACGGCGAGAATGCGCGCAAGGTGATCGCGTTCCTGAAGGACAATCCTGCCGTCGAAAGCATCGCGTCGCCCGAGCTGCCTGAACACCCCGACCACGAATTGGCCAGGAAGCTGTTGCCCAAGGGCGCGGGCTCGATCTTCAGCTTCGACATCAAGGGCGGCCGCGAGGCCGGCCGGCGTTTCATCGAGCGGCTGAAGCTCTTCTCGCACCTCGCCAATGTGGGCGATGCCAAGTCGCTGGTGATCCATCCCGCCTCGACCACGCACGCCCAGCTCGATGCCGCCGCCTTGAAGGAGGCAGGTATCGGCGAGGGCATGATCCGGCTCTCGGTTGGCCTGGAAGATCCCGACGATCTTCTCGACGATCTCGGCCCCGCGTTGCGCGCCTCGCAGAAGGCGTGACCATGAAGTTCAAAGTGGATGGCCGCGAGGTCTTCGCGACGACGGGCGGGACGGCCTTCGATCCGTCGAAGCCCACGGTGCTCTTTCTTCATGGTGCGGGCTTCGACCGCACGGCTTGGCGTCTACAGACGCGCTGGTTCGCTCATCATGGGCGCAGTGTGTTGGCTGTCGACTTTCCGGCACATGGCTGGTCCGAAGGGCCAATGCTGACCAGCATTGCCGCCATGGCCGATTGGACAGCCAAGGTGATAGAGGTCGTCGGACTCAAGACAGCCGCGCTTGTCGGCCATTCGATGGGGGCGCTGGTGGCGCTCGATTGCGCCGCGCGCCATCCCGACAGGGTGAGGGCGCTGGCTCTTTGCGGCGTTGCGACCGAGATGCCCGTTCATCCCGAGATGCTGGAATCGGCCAAGGCGAACACGCTCAAGGTGCAGGAACTGATGACCTTCTGGGGGATCGGCAATACCCTGCATAAAGGTGGCATGGTTTCGCACGGCTTGTGGCTGCGCCGGGAATCGCTGGCGGTGCTTTCGGGCAACAAGCCTGATGTCATCCATACCGATCTCGCCGCCTGCAATGCCTACAAGGACGCGCCCGCGCGTGCCGCGGAGGTGAAGTGTCCGACGGTGCTGGTGCTGGGTGATGGCGACCTGATGACGCCGGCTGCCAAGGCAAAGCCGCTGGCCGCGGCGATCACCCAATCGAAGACCGTCGTCATTCCGAACTGCGGCCACTTCATGATGGTCGAGCGGCCTGACGAGACGCTGGACGTTCTGAAGGCCTATGTCTGAGCGCGTCGCCCTCATCACCGGATCGACCTCCGGTATCGGCGCGGCAACCGCGCGGCGGCTGACGCGCGATGGCTACGTTGTGGCGCTGCATTCACGTAGTTCGGCCGATATCGGCAAGCAGATGGCCTCCGAACTGAAGGGCGCGAGCTATCACCAGGCCGATCTCGCCGATGAAACGGCCGCACGGGGGCTGGTGGCGTCCGTATTGAAGCATCACGGCCGGCTCGACGTGCTGGTGAACAATGTCGGTGAGTCGATTCGCATCCCGCATGCCGATCTCAAGGCCGCGACCCCCGCCGTCTGGCGTCGCATGCTCGACATCAACCTGATCATGCCCTTCGTGTTGATCACGGAGGCGGAGGCCGCGCTCCGCGAGGCCAGGGGCTGCGTGATCAATATCGGCACGCACTCGGGCGTGCGGCCCAAGGGGGCTTCGATTCCCTATGCGACCGCCAAGGCCGGGCTGCACCATGTCACGCGGCTGCTCGCCTTGACGCTCGGGCCCGACATCCGGGTGAATGCCGTGGCCCCGGGCCTCGTCGAGACGCCGATGAGCGCCGGCTGGCCTGAGGCGACCGAGCTCTGGAACACCAGGGCGCCGATGCGTCGCGCGGCCCAGCCGGAGGATATCGCCGATCTTGTGGCCGCCCTGGTCGCCAACGACTACGTTACGGGCGAAATCGTGATTGCCGACGGTGGACTGAACCTCACCTGAGGCCAACGAAGGAGGAACGCATGAACGTGCAGACCCTGCCGCCGGGCTACAAGGTCGCCCCCTGGACGCCGCCGGAAAAGATCGATGGCAAGATGCTGGCCGAGGCGAGCGCCAAGCTGATCGACCTGCTGCGCATCCGGACGCAGCCGATCGGCATGAGGCTGTTCGAGGACCCGGCCGACATGGAGAAAATCCAGGGACTGCGCAAGCCGACCGAAGGCTTCAAGTTCACCATGTGCCAGATGGTGACCCAGTCACGCTGGTATGGCTTCACGCTCGGCATCACCGTCGACAATACCCGCGGCGGCAATTGCGGTGGCGTGGTCGGCCTCAACCATCCGGGCGAGGGCTTCCTCTCCGGCGATCACATGAACGGCGTGTGGTTCGGCAACAAGGAAGCCTCGGCCGCGCACCAGGCACAGATGCCGAGGGTGCCGGACGGCAAATACAACGGCCTGGTCGTCTCGCCACTGCGTTCGGGCCGGCTCGATCCGCCCGACATCTGCATGTTCTACGGCACGCCGGGACAGATGATCTATTTCATCAACGGGCTGCAGTTCCATCGGTATCGCCGCTACGACTTCACCGTCACCGGCGAGAGCGCCTGCGCCGACTCCTGGGGCAGGGCCCTCGCCACGCGTCAGACTTCGCTGTCGCTGCCGTGCTTCGCCGAACGCCGCTACGGCGGTGTCGCCGACGACGAGTTGCTGATGGCCTGCCCGCCGGACGAGATGTTGCGCGCCGTCGAAGGCATGGTGCAGCTCGGCAAGAACGGCCTGCGCTATCCGTTCCCGCCCTACGGCGCGGTCATGGATCCAGCGCTCGGCATGGCCAAGAGCTACGGGTGACGTGCTCTACATCGTCGCCTGGCCGCTCCTGAACGAGGCCGACGACCGCACGCTGCGCCAGATGCGGGCGCAGTACCATCCGGGCGAGGCCGAGATGATCGGCCCGCATTTCACCCTGGTGTTCGGCGCAGCTGTGAGCAGCGAGACGCGGCTCCGCGAGGCGTTGCCGGCGTTTGCCGATCGTCGGGCCTTCTGGTTCGTCCTCGATCGCATCGAACGCTCCGGCCGTTATCTTTACGCTGTACCGTCCGACGGCCACGAAGAGCTTGTGGCTCTCCATGACGCGTTCGACTCCGATCCCGGCGGCGAACCGTTCGAACCGCACATCACACTCGGCCTGTTCGACACGCCGGCCGCTGCCGAGCAGGTGGCGCGCATCGTCGAGCGGCAAAGACTACCCCTGTACGGCCGGGTCGAGGAGCTGTCTCTGCTGCGGCGGCAAAACGAGACTCTCGATACCTTGGCCAGCGTTCGCCTGCTGGCGTGAGACGCCGGGCCGGGGCAGCGCTAGCGCCAGAGCGGCGGTAGCGGCGGCAGGCGGGCGTTGCCGGGGCGGGCGAAGATGCCAAGCCGTGCAAGCGTGTCGCGTACCTCGCGTGGGGCGCGGATCTGGGGGCCGCGTGCGTCGATGCCGGCCAGCCTCATGAGGCGGTCGGCGATCCTCTGCCAACGGTCGCCCTCGGCGGGGAAGCGGCGCAGCTCGACTTGCCTGCCCTCGTCGATACCGGCCTTGGCTTTGGCGATCGAGATCGCGAGTTGCAAACCACCCAATTCGTCGACCAGGCCAACACGGCGGGCGTCGGTTCCGGTGAAGACGCGGCCGCGAGCGGCGGCATCCACCTTGGCGGCGTCGAGCTTGCGCGCTTCGGCGACCTGGCGCGTGAAATCGGCGTAGACGGCATCGAGCTCCCGCCCGATGGCGGTCTTTTGTGCCGCGTTGGGCGGCAGGTAAGTCGAATACATGCCGGCATTGGCGCCGACGCTGATGCGCTCCATCTTGACGCCCAGGGTATTCAGCAGCCCGTCGGCGACCGGCCACATACCGAAGACACCGATGGAGGCGGTGATCGAGGTGGGCTCGGCCACGATCACATCGGCACGCACGGCCGCCAGGTAGCCGCCCGACGCCGCGACGTCACCCATCGATACGATCACCGGCTTTCCCGCCGAGCGGGCGCGGGCAACGGCATCGGCGATAGCATCGGCTGCAGGGTAAGTGCCGCCGGGCGAATCGATGCGTAAGACGATCGCCTTTACCTCCGGCGCCCGTGCTGCGGTGTCGAGCGCGTCGATCACGTCGTCGGAGGCCGCGACCGTGTCGTCGTCCAGCGGGCTGTCGCCTTCGGAGCCCGAGACGATCGTGCCGCTGGCATGCACCAGTGCGATCACGTCGCCACGCGGCTTGGGCCGCTGGTCGTCGTTGGCATAGTCGTCGATCGTCACGAGATCGCGCGTCTTGGGCGCACGCTTCCAGACCTCGTCCATCGCGTCGGCGCGATAGCCGATCTTGTCGACCAGGTTCTCCGTCTTGGCCCGGTCCGAATCGAAAGGTGCCTGGTCGATCAGTTCGCGCAGCTTTTGCGGTGGTAGCTTGCGATCGCGCGCCACGTCGTCGATGAACTGCGCGTAGAGGCTGTTGACGAGCTGTTGCAGGTTGTCGCGGGCCGGTCCGGTCATGGCGGACTCGGTGAAGGTGTCTGGTGCGCTCTTGTATTCGTAGCGCTTGCCGCCTTCGATATGGACGCCGAGCTTGTCGAGGCCGGTGCGCAGGAACGGCGTCTCGACGGCAAGGCCCGCCACTTCGAAGCCACCGCTCGGCTGCAGCCAGATCTGATCCAGGGAGGCGGCGAGATAGTAGTCGGCGAAGTGGTCGCTCCCGGAGCCCAGTGATTCGGCGAAGCCTATGGCGAACTTGCCCTTGCCGCGGAAGCGGGCGATCGCCTGGCGCAGTTCCTGGACGCGTGCGAGCCCTGCGCTTTCATCGCCGATGTCGATGTACATGCCGACGACACGGGGATCGTCCGCCGCCTGCCAGAGGAGCTGGACGGTACCGGAAAGGTCGCGCGAGCCGTTCCATAGCCCGCCGTGCAACACACTCGTTGAGGCAGTCTCCGGCGGCAGGTTGCGCATGTCGAGCGCCAGCACCATCGAGTTCGGCAGCGTCTTGCTGGCGAAGGGCCCGGAACTGGCGAAGATGATCGCTCCGCCGATGGCGAGCAGGGTCAAGGCGCCGACGGTTGCCAGCAGGCCAACGATAAACCGCCGCATAAACTAGATCTCCGCTCGGGTCAGGGCTTGACGAGATTGGGCCGAAACCGCCGCACTGCGTCAAGCATCGCGGCGGCCGATGTGTCGAGCCCATTGTCGCGCACCAGCAGCGCAGCCGGCACGCCGCGTATGGGCCTGAGGCCGTCGTCGAGATTCCACATGGAAAGTCGGAGATCGGCGGCAACGAAGGCCTCCGGCGTAAGGCCGATCTGCAATTGCGGCCGAAGCGCCAGTCGGCGCAGGCGGACCCATTCGACGTCGTTCCAGGCGAAGCGGCGATTGCGGCCGAAGCCCAGCGCCAGCCCGTTGCGATCGATCACGACCTGCGGTTCACGATTGATGAAGCGAGTGATGCCGAGCCAAGCGTAGAACAGCATGGCAATGGCCAGGATGGAGAACAGCACCAGGCGCGGATCGGCGAGCGAAAGGGTGGGAGCGTTGGCCGAACTGAGAGCGAAATGCAAGATCGCGACAGCCACGATGCCGATTGCCACGATCGCCATGCTGAGATTGTGCAGCGAGCCGTAGCGCGCTTCGACCGCGTCACCCGTTTTGGGCACGATGGCGCAGCAGATGGTCGGCAAGCACCGCTGCCACCATCGCCTCGGCGACGGGAGTGGCTCGGATGCCAACACAAGGATCGTGGCGTCCCTTGGTGCGCAGTTCGACCTCGTTACCGAACCGATCGACCGAGCGCACGGTCGAGAGGATCGAGCTGGTGGGCTTCACTGCCAGCCGGCAGACGATGTCCTGGCCCGTCGAGATGCCGCCCAGGATACCGCCGGCGTGGTTGCTGAGGAAGGCGGGCTGGCCGTCCTTCATGCGCATCTCGTCGGCGTTCTCCTCGCCGCTCATGGCTGCGGTGGCGAAGCCGTCGCCGATCTCCACGCCTTTGACCGCATTGATGCTCATCAGCGCCTTGGCGAGATCGGCATCGAGCTTGTCATACACCGGATCGCCCAGGCCCACCGGCACGCCCGAGGCCACGACCTCGATGATCGCGCCGCACGAGGAACCGCGCTTGCGCACATCGTCCAGATAGCCTTCCCAAGCCTGACCGGCCTGGCGATCGGGACACCAGAAGGGGTTGTCGCCGGTCGCGTCCCAGTCCCACTTGGCACGGTCGATCGTCTGGGTGCCGAGCTGGACCACGGCGCCACGAATGGTCACGGCGTCGCCCAGTATCTTGCGGGCAATCGCGCCGGCCGCGACGCGCACCGCCGTCTCGCGAGCAGACTGCCGGCCGCCTCCACGATAGTCGCGCACGCCATATTTCTTGAAATAGGTGTAGTCGGCATGGCTCGGCCGGAACTTGTCCATGATCTCGGAATAGTCGCGGCTGCGCTGGTCGACGTTTTCGATGTGTAGGGCGATGGGCGTACCCGTCGTCACGCCCTCGAACACGCCGGACAGGATCTTCACCGTGTCCGGTTCCTGGCGCTGGGTAACGAAACGCGACTGGCCCGGCCGGCGCTTGTCCATCCAGACCTGGATATCGGCTTCGCTCAGGGGAATGCGCGGCGGCGTACCATCGACCACGCAGCCGATTGCCAGACCGTGGCTTTCGCCCCAGCTCGTGAACTTGAAGAGAGTGCCGAAGCTGCTGCCGGCCATGAACCGGCCTCCGTTCTTACTCGCCCTCGAAGTTGCCCAGCAGCTCGGCGATCTGCTTGGACGACGAGGTCTTGATCATACCGACGACGTGATAGCCGGCATCGACGTGCATCACTTCACCGGTCACGCCGGTGCCGAGATCGGACAGCAGGTAGAGACCTGCATTGCCGACTTCCTTGGGTTCCACGTTGCGCTTGAGCGGCGAGTTGAGCTCGTTCCACTTCAGTATATAGCGACTGTCGCCGATCCCGGCGAAAGCGAGCGTCTTGATCGGACCGGCCGAGATTGCATTGACCCTGATCTTCTGCTCGCCCAGATCGGCCGCAAGGTAGCGCACGCTCGCCTCGAGGGCCGCCTTGGCCACGCCCATGACGTTGTAATGCGGGATCACCCGCTCGGCACCATAGTAGGTAAGGGTGAGCAGGCTGCCGCCGTTCTTCATCAGCGGCACGGCGCGCTGCGCCACCGCGGTGAAGGAATAGCAGCTGACATTCATGGTCAGGGCGAAGTTGTCGGCCGTAGTGTCGAGATAGCGACCCTTGAGCTGATCCTTGTTGGAGAAGGCGATGGCGTGGACCAGGAAGTCCAACTCACCCCATTTCTTCTCGACCTCGGCGAAGGCGGCATCGATGCTCTTGGGATCGGTGACGTCACAGGGCATGACGATTTCACTGCCGATGCTGCTGGCCAGCGGCCGCACGCGCCGTTCCAGCGCCTCGCCCTGGAAAGTGAAGGCGAGCTTGGCGCCGGCGTCATGGCAGGCCTTCGAGATGGCCCAGGCAATCGAGCGTTCGTTGGCGACGCCCATGACCAGACCCTTTTTTCCGGCCATCAATTGTGCGGCTGATGTCATGGCTCCGGTTCTAGCGGGGCCTGACGCGCGGGACAAGATGGCGGTGGTGGAAGGCTCATCGGCCCTCCATATTGTGGGTCATGATCCGTGAGAAGGCCGATCCGCTCGAACTCTTCGGCGAGTGGTTCGCCGAGGCCGAGAAGTCCGAACCGAACGATCCCTCCGCCATGACCGTGGCCACCATGGGGCCGGATGGCATGCCGTCGGCGCGTATGGTGCTGCTCAAAGGCTATGACGCGGCAGGCTTCGTCTTCTACACGAACTACGAAAGCCGCAAGGGTCGCCAGTTGGTCGACCATCCCAAAGCGGCGCTTCTGTTTCACTGGAAGTCGCTCCGCCGGCAGGTACGGCTCGAAGGGCCGGTGTCGCAGACCACGGCCGAGGAGGCGGACGCCTATTTCGCGACGCGCGCGCGGGGCAGCCAGATAGGCGCCTGGGCATCCGACCAGTCGCGCGCGCTCGAGAGCCGCTTCGCGCTGGAGAAGCGCGTCGCGGAATTCGGCGCCAAGTACCTCATCGGCACGGTACCCCGGCCGCCGCACTGGTCGGGCTTCCTCCTGCAGCCGCTACTGATCGAATTCTGGCAGGACCAGCCCTTTCGTCTTCATGACAGGCTGGAATACAGCCGACCGTCGGCCGCCGCGCCATGGTCGACGCGCACCCTGTATCCGTGACCACCACGCCGGAACAAACCGGCCGTTTGATGAGGCGGGCGGCGCTCGCCTCGATGTCGGTCGCTGTGACCTTGATTGCGGCCAAGCTGGTGGCCTGGCTGCTGACCGGCTCGGTGAGCATGCTGTCTTCGCTGGTCGATTCGTCGCTCGACCTAGTGGGCTCGCTGATCACCTTCATCGCCATCCGTCAGGCGCTCGAACCGGCCGACGAGGAACATCGTTTTGGCCACGGCAAAGCCGAGGCGCTTGCTGGCATGACCCAGGCGGGCTTCATCGTTGCCTCGGCTTGCGGCGTGCTGCTGACGATTATCGACCGCTTCCTGCATCCGCAGGAGGTGCGGGAGGAGACGGTCGGCGTGGGCGTGAGCGCCCTCGCGGTCATCCTCGTCTTGGCGTTGATGGCCTATCAGAGCCATGTCGTACGCCGCACCGGCTCGATCGCCGTCGATGCCGACAGGTCGCACTATATGACGGATCTTGTCACCAACATCAGCGTCGGTGTCGGTCTCTTCCTGTCGAGCATCTTGCAGCAGCCGATGATCGACGTCGCGGTGGCGTTGGGTGTGGCGATCTATCTGGTTGTGAGCGCGCTCCACATCGCGCGCACCTCCATCGACGTGCTGATGGATCGCGAGCTGCCCGACGCGGAGCGCCAACGCATCCTCGACATCGCCCGCAACCACCCTGGCGTACGCAACGTTCACGATCTGCGTACCCGTTCGGCCGGCCTCACCAAGTTCATCCAGATGCACGTCGTGTTTCAGCCCACCATGTCGCTTGGCCGCGCCCATGTCATGGGCGATTCGATCGAGGCGGAGATCCTTGCGGCATTTCCCGGCGCCGAGGTGATCCTGCACATCGATCCCTGGAACGACGGCGAGCCGCGGCTCGCCGAGACCTGATGGCAGACCCGTCCTTCGTCGTCGAGGATCAATCCGAGGCGATCGGGCTGCTCGAGAAGCGCCTGCCTTCGACCAAGCGCATCGACACACATGGCGCCATCGTGTTCCTCGGAGAGGACCGCGCGTACAAGATGAAGCGCGCGGTGAAATTCCCCTACATGGATTTCTCTACGGCCGAACGCCGCAAGGCCATGTGTGAGGCCGAGATCGACATCAACCGTCGCCTGGCGCCGGAGATTTATCTCGGCGTCGAACCCGTTGGACCGGACTGGGTGGTCGTCATGCGCCGCTTCGACGAAGACGGCCTCTTCGATCGCATGGCCGCACGCGGGGCCCTGACGGTTGAGATCATGGCGGCACTGGGTGCCCGGATTGCGGCGTTCCATGATGCTGCGCCCCCGGTTTCCGGTTTCTCCGGACCCGAAGACTATCGTCAGTCCGTGGCGGCCGATATCCGCCAATTGCGCGAGCAGGGCGACCGGCTTGATCAGGAGGCGACGGAGACCCTGGCCGAGGCATTACCGGCGGCGCTCGAGCCGTTCCTCGATATCGTTGCCCAACGCGCGGCGGCAGGGGCGGTCCGGCGCTGTCACGGCGACCTGCATCTGCGCAACATCGTGCTGATCGACGGCAAGCCCGTGCCGTTCGACGCCATCGAGTTCTCGCCGCGCATGGCGAGCATCGACGTGCTGTACGATCTCGCCTTCACCCTGATGGATCTCTGCGAGCGCGGCCTGCGACCGCTCGCCAATCGTCTGCTGAACGAGTGGCTGTGGCGCATCGGAGAGCTGCCGGCCGCTCCCCATGAAACGGCGCTGGCCTTGTTGCCGCATTTTCTCTCGCGTCGTGCTTCCGTGCGGGCCTTCGTCGATGCGTCGGCTGCTGCCCTGGGCAAAAAGGACTATGGGCCGGCGCGAGCCTATCAGCGCTGCGCGGTGGAGTTCCTCCACGCGTCGCCGCCCAGGCTCGTAGCCGTCGGCGGCCTGTCGGGCAGTGGCAAGACGACACTCGCCCTGAAGCTTGCGCCGGAGATCGGCCGGTCACCCGGCGCCGTGGTCGTGCGAAGCGACGTCGAGCGCAAGCGGCAAGCCGGTATTGCGTTGGAGGAACGCATGCCCGCCGGCAGCTATACGCGCGAGGCCTCGGCCAAAGTCTATGACGCCATGCTGGCGCGAGCGGAGCAGGTATTGCGGGCAGGTTACAGCGTCATCCTCGATGCCGTGCATGCTCGGCCGGACGAACGGGCGGCGGCCGAGGCGTTGGCCAAGCGTATGGGCGTACCGTTCGAGGGCATCTGGCTCGACGTGCCGAAGGATGTCGCCCAAGCCCGCGTTGCCGGTCGCACGGGCGATGCCTCGGATGCGTCTCCTGCGGTCGTCGAGCGCCAGTACGACTATGATCTGGGCGAGATGCGGTGGCAGAGACGAGGCAATGCGTGATGTGCGGCTCTGGCTGGCCGGATCAGGAGTCTTTTTCGGCCGCCGTGTAGTGCACGCCATACGCAGGGGCGGCCTGCATGAGCGCACCGGCCTGCTCGATCGATTGCACCTCCGCGCCCTGTGAGTCAGGCAGGCCGGACTCCTCGATGAAGCGCTCCAATCCGGCCGGTGCATACATGATCAGAACCTCGCAAGTCTCAGAGCCAACCACCTCGAAGCTATACCTCTGATTGGGTTCGGCGTGCAGGAAGCTGCCCTTGCCGAGCAGCACCGTCTGGCCACCGATCGAGAAACGGATCGTGCCGACGATGACATAGAACGATTCAGCCTCGTTGGTGTGCCGATGCTCATTGGCGCCGCCGCCGACGGCGATGGTTGAATGGGAGAGGGCGTAGCGCCCGCCGGTCTCGGGGCCGCCGATGATGACGGCCTGGCGCTGACCGCCCGCCCAATAGGTTCGCTGCTGCGCGGGATGGACGACAGTGAATTTGGCTTGGGTCATCCCGGCAGAGTGCCGGATTGTCCGCTAGCGGTCTTGGATGGAACTGACCTGCCAGGCAGAGCGGAAGGCATTGGGCGTGAAGCCATAGGTGCGCACGAATTCGCGGTTGAGATGGGCCTGGTCATAGAAGCCGGCGTCAGCGGCCGCCGCCGCGATGCTTTCGCCGGCACGGATCAGCAGCTTCGAGCGCTGCAAGGCCTGGACGACATGGAAATTGTGGAGGGTCGTGCCGGTGACCTTGCGGAAGGTACGTGACAGATGGCCGGCCGAGACACCGCAGGCCCGCGCCAACGCCTCGGGCTCGCTGCGCAACCCGTGACGGCGCGCGAGGAGTTCGATGGCCCGGGCAACCAGCCGCTCTTCGGGCTTGGACGCTTCGGGGCGGATCACGAAGTTGGAGGTGAATGCCCAGCCGGCGTCATCGATCGGCTCGAAGCGGTGAATAGTGCCGGCGGGAATGACCACTGTCTCACCGGCTTCGACGATGCGCATCGTGCCGCGTAGGCGCAGTTGCGCCCGGCCGGCACGCAGATGAACGATCTCGTCGCCCGCATGATAGTGGGGCCGAAAGCGCCACGCGGCGCGGCGGCCTTCGATGGTCTCGACGCCGCGGTCGACGGCCAGCGCGGTGCGCGGGCCGCTCACGGGTCAGGCCCGCTTCTTGGCCGCCGCGCTGCGCGGCAGCATGCGCGCGAGGTACTGGCCGGTATAGCTGTCGGCGACCTTCACGACCTCCTCGGGCGGACCCTCGGCGACCATGCGACCGCCGCCCGTGCCGCCATCGGGGCCGAGATCGAGGATCCAGTCGGCGGTCTTGATGACCTCGAGATTGTGCTCGATGACCAGCACTGTGTTGCCGGTCTCGACCAGGCGATGCAGTACTTCTAGGAGCTTGCGTACGTCCTCGAAATGCAGGCCGGTGGTCGGCTCGTCGAGGATGTAGAGCGTGCGGCCGGTAGCGCGGCGCGACAGCTCCTTGGCGAGCTTTACTCTCTGCGCTTCGCCGCCCGATAGGGTCGTCGCCTGCTGCCCGATATGGATGTAACCTAGGCCAACTTGCTGGAGCGTCAGCAGCTTGTCGCGGATGACGGGCACGGCCTTGAAGAACTCGCAGCCCTCGTCGACCGTCATTTCCAGCACGTCGGCGATCGACTTGCCGCGGAACTGGATCTCGAGTGTCTCGCGGTTGTAACGCTTGCCCTTGCAGACGTCGCACTGGACGTAGACGTCGGGCAGGAAGTGCATCTCGATCTTGATCACGCCGTCGCCCTGGCAGGCCTCGCAGCGGCCTCCCTTGACGTTGAACGAGAAGCGGCCGGCCTTGTAGCCGCGCTCGGTCGATTCCGGGAGCTGGGAGAACCAGTCACGGATCGGCGAGAAAGCACCGGTGTAGGTCGCGGGATTGGAACGTGGCGTGCGGCCGATCGGCGATTGGTCGATGTCGACGATCTTGTCGAGATGGCCGACGCCGTCGAGACCCGAATGCTCGCCGGCATGCTCGCGTGCGCCGTTCAGCCGCTTGGCCAGCGCCTTGTAGAGCGTCTCGACGATCAGTGTGCTCTTGCCGCTGCCCGACACGCCGGTGACGCAGGTGAAGGTACCGAGCGGGATGGAGGCCGTCACGTTCTGCAGGTTGTTCGCCTTGGCCCCCTTCAGGGTCAGCCAGCGATTGCCCGTGTTCTTGGGCTCGCGGCGCTGGCTGGGGATCGGAATCTGGCGAAAGCCCGAGAGATACTGGCCGGTAAGGCTGGCGCTGTTGCGCATGACCTCCTCGGGCGTGCCCTCGGCGATCACCTTGCCGCCATGCGCGCCGGCGCCCGGGCCCATGTCGACCAGGTGGTCGGCGGCGCGGATCGCATCCTCGTCATGCTCGACCACCAGCACCGTGTTGCCGAGATCTCGAAGACGCGTGAGCGTCTTCAAGAGGCGGTCGTTGTCTCGCTGATGCAGGCCGATCGACGGCTCGTCGAGCACGTAGAGCACGCCCGTGAGGCCGGAGCCGATCTGGGAAGCCAGGCGAATGCGCTGGCTCTCGCCGCCGGAGAGCGTGCCGGACGTTCGGTTGAGCGTCAGGTAGGAGAGGCCGACATTGTCGAGGAAGCCCAGCCGCTCGTTGATTTCTTTCAGGATGCGGGCGGCGATCTCCTGCTGCTTCCTGGTGAGCTTGGGATCGAGTTCGAGGAACCACTTCACCGCGTCGCCGATCGAGAATTCGGTGACCTGGCTGACGTTAAGGCCGGCGATCTTCACCGCGAGGGCCTCGGGCTTGAGGCGGGCGCCGTTGCAGGCTTCGCACTTGGCCTCATGCTGAAAGCGCTCGAGATCCTCACGCACCCAGGAGGAATCGGTTTCCTTCCAGCGGCGGTCGAGATTGGGGATCACGCCTTCGAACGGCTTGGTCGTCTGGTACTGACGGATGCCGTCGTCGTAGCGCATGGCGATCGACTCGCCGTTGCTGCCGTTCAGGATGACGTCGCGGACTTTCTTGGGAAGGTCCTTCCAGGGCGTCGTCATCTTGACCTTGTAGTGTTTGGCGATGCTCTCGAGCGTCTGCAGGTAATACTGCCCCGAGGAATCCGCCCACGGCGCCACCGCGCCCTCGGCAAGCGACAGGCGATCGTCCGGCACGACCATCTCCGGGTCGAAGAACATCTTCACGCCGAGACCGTCGCAGGCCGGGCAGGCGCCCTGCGGTGCATTGAAGGAGAAAAGGCGCGGTTCGATCTCCTCGATGGTGAAACCGGAGACCGGACAGGCGAAGCGCGAGGAGAAGACGGTGCGCTCACCCGTGTCGGCGTTCTCCGCCACCGCGAGGCCTTCGGCGAGGTTCAGCGCCGTCTCGATCGAATCGGCCAAACGATTGCCGAGGTCGGGCTTCACGACGATGCGGTCAACGACCACGTCGATGTCGTGCTTGTATTTCTTGTCGAGGGCCGGCGCCTCGGTGATCTCGTACAGCTTCCCGTCGATCTTGACCCTCTGGAAGCCTTTCTTCTGCAACTCTTGAAGGTCCTTGCGGTACTCGCCCTTGCGGCCGCGCACGATGGGCGCCAGCAGATAGAGGCGGGTCCCCTCGGCCATCGCCTTCACGCGATCGACCATCTGGGAGACGGTCTGGCTTTCGATGGGCAGTCCGGTCGCGGGCGAGTAGGGGATGCCTACGCGGGCGAACAGCAGGCGGAGATAGTCATAGATCTCGGTGACCGTGCCGACGGTCGAGCGCGGATTGCGCGAGGTCGTCTTCTGCTCGATCGAGATCGCTGGCGAGAGACCCTCGATCGAATCGACGTCGGGCTTCTGCATCAGTTCGAGAAACTGGCGGGCGTAGGCCGACAGGCTCTCGACGTAGCGGCGCTGACCTTCGGCGTAGATCGTGTCGAAGGCGAGCGACGACTTACCGGAGCCCGAGAGGCCGGTGATCACCACCAGCCTGTCGCGTGGCAGGTCGAGGTCGACGTTCTTCAGATTGTGCTCGCGCGCACCGCGGACGGAGATGAAGCGGTGCGGCTCGGCAGCGGGTAAGCGTGACTTGGCCATGTGGCGGGGAGAATAGGCGATGCGCGGGGTCACCGCATATGGCTATTCACAGCCGCGATTGCCACCCGCGGCGTCAGGAATTGTCAGGCAGCGGCGCCCTGCGCTGCTACCCGCGCCGTCGGCCGGTCGTTCATCAGGAGCTGCAGGGTGCCCGCAGCCAGTCCGACCAGCACACCGATCTTCCATGCCAGATCGTAGGAGCCCATGAGGTCGTAGATGTAACCGCCGCCCGAGGCGCCGAGGAACGATCCCGCCTGATGGCTCAGGAAGGCGATGCCGGTGAGCGTCGACAGAAAACGCAGGCCGAAGATCTGCACCACCAATCCGTTGACCAGAGGGATCACGCCCAGCCACAGCGTGCCCATGGCGGCGCCAAATAGCACGACGGTGAGCGGCGTAGGCGGAAAGGAGAAGAAGAGGGCGATCGCCGCCGAGCGCAGCAGGTAGATCGCGCCCAGCAGCAGTCGCTTGGGATAGCGGTCGCCGAGCCAGCCGAACAGCCACGAGCTCAGGATGTTGAAGCCGCCGATCAGCATCAGGACGAGGGCGCTGTAGGACGCATCCATGCCGCACTGGGCGAGATAGGTCGGCAGGTGCGTGGTCAGGAACACGAGCTGCAGGCCGCACACGAAGAAGGCGACCGCCATCACGATATAGCCGCTGTGCGTGCCGGCTTCGCCAAGCGCGTCGGCGAGCGTGAGGTGCCGGTCGGTCACCAAGCTGTTGGGCAGCTTGTCGGCGCGGCTGCCGATGAAAGCCGCGGGCAACATGGCAACTGCGATGATCAGCAGCGCCCATAGGCCGGTCCGCCAACCATCGTGATCGACGAAGTAGGCGGCGATGGGCGCCGTCACCATGGTGCCGACCGAACCGGCCGCCGAGACGATGCCGAAGGCGAGGGTACGGCGCTGCGGCGCCACGACGCGAGCCGCGATGTTGGCGCAGATGCCTGAGGTCGTGCAGGCCAGTGCGATGCCGATCATCGCGCCGGCACCGATCACGATCGGCAAGGTGCTGTGGGCGATGACGGTGAGCAGCACGCCCAGGATGTAAATCACGCTGCCGGTGAGCGAGACCCAGCGCGTGCCGTATTTGTCCGCGAGGAAACCGGCGAAAGGCTGGCTCACGCCCCAGCCGATCTGCTGCACGGAGATGGCGAGCGCGAAGTCGGAGATGGCGATGCCAAGGTCGCGCGAGGCCGGCGCTTGGAACAGGCCGAGATTCTGCCGGATGCCCATGGCCAAGGTCATCATCAGGGCGGCGCCTCCCAGGATGGCATAGGCCTCGCCGCGGGAAACCTGCGGGACATGGAACGCTTGCTTCATGGCGGCGACGATAGGGAACCGGTCGTTTCCGAGCTATTGAATTGTCGGAGGGGCATCATAAGGACCGTTCACGGTCAGCGGGTGGGACGCTAGGGTGCCGCCATGAAGATCTGGTACCAAAGCTTCGTCCATCCGGTGCAGCAGGCGCCGTACATCGAGCGCTTGCAGGGAATGCTCGACAAGATCGCGGCACCCGGTATCAAGTTCGAGGTCCATGGCCTCGATCCGCCCGATCATTCCTTCCACACATTGAGCGAGCTTCGCTGTGCCACCCAGGTCATCCGCAATGCGGTCGAAGCGGAAAATGGCGGGTACGATGCCTTCCTGCTGGGCCACTTCCAGGAGCCAGGCCTGCTGGAACTTCGCGGTGCTGTGGACATCCCGGTGATCGGCCTTGGCGAAGCGAACATCCTGGCCGCACTCACCATGGGGCATCGCTTCGGTCTGGTGACCATCGATCCGGTGTTCTTGCCTTGGCACGATCGCCAGGTGCGCGGCCACGGCCTCACCGAGCGTTATGTCGGAACGACGGCGCTCTGGATAGATCTACCTGCCTTCATGAAGGCATTCACCGAGGAGCAGGCCTACCAGGAGGTGCGCAGTCAGTTCGTGGCGCAGGTGCAGCCGCTGATCGAGCGTGGCGCCGAGGTGATCATTCCTGCAGGCGGCCTGCCCATGCTGCTGTTCGCCCGGGAAGCGCCCTTCCTGATCGACGGCGTGCCGGTCCTGAACGGCATCGTTGTAGGAGCCAAGGCTGCCGAGATGGCGCTGGCGTTGCGGACGATCACGGGCGTGTCGATCAGCCGCCGTGGCACCTATGCCAAAGCGCCGCCCGAGGCGATCCGCGAGTTCCTGAGGCGCTAAGCTGCGATACAACCCAAAATCGGTGGCTGCCCACAGGCGAGGGGAGCTAGTTTGGCCTTCGTGAGGTAGGTGCTGCGCCCCGCGGCACCGGGAAAGCGAAGGAGGCCCCCATGGCGGGCAGCGTCAATAAAGTCATCCTGGTCGGCAATCTCGGCCGCGACCCCGAAGTGAGGTCCATGCAGGATGGCCGTTCCATGGTGAACATGTCGGTGGCCACGTCGGACACGTGGCGTGATCGCCAGAGCGGCGAGCGCAAAGAGCGCACCGAGTGGCACCGTGTCGTGATCTTCAACGAGAAGCTCGCTGAAGTCGCGCAGAAATACATCAAGAAAGGCTCGAAGGTTTATCTTGAGGGCCAGCTCGCGACCCGCAAGTGGACCGACCAGAGCGGCCAGGAGCGCTATACGACCGAGGTCGTGATCCCGCGTTTCGGCGGCCAGCTCACCATGCTCGATGGCCGTGGCGACGGCGGTGGTGCGTCGATGGGCGGTGGCATGGGCGGCGGAGACGAGGACTTCGGTGGCCCGCCGAGCAGTGCTGGCAGCGGTGGCGGTGGTCGTCCGGCCGCACGCGGTGGCAAGGCCGAGCTCGACGACGACATTCCGTTCTAAGGTTGAGCGTTCAGGGCCGATCAGCACCGCCTGCACTTGCGGGCGGCAGCGATCCAACGACAACATTCGCCTCACTGAAGCGGAGGGAGGATGTTGTGCGTCGGATCGCGGTAGAAGAAGCTTTTGTAACAGCGGACGTAATCAAGGGCTGGGAAAGCGCCCTGGTCCGCGCGGACGTCGAACCCGGTTTCGCCAAGATGGGCGCCAATACGCTGGCGCCCACGGCTGGTAACAAATGGGTGCATGACCGTCTGCTGGATCTCGGTGCTGATCGTCTGGTCAACATGGACAGGGACGGCATCGATGTTCATGTGCTGTCACTGACAGCGCCGGGCGTCCAAGTACTGCGCGACGCAAACTTGGCGACACGCCTAGCGGCAGAAGCCAATGATGTCCTGGCTGAGGCGACCAAGCGCCATCCGACGCGCTTTGCCGGCCTCGGCGCAGTAGCGCCGCAGGATCCGGTCGCCGCGGCCAAGGAGATCGAGCGTTGCTCCGGCAAGCTCGGACTGAACGGACTGGTGATCAACTCGCACACTAACGGCGAATATCTCGATCACCCGAAATACCATCCGCTGTTCGAAGCGGCTGAAGCGGCCGACATGGCGATCTACCTGCATCCGCGTGAGCCCGCGCCGTCGCTGGTCGGCCCGTTCCTCGATTACGGTCTCTACTTCGCGATCTATGGCTTTGCCGTGGAGACGGCACTGCATTCCATGCGCCTCATCATGTCGGGCACGTTCGACCGCTTTCCCAAACTGAAGATCGTGTTGGGACACATGGGTGAGGGGCTGCCGTTCTGGCTGCAACGCATCGACAACCGCTACTTGCTGCAGGTGAAAGTCGGCGCGACGAAAAAACTGCCGCGCCTGCCGAGCGAATATTTCCTCGACAATTTTCTGATCACCACGGCGGGGGTCACGTCGATGCCGGCCCTGCGGCTCAGCCTCGACGTGGTCGGCACCGACAAGATCATGTTCGCCGCCGACTATCCTTACGAGGATGTCGGCGCAGCCGTCAGATTCCTCGACGAAGCGAAGATCACGGAAGAAGAGCGGCGTAAGATCTACCAGGACAACGCCACTCGGATCTTCAAGCTCAAGGTCTAGATCAGGACTTCGATCTATAGGTCGACGAAGCGGTCTCGAATTTGCGGCGTCGGCACGAAACAGCTCGTGCGACGCCCGAACCAGCGATAACGATTGCGCGCAATCAGGTCGTAGATCGGGTCGCGCACGAAGCGCGGCACCAGTACGAGCGGTTGCAGCAGCCGCGGCCAGCCCCTGAGGTGACGCAGCGAACGCAGCACGGCCGTGGACTGGCTGTAGACCCGGTCGCCGTCGATCAGCAGTACCGTGCGATCCGTGGTTTCCGGCGGCAGGCCGAGCGACTTCACGAGGTCCCGACCGAAGGCCGACTGGGTCGAGGCGAACTTCAGCTGCTGGTCGCCATCGTGGCGCAGGCAGAACTGCACGAAGCCGCTGCACAGCACGCAATAGCCGTCGAAGAGATAGAGCGGCTGCGGGACCTTCACGCCGGCAGGCCAAGGGCGCGGAGCTCGGCCGCGGTCTGTTCGGCCGAGCGATGATGAATGCCGGCCATGCCGATCGCCCGAGCGCCCGCGACGTTGGCCGCGAGATCGTCGATAAACACCGCGTCGGCCGGCCGGAAGCCGCCCGTGCGGCAGGCGAGGTTGTAGATATCCGGCCCAGGCTTGGAGCAGCCGACGAGGCCCGAAACGACATAATCCCGGAACAGGCCTAAAAACGGGTGGCTCGTGCGCGCCGGTCCGCGCAGCCACGTATCGAGCAGATTGGGCGCGTTCGACAGCAGGTAGAGCGGCGTGCCGGCGGCATGCAGGCGTTCCACGAGCGTCACCATCTCGGGAAAAGGATGCTCGTTCATCTCGTCGAAGCGCTCGTAGAAGGCGGCGATAAGAGCCTCCTTGCCCGGGTGCATCGCCTGTAGCCGGCGTGTCGCTTCCGCCGGATCGCCGCCATGATCCTGGGTTACGTGCCAGTCCCGGGTCGTCACCTCGGCCAGGAAACGCTCCATTTCCTCAGGGTCGGCGATCAACTTGCGATAGAGGTGGCGTGGGTTCCAGTCGACCAGCACGCCGCCGAAATCGAAGACCACGACCGAGGGGTGGGAAGGGGCTGTTTGGAGGGGCAAAATTGGGCCTTTCCGGGGACCGTTTTCGGGGCAAAATTAGCCAATAAAATCAGGCGTTTAAAGCCTGCTTCCAGGTACGTTTTTTGTTGGTATTACAGAACTGTTTTGCTAGGGTGCGAAACGCTCTCGCCGACCCTCGGCGAGCCCAAGAATACGAGCCAAAAATCAGGTAATTTGTGAGCGACGATACGACCCTCCCGCCGGCGCCGCCGCCCTCAGACGCGCCGCCTCCACCGACGCCGCCGCACGACATCGCGCCGATCACCATCGAAGAGGAGATGCGCCGCTCCTATCTCGATTACGCGATGAGCGTGATCGTCTCGCGCGCGCTTCCCGATGCGCGCGACGGGCTGAAGCCGGTGCAGCGCCGCATCCTCTACGCGATGAAGGAAGGTGGCTACGATTCGACGCGGCCCTTCCGCAAGTCTGCCCGCATCGTCGGCGACGTAATGGGCAAATATCATCCGCATGGCGACTCGGCGATCTACGATGCCATGGTGCGCATGGCGCAGGATTTCTCCATGCGCCTGCCGCTGATTTCGGGACAGGGCAATTTCGGCTCGATGGATGGCGATCCGCCCGCTGCCATGCGTTACACCGAGGCGCGCCTGGCGGCGGCGGCCGAATCGCTTCTCGCCGACTACGACAAGGACACGGTCGATTTCCAGCCGAATTACGACGAGCGCGAGCTGGAACCGACGGTGCTGCCGGCGGCGTTCCCCAATCTGCTGGCCAATGGCGCGGGCGGCATTGCCGTCGGCATGGCGACCAACATCCCGCCGCACAATCTCGGCGAGCTGATCGATGCTTGCTGCGCGCTGATCGACAATCCCGAACTCACGATCCAGCAAGTGATGGAATATGTGCCCGGTCCGGATTTCCCGACCGGCGCGACGATCCTCGGCCGCAATGGCATCCGGGCCGCCTATGAGCTGGGGCGTGGCTCGCTGATCATGCGGGCGCGCACCCGGATCGAGGAAACCCGTGGGGGGCGGGAATCGATCATCGTCTCGGAGATTCCCTATCAGGAGAACAAGGCGCGCCTGCACGAGCGCATCGCCGAAGTGGTGCGCGACAAGAAGGTCGAAGGCGTCTCAGAGATCCGCGACGAGAGCGACAAGGACGGCGTGCGGCTGGTGATCGAGCTCAAGCGCGACGCCATGTCGGACGTGGTACTGAACCAGCTCTACCGCTTCACCCCGCTGCAGACGAATTTCAGCGTCAATGCGCTGGCACTGGACGGCGGCCGGCCACGGCTGATGACGATCAAGGAGCTGCTGGAGGCGTTCATCCGCTTCCGCGCCGACGTCCTCACACGCCGCGCCCGCTTCGAGCTCAATCATGCCCGCGACCGCGCCCATGTACTGGTCGGCCTCGCCATCGCCGTCGCCAATATCGACGAAGTGATCGAGATGATCCGTCGCGCTCCCGATCCCGTCGTGGCGCGCGAACGCTTGATGGCCAGGGACTGGCCGGCGACCGACGTGGCGCCGCTGATCGCGCTGATCGCCGAGCCCGGCCGCACGATCTCGGAAGAGGGCACTTATCGCCTTTCGGAGGCGCAGGCCCGGGCCATCCTCGAATTGCGTCTGCAGCGCCTGACCGGTCTGGAACGTGACAAGATCGCGGAGGAACTGACCGAGGTCGGCAAGCTGATCGAGGGGTATCTCGAGCTGCTGGGCGATCGAGACAAGCTTTTTGCCCTGATGCGTACGGAGCTGTTGACGATCAAGGAGCAGTTCGCGACGCCGCGGCGCACCGAGATCCTCGATAACGAATTCGAGCAAGACGTCGAGGATCTGATCCAGCGTGAGGATATGGTCGTGACGGTGACGCACGGCGGTTACGTCAAGCGCGTGCCGGTCTCCGCCTATCGCGCCCAGCGCCGGGGCGGCAAGGGCCGTTCGGGCATGACGACGCGCGAGGACGATTTCGTCTCCTACCTGTTCGTCGCCAATACGCATACGCCGGTGCTGTTCTTCTCGAGCCGCGGCATCGTCTACAAGCTCAAGGTCTGGAAGCTGCCGCTCGGCGCTCCGCAGGCGCGCGGCAAGGCCTTCGTCAACCTGCTGCCGCTTGCCGAAGGCGAGACGATCAGCACGATCATGCCCATGCCGGAGGACGAGGAGAGCTGGTCGAAGCTCAACGTGATGTTCGCGACGGCCCGCGGTGGTGCACGCCGCAACGAGCTCGGCGACTTCGTGAACGTCAACCAGAACGGCAAGATCGCCATGAAGTTCGAGGGCGAGGACGAGGGAGATCGGCTTATCGGCGTGGGCGTCTGCACCGAGGACCAGGACGTTCTGCTTGCCACGCGTCAGGGCCGTGCCATGCGTTTTCCGGTCGACAAGGTGCGCGTCTTCGCCAGCCGCAATTCGACCGGCGTGCGCGGTATCGCGCTCGCCGAGGGCGACGAAGTGATCTCCATGTCGCTGGTCGATGGCGGCAAGGGCCTCACCAGCGAGGAGCGTGACGCTTACCTGCGCCAGTCGCGCGCGCTGCGGCAGCTCGCCAATCTCGATCAGGAGAATGGGCAAGAGAACGGCGCCGACACGGAAGAGGCGGCTCCGGCGGAAGAATCCACCGCGCCCGGCGCCAGCCTGTCACCCGAACGGTTCGCGGCGCTCCAGGACAAGGAGGAGTTCATCCTTACGGTCGCCTCCTCGGGTTTCGGCAAACGCACGTCGGCCTTCGAGTATCGCGTGACCGGCCGCGGCGGTAAGGGCGTTGAACTGATGAATCTCGGCAGGGGCGGTCAGGTCGTAGCGGCCTTCCCCGTGCTGCAGAGCGATCAGATCATGCTGGTGACGGATGCCGGCACCTTGATCCGCTGCCCGGTTGACGGCGTTCGCATCGCGGGCCGTGGCACGCGCGGTGTGCGCATCGTCAATGTCAGCGAGGGCGAGCGCGTCGTCTCGGCGATCCGCATCGGTGAGGACGACGAAGGCAGCGGCAACGGAAATGGCGAGGACCATTCCGAAACAAACGGTGGATAAGGACCGGCCGTGTCGCTAAGACTTTGCCGCTGCATTCGGCAGGCATTCGAATGCGGAATACGGGGGGAAGATGGCCGTGGAGCGCACCGGTGTCTATCCGGGCACGTTCGATCCGATCACCAGCGGGCACATGGAAGTCGTGCGCCGTTCGTTGCGGCTGGTCGACAAGCTGGTGATCGGGCCCGCGATCAACATCGGCAAGGGCCCGCTGTTCTCGCTCGAGGAGCGGATCGAGATCATCAAGGAAGACATCGACGACTTTCCGAAAGCCGACAAGGAGCGCATCGAGGTCGTGCCGTTCGAGGGGTTGCTGATCCATTTCGCGCGGCAGGTGAACGCGTCGGTGATCATCCGTGGCCTGCGCGCAGTCTCGGACTTCGAGTACGAAATCCAGATGGCCAACATGAACGCACGCATGGAGCCCAACGTCGAGACTATCTTCCTGATGGCCTCCGATCGACACCAGTTCATCGCCTCGTCGCTGGTGAAAGATATTGCACGGCTGGGCGGCGACACCTCGCAATTCGTATCAAAAAAGGTGTTCCAACGGCTGAAACGAAAGTTCGCCAAGGACTGATTGCCCACCGGGCTGCGTTGACCGCCGCGTTGACCATGAGGCCCGCACACCTTATACGAGCGCCGCGCGGGGTTTCGGCCTGCGGCGCGACCCGGGAGCGAGCCCGTAGCTCAACGGTAGAGCATCTGACTTTTAATCAGAGGGTCGTCGGTTCGACACCGACCGGGCTCACCACTGGACCCAGCAAGGAGAAGTACGGCTCATGCCGTCGGTGAAAGTCGTCAACGGCAAGCAGATCGTCGTCGAGAGCGGGGGACCGATCGATCGGGTGGGCCGTTTCATCGTCCGGCCGTTCGCCCGCATGTGGCAGCACCGCGATCTCATCCAGGCGATCCTGCGCCGCGAGTTGAACGAGCGTTTCAAAGGCTCGATCGCGGGATGGGTATGGGCTGTCGTCGCGCCTCTGCTGGCGATCGCCGTCTATACCTTTGCTTTTACGACCAGCCTGCAGCTTCCCATGGCCGACAGTGCGATGGGGCCCAGGCTCGGTTACGCGCTCTTCATCTTCAGCGGCATCATTGTCTTCAACTTCTTCTCGGAGATGGCGTTCCGTGCGCCGATGCTGCTGCACGAGTACTCTCATTTCATCAAGCAGACGATCTTCCCCAGCGACATGCTGGCGGTGATCTCAACAATCCGGGCCGGCATCTACACTCTGATCTCGATCTGCGTGATGCTGATTTTCCAGGTTATCGCGGCGGGCAGCCTGCCATGGACAGTGCTGCTACTACCGGTCGTCTTCGTGCCTTTTGCGGCATTCCTGATCGGTATGTCGTGGTTCCTGTGCGCGATCGGCGCCTTCACACGCGATGCCGGCTATCTCATGATCAACATCATGCCGTTGATGATGTTCGCCACGCCGGTCTTCTATCCGCACACCGCGCTGCCGGCTCCGCTCGACTTCTGGATCTACGCCAACGCCCTTACCGGCTTCGTAGAAGTGACCCGCGACATCGTCCTGATGGGGGTGTTGCCACCCTTGAAGGTTTGCCTCTGGACGTTGTTCGTGTCGGTGTTCACCTTCTACTTCGGCTATTGGTTCTTCGACAGGTATCGGAATGTCATCGTCGACGTCATCTGACATCGTCGTCCAGGCCCGGAACCTCGGAAAGGCCTACCAACTTTACGCCCATCGTAACGATTGGCTGAAGCAGGTGATGTTCGGCTGGGCAAAGACCTATTTCAAGCCGTTCTGGGTCCTGCGCGACATCGATCTGCAGGTGCAGCGCGGTGAGAGCATCGGCATCCTGGGACGCAACGGCTGCGGAAAGTCCACGCTGCTGCAGGTCATCTGCGGCATGACGCTCCCGAGCCACGGCGAACTGCGCGTGACCGGCCGCATCGCGCCGGTGCTTGCGCTGGGCTCGACTTTCGACCTTGAACTGTCCGGCCGCCAGAACGTGATGATCGGCGCGGCCGTGCTCGGATTGAAGCGGCCGGATGTACTGCGGAAATTCGACTCGATTGCCGACTTCGCCGGCATCGGCGCCTATATGGACCAGCCGATGAAGCATTATTCGATGGGCATGCGGACCCGTCTTGCCTTCTCGATCTGCGCCCATGTCGAGGCCGAGATCCTCGTCGTCGACGAGGCGCTCGCGGTCGGCGACGCCGCATTCCAGCGCAAGTGCCTGGATTGGATCGACAACTTCCGCAAGAACGGCACGTTGCTGTTCGTCTCGCACTCGATGGCAGAGGTGCGGCGCCTGTGCACGCGCGCCATCTGGATCGAGGAAGGCCGCATCCGCGAGCAGGGTGACCCAAGCGAGGTCATCCGTTCGTATCACCGCGCCTTGCTGGTGGAGAAGGACGACGTCCAGCGCTTCACCGCTCACGGCTGACGGACCATGCATGCCGGCACCGCCATCTGGCTGGGCCTGGGTTGGTGGCTGGTGAGCGTCGTGGTGCATTGGCTGAGTGCTGCACTGGCGCGACGGCCGAGAGCTAACAGTGACGCCGTCGCGGTCCTGCGCGCTCCGGCCGACTTCAGCATCGTGGCACCGTTCGCCGGCGGGGCCGACGCATCCTTCGCTTATGTCCAGGCGCTCAAGGCCCTGGCGGAGGCTGGCGCCGAGGTGCTGATCTGTGTCGCCGATGCCAATGACGGTGCCGTCGCGCCGCTGCGCGCTCTGTGGCCGGAAGCGCCTGTTCTGGTCGGTGCCGATCGCACCTTCAATCCCAAGGTGAACAATGTGCGCAAAGGTCTCGAGCGCGCGAGCCGCCCGATCGTCGTTCTGTGCGACGCCGGCACGACCCTCGATATCGACACGCTTCGCCGCGCGGCGGCGCCGTTGTCATCGCGGACCGGACTCGTGCTTGCGCTCAAGGCGGCGGAGGCTCCGGAGAATTTCGCCGCCGAGATCGAGCGCGCCTATATCGACGGTCATCAGGCACGGTTCCTGTTCGCAGCTGACCGGCTCGGCCTCACGGTGGCCTCCGGCGGCGTCACGTTGCTCTCCAACGATACGCTGCAGCGAATCGACAACTGGCGCGGCTTCAATCGGTGGATCGCCGACGACTACTCCGTCACCCGCTCCGTGCGGGAACTTGGCCTCGAGACCCGACTGGGCAGCGTCATGCCGCCGTTGCCGCTCGGTCGGCGCGACTGGGGCGTGGTGTGGCGACGGCAGGTTCGCTGGGCACGCACGCGCCTTCGTCTGCCGGTCTGGCCGCTGGTCTTGTGGGAGCCGATGATCGGCTGGCTTATTTCGGGGCTCTCGGGACTTCTGGCGCTCGCTGCGATGGGCGCCGGTGTTGGTGTACTGTTGGCAGGTCTTGCGTTCCATACCGTCTTTTGGCTGGCTGGGGAGAAATGGTTCATGGCGGGACGCGGGTTGGTTTTTGGGTCGCGCGCCGCCGCCGCGGCCCTGCTGCGCGAGGCGCTGGCGCCGGTCCTCATGGTGAGTGCCTTGAGCGGCCGGTCGATCGATTGGCGCGGCACCGACCTTGGCGGGCAATGGCGGACAAGGGGGGATGATCCCCCGGAGCGAGTCGTATGAACGGCATGGACGGAGGCATCCCCGTTTCGATGAAGACCGAGGCTGGGCATGGCATCGTGACTGTCATGTTGCCGACGCACGTCGACTCGTCGACATCGCCTGCCGTGGAACGACAGATGATCGAAGCGGTGAAGCCATCGGCAAAAGTGATCGTGGATGGCAGTCGCGTGACATACATGAGCGCCGCGGGCGTGCGTGCGCTGGCGACTGCATTGCGCGAGGCCGAAGCTCAAGAGGCGCGCATCGTCTTCTGTCGTTTCAGCGGACCTGCGGCGGACTGCCTGATGGTGAGCGGCTTCTCGCAGCTTCTCGACATTGCCCCATCGGTGGAAGAAGCGATGAGCCGGCTGCGACCCGGTTTCTCGGCAACCCCCGCCGACCGCTTGCACCAGCGCGCCACCACAGGGTAATTACAGTCGGCTGAGGCAAGACCTTACAGGGACGTGGAACGGCGCAACGTTCTGACCGTTCCGCACGGAGAGCGGGATTTGACATTTTGGACAGGGCTGTGTGCCCTCGCTCGACCTTCCGTGATGGTCCTTGGCCTGACGATCGGCCTCGCAGGCTGTCAGGTTATACCGGGCGACGGCCCCTGGATGAACGGTGCGAAGGCGACGGCGACCGATGCCTTGCCATTTGACGTGATCGATCTGACGCCGATCACCGTTCTGCCCTATCGCCCCGTGGCGAGTATCGATACACCGTCGACGACGAGTTCGCTTTCCGCTGGCGCCGGCCACGTGGCCGTGGCTCCGGGCGATGTCCTCAAGGTCCGCATCTTCGAACCCTACGAAGGCAGCATCTTCCCGACTATCCAGCGTCCGGGGGCTGATTTCGGCAACCAGCGCGTCACCGACGACGGCACGATCGAGGTGCCCTTCGTGGGCACGGTGCATGTCGCAGGCATGGACCTGACCGAGATCGAGCACCAGATC
>Ga0153954_1000310_pt1 | contig 41982 bp, 34 predicted proteins | sample TSFL038MetaG_FD_102277 | JGI IMG/M metagenome (GOLD analysis project Ga0153954, IMG submission 102277) | Attine ant fungus gardens microbial communities from Florida, USA - TSFL038 MetaG | ecosystem: Host-associated > Fungi > Mycelium > Unclassified | place: USA: Florida, Wekiwa Springs State...
AGGTGTAATTGCCGAAGGCGTCGGCGACTTGGCTGTGCGGGATGACGCCGTTGCTCTGCTTCAACCCCACCATGCCGTTGGCTGCGGCGGGAATGCGCGTCGAGCCGCCGCCGTCGGTGGCGATGCCGATCGGGCCGATACCCGCGGCCACGGCGACAGCCGCGCCGCCGCTCGAGCCGCCCGACGTGCGTTCGGCGCTCCAGGCGTTGCGCGTGCGGCCGAAGAGGGGCGCGTCGGTCAGCGCCTTGTGGCCGAACTCCGGCGTCGTCGTCTTGCCGAACAGGATCGCGCCCACAGCCTTGAGCCGCGCGGCAGCGACAGCGTCCTCCCTTGGCACATTGTTCTCGTAGTGCAGCGAGCCGAAGGTCGTGCGCACGCCGGCCGTGTTCACGAGATCCTTGGCGGCGAAGGGAATGCCGTGCAGCAGGCCGAGCGCTTCGCCCTTCATGACGGCGTCCTCGGCCGCGCGAGCCTGCGCCATCGCCTGTTCAGGCACTAGCGTGATGAAGCAATTCAGCACCGGCTGCAACGTTTCGGCGCGCGCCAGGACCGCCTTCATCAGCTCGACCGGCGAGACCTCTTTCGCACCGATCTTCTCGCGCAGGGTCGAGGCGGGCAGCCGCCATAGTTCAGTCACGTCAGCAGCCCTCGCTTGGCGAGGTTGCGCATCAGCGCACTCGTGCCGAAGGTCCAGGGCGCGATCTTGTCGCAATGATTGACGCGATTGGTGAGCGTGCCGAGCTTGGGCGAGCTGATCGACACCATGTCGCCTACCATGTGCGTGAAGCCGTGACCGCCCGGCTTGCGCTGCTCGGTCGGCGCGAAGAGCGTGCCGGTCATCAGCGCCATGCCGTCGGGATATTGATGCAGCTTGCCCATGGCGTGCGCCACGAGGTCGGTGGGGTCGCGGCTGATCCTGGAGAGATCGCTCGACCCCTTGAGCCGGAACTGATCGGGGCCGGTGACTTCGAGGTCGACCTTGGCCTTGCGCACGTCGTCGAGCGTGAAGGTCGCATCGAACAGCCGCACGAAGGGACCGATCGAGCAGGAGGCGTTGTTGTCCTTGGCGATGCCGAGCAGCAGCGCGCTGCGGCCTTCGAGGTCGCGCAGGTTCACGTCGTTGCCGAGCGTGGCGCCGACGATGTGGCCGCCGGCGTTCACGATCAGCGTGACCTCGGGCTCGGGGTTGTTCCAGTCGGAGTCCGGCCGGATGCCGATCTCCGCGCCATAGCCCACGGCGGACATGGGCGGCGCCTTGGTGAAGACCTCGGCATAAGGGCCGATGCCGACTTCGAGATAGGGTGACCAGGCGCCACGCGCCATCAGGGTCTTCTTGAGCGCCTCGGCTTCCGGCGAGCCCGGCTTGATGGTCGTGACATCGGCGCCGATGATCGAGTTCAGTTCCTTGCGTACCTGGTCGGCGCGGCTGAGATCGCCCTTGGCATGCTCCTCGATCAGCCGCTCGAGCAGGCTGACGGCGAAGGTGACGCCGGCCGCCTTGATCGCCTGCAGGTCGATGGGGGCGAGCAGGGGATGCATGACCTCTTCCAGCGAGCCGAGGCGCGGACCCTTGCCGTGCGCGAGCGCCACAGGATCGTCGGCGTTGCAGAGATCGGCCACGGTCGGAGCGGCAGCCGTGATGTCGAACACGCCATCGGCTCGCACAGCGACAACGCTGGGTCCGGCGGGTGTATTGACGCGGCCGATCAGGGTGCCGGCGTAGCCGTCTTCGGGGAGGATTTCTGCCACTGGACGTCTCCGGCGCTTCGATGCGAAAACAGGCGCGTCAATTCCCAAGGGACATAACATCATGGCCGCAGCGCGGATCAAAGGCGTTCTTTCGCCCGTCGTCACTCCCTTCAAGAAGGATCTCTCGCCGGATGTCGGCCGGTTCATCGCGCACTGCAAATGGCTGCTCAGCCAGGATTGCGGACTTGCGATGTTCGGCACCAACTCCGAGGCCAACTCGATGTCGGCCGACGAGCGCATGGAGCTGCTCGACAAGGTGGTCGCCGCCGGCGTGCCGACCGATCGCATGATGCCGGGCACCGGCGCCTGCTCGATCAACGAGGCTGCCAAGGTCTCCGCCCATGCGACGAAGAAGGGCGTGTCGGGCGTGCTGATGCTGCCGCCCTTCTACTACAAGGGCGTTCCGGAGGAGGGGCTGTTCCGCTTCTTCTCGGAAGTCGTGCAGCGCGTCGGCGATGAACGCCTGCGCGTCTACCTCTATCATATCCCGCCCGTGTCGGCCGTGCCGATCACGCACAAGCTGGTCGAGCGGCTGATGAAGGCCTATCCGAAGCAGATCGCCGGCATGAAGGACTCGTCCGACGACTGGGCGCATACCAAGAGCATGATCGACGCTTTCGCCAAGGACGGCTTCGACGTCTTCTCGGGCAACGAGAAGCCGCTGATCGAGAACATCAAGTCGGGCGGCGCGGGCTGCATCAGCGCGACCGCGAACATCAATCCCGGCAAGATCGCCGAGACTTACAAGAAGTACGCGACACCCGAGGGCGAGAAGCTGCAGGGCTGGATCAACGACGTGCGCGGCGTCATGCAGGGCTACGTCATGATCCCGGCGCTGAAGTACTGCATTGCGCACTACGGCAGCGACGCTGCCTGGACGCCGGTTCGTCCGCCGCTGGTCGAGACCGACGAAAAGGTCGGCAAGGACATGATCGAGAAGCTCGACAAGCTCGGCTTCACCATGCCTGGCCTCAAGCAGGCGATGGCGATCGCCGCGGAGTGACGGCCCGCGGCCGTCATCCCGAACCATTGCGAGGGATCCATTGATCAGAACAGGGAATGCCGGCGCCTACGTTTATGGTCCGGGCTCACAATGGAGACCCGGATCCAAAGGCCCCGGCGCGAAGGGGCCGACAGCGCGGCAGACCGGTATGGTCAGCCTCACCATTAAATTTTGGTACATTTGACGGTAACTTTCGGTAATCAGCCCTAGCCGCCGCAGGCGATGTCCGCGCCGCAGGCTGCCAATTTCTCGACCATGCGGTCGTAGCCGCGGTCGAGATGGTCGAGGCCGTTCAGGACGGTCTCGCCCGAAGCGCCCAGTCCCGCAATGACGAGGGCCGCCGCGGCACGGATGTCCGTGCAAGTGACGGCGGCGCCATGCAGGCGATCGACGCCGCGCACGAGGGCGGTGCGACTCACGACCGAGATGTTCGCACCCATGCGGCGCAACTCGTCGATATGACGGAAGCGCTGCTCGAAGATCGTCTCGGTGATGGCGCTTGCGCCGGTTGCGGATGCCAGCAATGCCATCACAGGGGCCTGCAGGTCGGTCGCGAACTCGGGGTAGGGACCGGTGGTGACATCGATGCCGCGCAGGCCGCCGGCGGCACGGCGCGCGATCACGCTGCCTTCCGCGTCACGCAGTTCGACGCCCGCGGCCTCGAACGACTGCGCGGCCGTGCCGAGCAAGTCGATATGGCTGTTGGGCAGCACCATCTCGCCGTCTGTGACGGCGGCGATGCAAGCAAGTGTGCCGAACTCGATGCGATCGGGCAGGACGGCGTGTACTGCGCCCTTGAGCGGCGCGCCGCCTTCGACCGTCAGCTCGTGCGTGCCGACTCCCGCGATCTTCGCGCCCATGGCGATCAGGCATGTGGCGAGGTCGGCGATCTCCGGCTCGCGCGCGGCGTTGCGGAGGGTCGTCGTGCCATCGGCCAGCACGGCGGCGAGCAGCAGGTTCTCCGTCGCGCCGACCGATGGCATCGGCAGCAGGATTTCGGCGCCCCTGAGGCCGTGCGGCGCGGTCGCATGGATCGTGCCGCCGTCGAGCTCGACCGTCGCGCCCATGGCGCGCAGGCCGGCGATATGAAAGTCGATGCCGCGCAGACCGATCGCATCGCCGCCGGGCAGCGGCAACTGCGCTTCGCCGCAGCGGGCGAGCAGGGCGCCGAGCAGCAGCACCGAGGCGCGCATGCGCGTGACGAGATCCTGGTCGATGCTTCGCGGCCGCACGCGATCGGCGCAGAGCGTCACCGAGAGGCCGTTCGTCGTCGACCAGTTCATGCTGCACCCCAAGCGTTGCAGCAGCTCGGCCAGGACGGCGACATCGAGATTGGCCGGCACATTATGCAGCGTCACGAGGTGTGGCGTCAGCAGGGCCGACACCATGAGCGGCAGCACGGCGTTCTTGGCGCCGCTGATTGGATAGGAGCCGACGAGCGGCTTGCCGCCTTTGATGGCAAGCGTACGGCCGGTGCTGGGACGCCACCAGGGCGCGGCGGCGAAGAGGGGAGCGGTCATGCGGGCACGATAACGTTGACAGTGCTGGATGCGCGAGCCTATATGATCCGCATGACCACGAACCTGCTCCAGAAGGGTTGGTATTTTACGTCGCTCACATAGGCGGCGCGAAGGGTCATGACCAAACGAAGCCGCCGCATCCCGGCGGCTTCTTTGTTTCTGGATTGGGCCTCCGGGCCGCGGCGGGACCGCAGACGGAGGATGAGATGGCAATCACGGAAGTCATTGAGGACGAAGGCGAGCGAAGCCCGCTGCCGATTCGCGTGCGTTTGGCGAGCATGCGCGATTACGAGGAACTGTGTGGCCTGTTCGACGAGCTCGACGAGGTCCATCGCCAGGCGCGGCCAGACATGTTCCAGCCGTTCCCGCCGCCCGCCCGCACGCGCGAGCAGGTCGCCAACTGGCTGGCGCGCCCTGAGTCGACGGTGCTTGTCGCGCAGAGCGAGGAGGGCGTCGTCGGCCTCGCCGTGTTGCTAAGCCGCGATCCGTCCGGATTCGCCGGCGCCGTTCCGCGCAAGGTGATCGAGGTCGACAATCTCGTCGTTCGTGCCGATCAACGCGGACGGAGAATCGGCCGCCGGCTGCTGGCGGCGGCGGTCGAATGGGCACGGCAGCGCCGGGCGACCCATGTCGAGGTCACGGTTCACGACTTCAACCGTGACGCCAAGCGCTTCTACGGCAACTTCGGCTTCGCCTCGTCGGTCGACCGCATGGTGCTGGCAGCCTGACATGATCCTGATCGGCGTCAACCGCTCGCCCTACACGCGCCGTGTGGCGATCACGCTCAACGCCTACGGCGTGCCCTATGAGCAGCGGACAGTCTCGGGCTTCGGCGAGCGCGACGAGGTCCGTCGCGCCAATCCGCTCGGTCGCATCCCGGCGCTGGTGCTCGACGATGGCGAGACGCTGGTCGACAGCAACGCCATCGTCGACCACCTCGACGAGGTCTATGGCGGCGCCGAGCCGCTGACGCCGCGTGCGGGGGCCGATCGCCGCTCTGTGCTAAAAGTCACAGCATTGATGCTCGGGGCTTGCGACAAGGCTCTGCAGGCGGCCTACCACCGCAACCACATTCCCGTGGAGAAGCGGCATCAACCATGGTTCGACGATTGTCTGGCGCAGGCAAGTCACGCGCTCGAAGCTGTCGACGCCATGGTCGATCCGGGCAAGCCGTACCTTTTGCTAGAGCGCCTGACACAAGCCGATATCACGGTCTTCGTGGCCGAGCGGTTGGCACGCTTCGGCCTCAGCATCGATACGGCCAGTCGCATGCCGCGCCTGCGCGAGCACGCTTGCCGGTTGGCGAAGTTAGCGCCGTTCAGTCAGACGGAGCCGTAAGAGGATCGCCGCGCGTCATTCGACTTTCACACTTGCAAGTCGAAGTTGTAGGGCGCGCGCCCTTCTGCCTATGCTCCGGCCGAATCGGGAGTGGGCAGAAATGAAGCAGGCAGAGCTGAATTGGATCGACTCCAAGATGGTCGGCCAGGTGTCGGAGATCGCCGTGATGGCGCCGATCAAGATCGGCCGTATTCCCGGCGAGCGCCGCACCTATGAAGAGCGGCTGCAGTTCCTGATCAACAACCTGCAGGGCCGCGCGGTTCAGGGCATCCCGACGGAGCTCGACAAGGTCCTGACCATCCATTTCGGCCGCATGATCATCCTCCGGCCTGAGCAGTATCTGCTCTACTCCGACGTCCAGGGCGTTACCTATCACGACAATCCGCAAAGCCCCGACAAGAAGGTGCCGAAGTGGATGGACACGTATCGCGAGGCCGACGATTCGTCGACGCCGCCTCCGCTGCTGCGCTCATGGGTGCTGACGCTCGTGGAGTTCGACGGCGACCTGCGCTCCTATTTCAAGGACATCGCGCAGTTCCTGGGCCCGCTGTTCGACCAGATCTTCGTCAACTGCGAGGACTTCCCGACGACCTCCAAGTTCGAGGAGTTCTGGCAGTGGATCCGTCGCTACCAGATCTCGAGCAACCTGTTCTATCCGCATTATCGCGATCTTTCCGTCGTGCGCATCAAGCAGCTGCAGGACTTCAAGCGCCGCTTCGACGACTTCGTCGCCCGCGTCCGCTCGCCGATGGGCAAGAAGGTCGAGCGCATCGACGAGATGTTCGACGAGTTCCTGCGCGAGTCCCAGCAGCACGCGGCCAATTTCCCGGGACCGGGCGGCGTCTTCGAGACCGACAAGAACTAGCAGGCAGCAGGGGGCGACAATGGCGCTTGGCCACGACGTTCAAGCCAATATCGGTAGGGTTGCGCGCTTCGCCGACGGAAGCCGCCGTAACTGGGGCCTGTACTTCTTCTTCCGCATCCTGCCGCAGCAGGAGCTGGAAGCCGACGTCGATCGCCTGACCGGCCTGGTCGCGGCGCTGCTTGGCAACGACCGCGAAGCGGCCGACAAGGCGGCGGCGGCGATGCAGGTGGCGCTCGAGCACCCGGCGGCGATGAATGTCCGCATGACCCCGGCAGACCGCAAGAAAAACGGCCAGAAGGCGGCCGAGGCGCCGGCGCAGGTCTTCCTCGACTGGCTGAAGCTCCTGGTGAAGCCGGACACGACGCTGTTCGGCGACCGGCTGAAGAAGCTCATGGAAGACGCCGGCATCTCCATGGCGGCCCCGGCGATCGCCAATGCGATGAGCCCACCGGGCATGTTCCATCGCTTCCTCGACGACTTCGTACTTCCGCACCTGCCCAACCACGGCCGCGCGTTGGAGAACATCCTGTCGCTCGGCAAGATCGCCGCCGCGGTGCCGGCGGCCCTGTTCGACCGGGACAAGTTCAAGACGCTGTTCGGCGATTTCGGCGGCGATGCCGGCCAGTCCGGCCTGACGGCGCTGGAAGGCGGTCTGCCCAAGGTCGTACTCTACGAACTGCTGCGCCAGATCGCGCCCAGCCACCTTAAGAGCGACGATGGTACGGCGCACGGCGTCATGCGCAGTGAAGCCGCCCAGGACGAGACGCTTCCGGGCGACGATGACACGAGCGGCCACGGCTGGGATCGTGCGCCGATCAATATCGCCTTCACCTATCCGGGCCTTGCGGCCCTGCAGGTCGACGACACGACGCTTGCTTCGTTCCCTACGGTCTTCAGGCAGGGCATGGCGGCGCGCGCCGACGTCCTGGGCGACACCGGGCCGAGCGCACCGGAAAACTGGGAAGGCGTGCTGGGCCTCGATTGCGTGCACGGCTATTTCACCGGCGGCTTCCTGGTCGGCGGCCAGGATCTGTCCGTCCCGGCGGCTTACTGGCAGAGGCTGCGCGACGACGTGCAGGCCTACAACAATCGCGCCGGCGAGCGCGGACGGTTCCTGCGCGTCGTATTGCGCGCACTCTTCATGCTGGCCGGCATGGAGATCCTGCACATCGAGCTCGGCGAGGATCCACACGAGGTGGGCGACGACGGCTCGGTCCAGAAGCTCGACTATCGCGTGGAGCATTTCGGCTTCCGCGACGGCATCAGCCAGCCCTTCGTGGACATGAAGCTCGGCGATCCGCCGCCCGGAGGCGGCACGCCGGCAAAGAACCGCAGCTGGTCACCGGTGGCGGCTGGCGAGATCTATCTCGACCAGCCCGACGAGGACGGCGCCGTCCACAAGCTGCCGATCCATCCGCTGCTGCGTCAGGGCAGCACCTTCCTGGTCTTCCGCAAACTCGAGCAGGACGTTGCGGCCTTCCGCATGTACCTGTCCCGGCAGCGGCCAGGCAATCGTGCGGCGCAGGAGAAGCTCGCCTCGCAGTTCATCGGCCGCTGGAAGAACGGGACGTCGCTGGTGATGGCGCCGGACGAGCCGATGGATCTCGGTCGCGACCCCGATGGCCGGCTGAACAACTTCCTCTATGCCGCCGACGATCCCGATGGGCTGCGCTGTCCGCTGGGCTCGCATGCCCGTCGCGTCAATCCGCGCGATATCGGCGACCGCGACGGCGTGCGTCGCCATCGCATCCTGCGCCGCGCGATCAGCTACGGCGGCCCGCTGCTGCCGGAAGGCGTGCTGGGAGACGGCAACCGGCGCGGCCTCCTGTTCGTCGCGGCCAACGCGCGCATCGACGTACAGTTCGAGCTGATCCAGACGCGCTGGATCAATCAGGGCGAGTTCCTGGGTCAGGCCGGCCTCAACCGCTGCCCGATCACGGGTGCCAATGCGGGTGGCCCGACCGATGCCTTCCTCGAAGCGGGCTCGGGTGTGCCGGTGACCGGCGTTCCACGTTTCGTCATCACGCGCGGCGGCGACTATTTCTTCGCCCCTGGCTTGAGCGCGCTGGACGCCATCGCCGACGGCAACAAGTTCAAGGTCGAGAAGGCCGAGCTGCCTTATCGCGGCTTCAGCATGGGCGATGCCGCGACGCCGATCCTGTTCGATGTCGACCGTCTCACCGGCTATGCCGACCGCATCCTGGCCGACGACGGTCCGAGCGTGATCCGGATCAATATGCCGGGGCCCGCGGCCGCCAACGATCCGATCTCGCCACCGGTGGCCTTCATCGCCCGGCTCGCGGATGTGCAGCATGTGCTGAGCATGAAGGTCAATCCGCAGCAGGGGAACATCATCAACTCGGTCGTGCACTATCACACGGCCGTCCAGCGGCTGAGCCGCGGCCAGGACATGCTGGTGTCGACGGAGCGGGGCACCGGAGGCGCGAACAACGCCGACCGGCGCGAGCGGCTGGACAAGATCCTCAACGAGACATGGCTGGCGCTCGGGCCCGATGTCTATCCGCGGCTGCAGGCCATCATCAAGACCAACATGGAGACGGCGCTGCGCCGAGTCGGGCCGACGCGCAACATCGACCTGGTCTACGATCTGGCCTCGGTCACGGTCTACGACATCGTGTGCAAGCTGTTCGGGACGCCCGGACCGAACTGGCTGACGGAGCTCGCGATCTCGCTGCCATTCTCCCAGCAGCATGTGAGCGGCCTGCCGCCGGAATGGCTGACGGCGGTCCATTTCGACAAGCCGGACAATGTCGGCCTGACCACCCTGCAGATCTGGTCGATCCTGATGTTCGCGCAGGCTGTCGGCAACGTCATCGATCAGGACGAGCTCCTCGGTCCGTCCAACCAGGCGGGCTCGGAGTATCTCACCTATATCGACTCCCTGATCGCCACCGCGCGTACCCGGCCGATCAGCAAGACGGCGAACCTGCTCTCGGCCTTCGTCGCGCTCGAAGATCCGTTCGTGAAGATGTTCAACTATTCGGCGGACGACTACTACGCCGACGTCCGTATGCTGCTGATGGAGCTGATGGGCTCGATGATGACGAACATCCCGGCGACGTTCGGGCTCATCATGCAGACGCTGCTCGATCACAACCTGCCGCTCAGCGATCTCATTCCAATCCTGCTCGCCAAGCCGCAGTTCCCGCTCGCCCATCCGGGACCGGCCGCCGAGGACGGCGTGGCGCGCCTGATCTACGAGGCGACCCGCATCAACGGGCCGCTCAAGGTGCTGATGCGCTCCGTCGTCGAGGGCCAGGTCCTGCCGAGCGGCGGCCAGCTCAACAAGGGTGAATGGGTGGTGGCGATCCTGGCCGCGGCCAGCATCGACCCCCGGCCTGATGCCTTTCCCGATCCCTATCGCTTCTCGCTCCGGCCCTTCATGCCCGGCCCCGAGCGCAAGCTCGACAACTATCTGTTGTTCGGCGCAACCGGCGGCGGGCGCGATTGCTGGGGCCGCAACCGCCTCGCGCTGGTCGTCCTGAAGGAGTGCCTCAAGACGGCGGGGCGCCTGCAATTACTGCAGCGGGTAGCGGGCGCTGCGGGCGAGCCGCGCGAGGTCGCGATGATCACGATCGGCCTGCCGGCACGCTTCACCGGAGTCCTGCCCGAGTGGAAGTGACGTCAGCCTAAATCAAGCGACGGCGACCAGGCCGTGCCGGTTGCAGAGATCGGCCTGCTCGGCGAGATCGGCCAGGATCGCAGGCGAGGCGGGATGGAACTGCCGCAGCAGTTTCGCGCGCAGGCCGAGTCCCTGCACGAGCAGGCAGGGGTTGCCCATGGTGCGCGCCACGGTGAGGGCGCGTTCGGCCGTCGCCAGCGCCTTGGTGCCTTCGCCTGATCGTGCCAGCGCTTCGGCGTAGCCCGCGTTGAGATAGTAGAGCTCGAGCCGGTTCGTGCGTTCGCGCCGGCCGCCCGCCAGCCAGGCCTCGACCATGGAGACGCCACGCGTCGCTTCTCCGATGCCGGCGAGCGCACTGGCCAACAGGCCGGTGACATGCGGCCGGATGGCGTCGTAGCCGTATTGCTCGATGAGCGCCGTCGCCATGTGCAGGCAGTCGGCGGCTTCGCCGTGCCGGCCGAGCTTCAGGAGATTGCGCCCCATGCTGAGCCGGGCCAGCAGCTCGGAATAGGGTTCGGCATGGTGCTGGGCGATCCTGAGGGCGCGCTGGGTATGGGCATAGCCCTCCTCGTAGCGACCCACCTCCATCATGAACCAGCTGAGATAGCTCTCGACCATGGCAGCAGGGATCGCGATGGCGCCGAGCCGCGCCTTCTCGAGATCGCCGCCCACGGTCTCCCGCAGCTCATGGAGCAGCGCGATCGCCTGCGCGAGGTCGCCACTGCCCCAGAAGGCGCTGGCGAGCGTGAACTTGGCCGCGAAGATGAGCGGCAGATTATGCAGGGCCTCGGCGATCTGCAGTGCCTTCTCGCACTGCTCCCGGCTGTCGGCATAGCGGCCCTGGAACCAGGCGACGGTGCCCATGTTGCAAAGCGCCGCGCAGATCCGGTCCGGCCGGCCCTGCTTCTCGGCGAGCTCGAGCGCGCGCGGCAGGTAGGGCGTCATCTTGCTGAACTCGCCGATCTGCAGCAGCTGGGCGCAGGCCATCAGCACAAGATCGACGAAGCGCGAGTCGGCTGGCGCGCCGATGCGCTCGATGCACTGCATGGCACGCTGGAAGATCAGGAACAGCGATCCACTTGCCGAGCTGCGGCGCGCACGCAGGCCAGCCTGCCAGTGATATTCGAGGGCCTTCTCGTAGTCGTTGGCCCCCTCCGCATGGAAGGCAAGGCGCTCGTAGTGAGCACCGAGATCGGGATAGAGCGCGGCGATGGCGTCGATCGCTGCACGATGCAGCTCCCGACGACGTGGCCGCGGCAGCGTCTCGGCGATAGCCTCGGCCACGATGGCGTGGCGGAAGCGGAGTGCCGGCCCGGTCGACGGATGGATGATTTCGAGCGATTCCAGCTCGACGCGATCGCGCTGCAGCGTCTCGGCGTCGATGTCCAGCGCCTTCAGCGCGATATCGACCTCGACTTCCTCGCCAAGCACACTCAGTTCCTGCGCACAGCTCTTGGCGCTGGGCGGCAGCCGGTTCAAGCGCGCATGAATGACCGACTGCACGCGTTGGGGAGCAAGGTCGATGCTGTCGGCGCCCGCGGCACCGATGGACAGCACGATCTGCTCGAGGATGAAGGGAATGCCATCGGCGCGGGCGATGACCTTCTCGAGCGCGTCTTCCGGCGGAGCGTTCTCCGGCCAGAGCGCCGTGGCAAGCTCGCGCATTTCCTCGCGTGCCAGAGGTGCAAGGCGCAGGACAATGCTCGCAATGCCTGTCGCATCGGCTTCGGCCTCGGGGCGACCCGTGAGCAGCAGCCGCCACGCCGCGGCCTTGTCCTCGGCCATCAATCGCAGGCAGTAGAGGCTTTCCGGATCCACCAGATGGAGATCTTCGATCACGATAAGGCGAGTGGCGCTGCGCACAAGCTTGCCCAGGGTCTCGACGAGCGCACGTGCGACCTGGGTCTGGGTCGGGCTGTTGTCGGCTTGCGCGGGATCGGGGCGCTTGGCGAGAAAAACGGTGGCGAGCGGGCTGCCGGGCAGGTTCTCGATGCCGGCCGTCTCCATTGCCTCGACTATGGCGTCGTCTGTCGCTGTGTCGCCCAGCGTCAGCGACGCCAGGATCAAGGTGCGCATGGCGGCGTAGGGCGTGGTGCGCCGTTGCGAATCGCCGTTGAAAACGAGCTCAGAGATGCCACTGGACTGGGCGTCCTCGATCGCGGCCGAGGTCAGGCGGCTCTTGCCGATGCCGGGTTCGCCAATCAGGGCGGCGGATCGTCGGCCGCCGATCTGGCGGACCAGGACGTCTCGCAACGTCTCACGTTCCTCGACGCGGGCGACCAGTGGGACGCGATAGCTGAGCCCGGAAAAGCGGCTGGCCGGGCGGACCGGCCGGGACTGCATCACGAAGGCCTTGGCGTTGATCTGATGCAGCACCTGCACCTCGTCATGAGGCGCAAGGTCGAGTTCGGCCTGGCAAAGTTCCAGCGTCTTGGAACTGATCACGATGCCGCCTGAAGGCGCGCGCTTTTGCAGATTGGCGGCGAGATAGACGGTGGCACCTACCGTATCGAGCCGGTCGCCCGTATCGAGGCTGATACGGCGCAGCCCCAGCAGGCCGGAATGCACGCCGACACGAAACCGTACGGGCCGGCCGAGCCGGTCCTTCATCGGTGACGTGCTGATTGGGTTCTGGATCAGCCAGGCGGCTTCGCAGGCGCGGTCGGCATGGTCCTCCAGCGAGTTCGGCCAGCCGAAGACGGCGATGCCGCCATCGCCGTTGTAGCTCACGAACATGCCGCCGCAGCCCTTCACCGTTCTGTCGAGGCGAGCGAAGATGTCGTCCAGCAGTTCCTGGCCTTCGTCAGGGTCAACGGCGGCGACATGCCCCGTCGAGTCGACTGTGTCGACCACGAGCACGGTCACGATGCTACGTTCCGGCGACTCTGCCAGGTTGATCATGTGTTCTGATGGCCGGTTCGTCACGCCGGCCTTGTCCCCATTCGATCGTCGACCTGTCTAACTTAATGCATCCGCCGTGATGTGGGAACTGCCACCGACTTGCTGAATGGAACTTCAGTTCAAGTGACCCCTTGGTCGGGAAATGGCAGGGGGCCTGCCTTGTTGGCGTCCCGGCCAAAGACTACGCTTTGATGATGACAACCAATCGCAAATTGGCTCCCGTGAAGGATGCCAGCCATCTCTACGAGGTCGAGCGCCGGGCTCAGCATGCCGCGCGGCCAGGTTTCCGCATCAACGAGCTTCAGCTTTCACCGACTCAGAAAGTTCCCTGGCACTTCCACACCAACATCAGCGACACATTCTACGTGCTGGAAGGGGAGATGCGGCTCTTCCTGCAGGACCCCAAGCAGGAAGTGCGATTGAAGCCTGGCGAGACCTTCGTGGCTGCGCCCGGCCGGCCTCATCTGGTCACCAACGCCGGTAGCAGCTCGCTCACTTTCCTGATCATGCAGGGAATCGGCGAGTACGATTATGTACCGCTGGTTTGATGTTCAGCTGATCGCCGGCTTGTCGGCGCCGACGAACTGAGCACGCAACTCGCGCTTCAGTACCTTGCCCGTGGCGTTGCGCGGCAGGACGTCGACGAACGCGACGGACTGCGGCACCTTGTACTTGGCGAGCCTGCCGAGGCAATGGCGGATCACGTCGCCTTCCTCCAGCACTTGGTCGGTCTTGCGCACGATGATCGCCATGCCGACCTCGCCCCAGCGCTCGTTGGGCACGCCGATGATGGCGGCATCGGCAATCTGCGGGAGCTGGAACAGCACGTTCTCGACCTCGGCGGGATACACGTTCTCGCCACCCGAGATGTACATGTCCTTCCAGCGATCGACGATATAGACGAAGCCCTCGTCGTCCATGCGGCAGGCATCGCCGGTGTGCAGCCAGCCATCGGTGAAAGCGGCCGCCGTCGCCTCCGGCTTGTTCCAGTAGCCTGGCGTGATGTTGGGTCCCTTGATCAGCAGCTCGCCGATTTCGCCCTGTTTCACGTTCCTCCCGGCATCGTCGACGATGCGGATGGCGGTGTGCATCATCGCCTTGCCGGCCGAGCCGACCTTGCGGATGGCGTCGGCGGAGTCGAGCATGGTGCCCGCTGGACTGGTCTCGGTCATGCCCCAGCCCTGTACCAGGGCCACGCCGCGCGCTGCCCAGCCTTCGAGGATGGCGAGCGCGCAGGGCGCGCCCCCGACACCCGAAATCCTGAGGCGAGAGAGATCGGCGCTCTGGAACTTCGGGTGCTGCATCATGAATTGATAGGGCGCCGGCACGCCGAAGAAGTGGGTGATGCCGAGCGCGGGATCGGAGATGTAGTCGAGCGCGAGGCCGGGATCGAAGGCGCGCATGATCAGGATCGTGCCGCCGGCATGTAGGACCGGGTTGGCGTAGCAGTTCAGCCCGCCGGTATGGAACAGCGGCAGCACCACGAGCTGCACGGTCTGCGGCGAGATCAACGCCGGAATGCCGAGATTGACGCAATTCCAGAACACCATCCCATGCGTGATGATCGCGCCCTTGGGATGTCCGGTCGTGCCCGAGGTGTACATCACCATGGCTATGTCATCGTGCGTGACCTCGACCGGCGTCACCGGTGTCACGTTGGACGCGATCGCCCGTTCGTAGGTGCTGGTCGTGCTTCCGGGATCGATCTCGAGCAGGGATGACGACAATGCCTTGGCTTGCGAGGCGAAGTCCTTGTCGTGGATCAGGAGCTTCGGCGTCGAATCGCCCAGTATATATTCGAGCTCGGGTACGGTGAGGCGCCAGTTGAGCGGCAGCATGATGGCGCCGAGCCGCCCGCAGGCGAACTGGATCTCGAAATATTCAGCGCAGTTGGGCGCGAGCAGCGCCACGCGGTCGCCCTTGCCGATGCCCATCGCGCCCAGAGCCGCGGCCAGTCGATCCGTACGATGATGAACATCGGCGTAGGTGAACTTCCGTGACGTCTGCAGATCGTCGATGGCGAGCTGTTTGGGACGACGACCAGCGTGATGGGCGATCCAGTCGTAGTAGGGCGGGATGCCGGGCATGTCAGTTCACGGCCTTGGTATAGCCCTTCCAGAAGGGCTCGCGCAGCTCACGCTTCAGTACCTTGCCGGCACCGGAGAGGGGCAGCGGCGTGCCGCGGAAGTCGACGCTCTTGGGACATTTGTAGCCCGCGATCAGGCCGTGGCTGTGCTCGATCACCTGCTCGGCGGTGAGGTTCGCGCCATCCTTCGGCACGACGATGGCATGCACGCGCTCGCCCCATTGCTCGTCTGGCACACCGATCACCGCGACTTCACCGACGCCGGCGAGCAAGGAGATCGCGTTTTCGACCTCGGCGGAATAGATGTTCTCCCCGCCGGAGATGATCATGTCCTTCAGCCGGTCGACGATGAAGACGAAGCCTTCCTCGTCCATGTAGGCGCCGTCGCCGGAATAGTACCAGCCGTTCTCCAGCACGGCGGCGGTTTCGGCCGGCTTGTTCCAGTAGCCCTTCATGATGTTGGGGCCGCGGATCGCGAGCTCGCCGGTCGTGCCGTACGGAACTTCCCGGCGATTGGCGTCGACCACCTTGATCTCGCAGGCATGGACCACCTGACCGCAGGACTTCAGCCGTCCGGCGAAGGGGCCGTCGAGCGTCGTGTAGCGCGGATCGAGCATGGTGACGATCGGTGCGGCCTCGGTCATGCCATAGGCATGGATGAAGCGCACGCGCGGCATTACCTGCAGTGCCTTGCGCAGTATCCCTTCCGGCATTGGCGAGGCGCCGTAGAGGACACAGGAGAGCGTCGAAAGATTGAACTCGGCGAAGCGCGGGTGGTTTACGATCATGTTGATCATGGTCGGCACGAACTGCGCGTGCGTCACCCGCTCGGACTGAATGGTCTGCAGCACTTCGCGCGGGTCGAAGCGCGGCACGAAGGCATGGCGGCCGCCCCCCAGGGTGACGCCGAAGGTCGAGGCGCCGTCAGCCAGATGGAACATCGGACCGGAGTGGATGTAGGCCGTATCGGTGTTGAAGTTGATGCCGGCCACGGCATGCAGCGCGTTCATCACCAGATTGTCATGGGTGAGCATCACGCCTTTTGACCGGCCGGTCGTGCCGCCGGTGTAAAACAGGCCCGCAAGATCGTCGCCTGCTGCGCCGGCGTCGTCGACCGCTTCGTAGGCGGCGAGATCCTCATAGTGCAGCATGCCCTCTGGAGAGGAGATGTCGTCGATCCAGACGACCTCGCGCACACCCTGCATTTTGCCGTCGAGGTCCTTCAGGTGGTGCGCCATGGAGCCGTCGATGAAAAGCGCGATAGCGCCCGAGTCCGACAGGATGTACTCGATCTCCGGTGCGGCGAGGCGGGTATTGATCGGCACCATGACGGCGCCAATCCAGGGCAGCGCATACATCAGCTCGAAATAGCGGTCGCTGTTCAGTGCCAGGATCGCCACCCTGTCGCCACGGCCGATGTCGAGTGCCTTGAGGGCACCGGCGACGTGTGTCACGCGCTCGATGCACCGGCTCCAGCTGCGATGACGCGCCGCGAAGCGGATGGCCGTTTCGTTCGGTCGGATCTGGGCAGCCCGGCGCAGCCCCTGTGTCAATGCGAACATGCAGCATGCTAGGAGGACGCTCCTTCGCGCGGCAAGGGGGATCGTGCTAAAGGATAAACATGAACGAAATGTCACGTCCCGCATCGGCGACGGCGCCGCTGGCGTTCGATCCGCTCGACCCGGCGTTCATCGCCGATCCATATCCGTTCTATCGCCGGCTGCGCGAGGAGGCACCCGTCTTCAAGACGCCACAGGGAATGTGGCTGCTGACGCGCTATGAGGACGTGAACTTCGCGCTACGCGACAAGCGGTTCGGCAAGGACTATGCCGGCACCGTCCGCCGCCGCTACGGCGAGGACCGGATGCACGAGCCGACTTTCGCCAATCTCGGCCGGACCATGCTGGTCGTCGATCCGCCCGACCACACGCGTCTGCGCAGCCTGGTGACCAAGGCCTTCACCGCCCGCCATATCTCCGAGATGAGGGCGCGCATCGCCAAGGTGGTGAACGAGCAACTCGATCGCGTCGCCGACAAGGGCGAGATGGATGTTATCCGAGACCTGGCGCATCGCCTGCCGGTGATCGTGATCTGCGACATGCTGGGCATTCCCGAAGAGCATCGCGCGCCCTTCCTGCATGCGAGCAATGTCAGTGGCCGCGTTCTCGATCCGGTGCCGATGAGCCGCGAGGAACTCGACCGCTCCAACGTCGCGACCCAGATGGGCAATCAGTATTTCGACCAGCTCTGCGAGTTGCGTCGCCGTGAACCCAGGGATGACCTCACGACCGAGCTGGTTCGGGCCGAAGAAGCGGGCGATCGGCTCACGAGCGAGGAATTGCGCGCGAACATCGGCCTGCTGTTCGGAGCGGGTCACGAGACGACGACCAACCTGATTGGCAACGGTTTGCTGGCGCTGCATCGGGCGCCCGAGCAATGGCAGCGGCTGAAGGACGATCCTTCGCTCATCGCCGGCGCGATCGACGAGCTGCTGCGTTTCGATTCCTCGGTGCAGATGACGGCGCGCGTTACCATGTCCGACGTGGAGGTGGGCGGCGTGACGATTCCAGCGCATGAGAACGTCATCATGCTGCTGGGCGCGGCCAATCGCGATCCGGCGCAGTACAGCGATCCCGAGAAGCTCGATGTCGGCCGGCAAAACGTACGGCCGATGTCGTTCGGCGGCGGCATACACCATTGCCTGGGCGCTCAGCTCGCACGGCTCGAGGGCGAGCTTGTTTTCACGGCCTTGATCGAACGGATGCCCACGCTCGAATTGCCGGAAAAGGACAAGCCAGCCTGGCGGCAGAACTTCACCCTGCGCGGTCTCACCAAGCTCCCGGCCGTGTGGCATTGAACCATGGCCGGGCGGTGGCGAGGCGAGGGCGGCCAGCACCAGGGGGCACGCCCCTATCAGGAAGATAGCTGGGCGGTGCGGCCATTGGCCGACGGTTCGTTGCTCGCGGTCCTGGCCGACGGCATGGGCGGCCATGCGGGCGGTGCGACGGCCTCCAAGCTGGTGGTCGAGGCATTCGTCGCCGCGCTATCCGGAGGCCGCAGCCTCGCCGACGGGCTCAAGGAAGCCAATGCGGCGGTGAGCAAGGGGCAAGTCGGCAAGCCGCAACTCCAGGGCATGGGCTCGACCGCGGTCGCGGCGATCCTTAAGGGCGACGACGTGCGTTGGATCAGCGTTGGAGACTCCCCATTTTATATGATTTCGGCCGGCAAGCTTTCGCGGTTGAACGCCGACCACTCCATGGCGCCCCAGATCGACGAATTGCATGCCCGTGGCATCATCACGGCCGACGAGGCTGCCAATCACCCCGGCCGGCACACCCTGCGCGAAGCGGTGATGGGCGAGCCGTTGACCCTGATCGACGAGGGCAGTCGCAGGCTCGCGCCGGATGCGACGCTTCTCATGTGCAGTGACGGCGTCGAAAGCCTCGAGCATCCGGCTATCGCAGCGGCCTCCAGGTCCGTGAAAGGTCTGATCGATGCGGTGCTTGCGGTCAGCGGCCCGCATCAGGACAACATTACAGTCATCAAGTTGGAGCGCGGATCGTGAGTGGACCGGTTGTCGTCGAAGTCACGCGGGGTCCGACGGTCGAGAGTCGGCACGAAGGTATCGCCGCCGTCGTCAGGCCTGACGGCACGGTCGTGGAGTCTTGGGGCGACATCGATGCGCGTGTGCTGCCGCGCTCGGCCAACAAGCCGATCCAGGCCATGGCCTTCGTCGAAAGCGGCGCGGTCGAGCGTTTCGGGCTCGGCAACGAGCACATCTCGCTCTCCTGCGCCTCGCACAATGGCGAGGCGCGGCATGTCGAGACGGTACGCGCCTGGCTGAAGAAGGTGGGCCTGAGCGAGGATGACCTGGAATGCGGCACGCATGCGCCGCGCCTGCAGATGTCGATCGAGTCGCTTGTGCGCGCAAACGAGGTGCCGACGCAGGCCTTCAACAATTGCTCGGGCAAACACAGCGGCTTCCTGACGACCGCCGTGACCTATGGCGAGCCGACCAAGGGCTACATCAAATACGATCATCCGGTGCAGAAGCGCCTGCGTGCGGTGATGACCGATCTCTGCGGTGAGAATGCCGACGACTATGCGCACGGCACGGACGGCTGCGGCATCCCGACTCTCGCCACGCCGCTCAAGAGCCTCGCCCGGGCGATGGCCAACATGGCCGATCCTTCGCGTCTCTCCAACAAACATGCCGAGGCGGCGACCAGGATTCGCGCGGCGATCAGCGCCGAGCCCTTCATGATGGCGGGCACCGGCCGCTTCTGTACGAGGGTCAACGGTGCTCTTCCAGGCGTGGCGCAGATCAAGACGGGCGCCGAGGGCGTGTTCTGCGGCATGCTGCCGACCTTGGGACTCGGCATCGCGCTCAAGATGTGGGATGGCGCGGGCCGCGCTTCCGAGATCGCCATGGCGACGATTCTCGGCCATCTCGGTGTGCTGTCCCAGGAGCAGAAGGACGAGCTGTCTCATCCGCCGGTGAAGAACGTGGTCGGCCTGCTGGTCGGCGAGATGCGGCCGGCGAAGAGCTGGCTCGGCTGACCGAGAGCGTGCCGGTCACGCTCGACATTCTGGAGATGGGCGCGCGTGGCGACGGTGTCGCCGAGGACGGCGACCAGCGCTATTTCGTGCCTTTCACGCTCCCCGGCGAAACCATCGAGGCCGAGCCCGTCGACAAGCGCGGCGGAGGTATCGTTGCGCGGCTGATCGAGGTTCTGGCCCCGTCGCGCCATCGCGAACCGCCGCCGTGCGCGCATTTCACTGTCTGCGGCGGCTGCGCCCTGCAGCATTGGCGACGCGACGCCTACACGGCCTGGAAAGTCGGCTTGATCCAGCAGGCATTACGCCATCGTGGCATCACCACTCCGACCTTCGAGCCGCCGCTGGTCGGCATGCCGGCCGAGCGGCGCCGCGTCGACTTCGTGCTTCGTCGCCAGCGCAAGCGCGTCATCGCGGGGTTCCACGAGCGCGCCAGCCCGCGCATCGTCGATATCGGCACGTGCGTGATCGCACGACCGTCGCTTAACGGGTTGCTGATGCCGCTGCGTGCGTCTTCGATCGAGATCCTGCCGGACGGTGCAGCGGCCGATGTGGTGGTCAACGAAACCGACAGTGGTCTCGACGTGCTCATCCGGCCGCACAAACGGCTCGATCTCTCGATCGATCGCCATCAGGCGCTGGTGCAGTTCGCCGAGCAAGCGAACCTTGCACGCGTAAGCTGGGGCGATCGCAGCCATGCCGAACCGGCCGTCGCTCGCCGCAATCCCGTGCTGGCTTTCGGCGATGTCACGGTCGAACCGCCGGCCGGCGCTTTCCTGCAAGCGACCAGGCGCGGCGAGCAGGCGATGCGTGCAGCCGTCGCTGCCTGGACGGGCGACGCTTCGCATCTGGCCGACTTCTTCGCCGGCATCGGATCGTTGTCGCTCGGACGGACCGGCCGCCTGTCGCTCTTCGAGAGCGACAAGGAGGCCGTCGCGGCGGTCGATCGCACCGCGCGCCGCCTTGGCGGCAACCGCGTCCGGGTCGAGCGGCGCGATCTCTTCCGCAATCCCCTGACGGCCAAGGAGTGCGACGCCTTCGATGCCGTCCTGCTCGACCCGCCGCGAGCGGGCGCGGTGGCGCAGGTCGGCGAGCTTGCACGCTCGAAGGTCCGGCGCATCGTCTATGCCTCCTGCGATCCCGGCAGCTTTTCGCGCGACGCGCGGTCCTTGCAGGAGGCTGGTTACCGGCTGGAGAAACTCATGCCCATCGACCAGTTCCTCTGGTCAGGGCATGTCGAGCTGATCGCGCTGTTCGCCAAATGAAGTCAGGAAACGCGCGATGATGTTCGCCAGGCGCGGCTGGGCCGACGGGCTGACCTTCGAGGCCGCCGATCTTCTAGGCATTCATGCCCATGGCTTCCGGGCCCGCCGACGCGATCGCTTTGCGTCATCCTCCGCTTGGTGGATCCGGGCGCCGCATATGGCGTCGTTCACGAGGACAATTGCATAGCCCCGATCGACACACTTGTTCAATCTATGAGGCGTGCACTATGGGCGTCGGTGAGGTAGCGCCAGAGCCATTGCAGGCTCACGAGCATGCGTTTCTCGAAATCGACAAGAAGGAAGACGTGGACGACGCCCCAGAGCAGCCACGCAACCCGGCCCTTGAAGCCCCAACGTCCGAACGCATAGACGGCGGCGTGCCGGCCGATGACTGCGGTGTCCCCACGATCGTGGAAGCGGAAGGGCTTTGCCGGTCCATCTTTCCGCAGTTCCCGACCCAGATGGCGTCCCTGCTGCTGGGCCACCTGCGCCAGCGCGGGGAGTACCTCGCCGTCCTGTTCGAGGTGCGCCAAATCGCCCAGCACGTAGACCCGGTCGAGACCCGGAACTGAGAGATCGGCGGCAACCTCGATGCGCTTCTGCCGATCGCGCGTCGCGGGAAGCGATTCGCCGAGAGGCTCGGCGCAAATGCCAGCGGCCCACAGGATCGTGCCGGCGGAGATCCGATTACCAGCCGCTTGAACGCCGTCCTCATCGATCTCCTCGACCTTTGTGTTCAGGCGCACTTCGACCTTCAGCGAGCTTAGTGTGTGGGTCGCATAATCGCCCAGGCGCGCCGGGAACGCCGCCAGCAGGCGCGGTCCCGCCTCGATCAGCACGATCCGCGTCGTGGCGGGATCGATGCGGCGGAAGTCCTGTTTCAGGCTCCAGCGGGCAAGTTCGGCGAGCGCGCCGGCCAGCTCGACGCCCGTCGGTCCACCGCCGACGATGACGATGGTCAGCAGCTGTGCGCGCCGCTCGGGATCGGTACAGGCTTCGGCTTCCTCGAACCGCTTCAGCACGTGCGAGCGGATACGTCTCGCGTCGGCGATGCTCTTGAGACTGAAGCTGCGGGAGCGCCAGTCCTCGCGACCGAAAAAGCTGTAGCGCGAGCCTGTCGCCAGGACGAGCACGTCGAACGGCAGGGCGCCGCCATCGGCGAGCTGCACGCGGCGCCGGGCAAGGTTGATGTCGGTGGCGTCGCCCAGAACCGTGCCGACGTTGCGCGCGTGCGCGAGCAGATGGCGGAGAGGCACCGCGATGTCGGCGGGCGACAGTGCTGCCGTGGCCACCTGGTACAAGAGCGGCTGGAAGAGATGGTGATTGCGACGATCGAGCAGCGTGACCTGCCAGTCGCTTCCCGCGAGAGCCTGTGCGCAGGCAAGACCGGCAAAACCGCCGCCGACGATGACGATGCGGCCGCGACGGCCCGCCAGGGGCGGCGTCCGGTCGAGGTAGGCCTCTGCCGCGGAAGGTGGATGATTGTCAGGAGACCCTGTCATGGAGAACGAACCTACGACGCCGAGCGGAAGTTCGACAGACGCTATGTATTACCTGATGGCGTTGCCGCAGTTGAGCTCCAGTCCGGGGTCCGAAGCCCACCGATCATCTGGGCGCTCGCCTCCACGGCGGCGAGGTGACACGTTCGATCAAATGGCGGCGTTCCAGAACCGGTAGAGCGCGGCGCTGTTTCCATTGAACACGTTGCGATCGCAGCGGTTGACACCTCGGATGCGGACCGCCCGCTCGTCGCCGGCATATTGCCAGAGCCGCCAACCGCTCCTTGCCCAGGCCATCGGGATCTCGGGCGGGGTGTGGCGGTAGTCGACCACCCAGAGCCCGCAGCGCGCGAGAACCGAGTCGGAGGTGATCCGGGCGGCGTTGGCCCAGCCCGGAGGCACGTAGACGACCGGCAACCGGCCCGTCGCGCTGGCCACCGCCTGCACGAACTCCTCGGCTTGGTCGGTCGTCATGGAGTTCGAGGGATCGCCGTCGTTGATCTCGAGGTCGAGGGCGAGAAGTGTCCGCGGAGAGGGCCGGGTGGACTCCAGATAGAACGCTGCCTGCTGCGCGCCGGACGAATCGCCCTTGCCGAAATGATAGGTGCCCCACAGCAATCCGGCGGCCTCGGCCTGCGGCCGTCGCTCGGCACAGGCGGGGTCGGCATAGAAGTCGCCTTCGCTCGCCTTGTGGATGACGGCGAGGATGTTGCTCGCGCGCACCAGCCCGAAATCGGAGACCGTTGTGTGTGCGCTGATGTCGATCACCGCATCCAGCCCCGGGCGCGCGCGCCTCGCCGGTGCCCGCGTGGTCGGGTATTGCTCCGGCGGATATTCAGGTGGCGTATATTCGTCCGGCGGGTATTGAGGCGGCGGAGGTTGCGGATACGGATACGGCGCCACGGCGGCCTGACGGGGCGCCTGAGGGGCGCTGCATCCCGCCGTCGCGGCGGCAGCCAGGCCCCAGAGAACGTTCCTTCGAGAGATCATGCCGCGACAGTAAGGCGTTCCTCGCGCATGGCAACGTTCACAATGACACATGAAGGGCGGTCAGGAGTACACACTCTTCGGCGTGCTATTGCGTGACAGGCGGCGAGAGGCCGTGAGAGAACATGACCGGCTAAGCGACTGTGGATTCACGAAATAGTGACAAGCCCTGAGCGAGGGAGAGAGACGCTGACATGACCAATTCAAGGATGTTCGATCTTTCCGGCAAGGTGGCCGTGGTCACCGGCGGCAGCCGCGGCATCGGCCGCTCGATTTGCGAGCAGATGGCCGCGCACGGTGCCAAGGTCGTCGTCTCCAGTCGCAAGCTGCCGGCCTGCGAGGAGGTGGTGAAGGGCATCAAGGCCAAGGGTGGCGAGGCGACGGCGGTCGCGGCGTCGATTTCCGACAAGGCGCAGCTCGAGAGCCTGATCGCTTCGGCGCGCAAGGCCTACGGCAGGATCGACATCATGGTGTGCAACGCCGCCTCCAATCCGTACTTCGGTCCGTTGAGCGGCCTGAAGGAGGAGGTGTTCCTCAAGATCATGCAGAACAACGTGATGTCGAACATCGCGCTGATGAACATGGTCGGACCCGAGATGGCCGAGCGGAAGGACGGCGTGTTCATCATCGTCTCGTCGATCGGCGGCCTGGTGGGCTCGGCGCACATCGCCGCCTACAACATGAGCAAGGCAGCCGACATCAACCTCGTGAAGTCGCTCGCGATGGAATGGGGCAAGCACAATATCCGCGTGAACTGCATCGCCCCGGGCCTGATCCAGACCGACTTCGCGAAGGCACTGTGGGAGAACCCGCAGATCCGTTCGGCTCAGGAGGGCAAGGCGGCGCTCAGGCGGATTGGTCAGCCCGACGATATCGGCGGCGTGGCGGTGTTCCTGGCCTCGAAGGCCGGCAATTTCGTCTGCGGTCAGACCATCATCGCCGATGGCGGCGTGATCGGATCCGGCGCCGAATAGCTACGCGACGTCGAGCTCGCACCATACCGGAACGTGGTCGCTGGGTTCGGGGCGGCCGCGTTCGGCTTTATCGATGCCGACCGCGGTCAGGCGGTCGGCGGCTTGCGGTGAAAGCAGGAGATGGTCGATGCGCAGACCATTGTCCTTCGGCCACGCACCGGCCTGGTAGTCCCAGAACGTGTATTGCGTGCCTTCGGTGTGGAAGGCGCGGACGGCGTCGGTCAGGCCGAGATTGAGGAGCGTACGCAGCGCGGCGCGGGACTGCGGCTGGCAGAGTGCGTCGTCGGCAAAAGCGGTGGGGCTGAAGACATCGATGTCGGTCGGGCAGACATTGTAATCGCCGCCCAGCACGAACATCTCTTCCTTCGCGAGCAGTGCGCGGGCGCGCTGGATCAGCCGGTCCATCCAGGCGATCTTGTAGGCGAACTTGTCAGTGTGGATGGGATTGCCGTTGGGCAGGTAGAGCCCGCCCACGGTGAGCGGTCCCTCGGAGGTCCGCACCTTGCCCTCGATGTAGCGCGCCGGTTCATCGGCCTCGGGGTCGGGCAACGACCGCGCGGTGATCTCGACCGGATGCAGCGACAGGAGCGCCACGCCGTTGAAGCCCTTCTGGCCCACGATCTCGACCTTGTAGCCTGCCGACTCGATCTCGAGTCGCGGGAACGTCGCTTCCTGTGCCTTGATCTCCTGGAGTACGACCACGTCGGGTTTGGCGTTCTTCAGCCAGGTGACGAGGTTGCCCGTCCGTTTGCGGATGGAGTTGACGTTCCAGGTGGCGATCTTCATCGGCCGAGCCTATCTAGATGCGATGAGACTCGCAGCCTTCTTGTTGACCGTGCTGGCGCTGCTGGGGACAACGGCCTGCGCGGACTTCCCCGGTGCGGATGGCCGATATGCCACCCACGATCACGGGCACAACAATCATCCCTGACGGGCCGGATCAGATGCTGAAGGAGTTGCCGCAGCCGCAGGAGGAGGTCGCGTTCGGGTTCTTCACCTGGAACGACGAGCCCACCATCTCTTCGACGTAGTCGAGCTCGCTGCCCTTCAGGAGCTCCAGCGACGTCGGATCGACCACCACCGAGGCACCGCTACGCTCGATCACCAGGTCGTCGTCGTTACGCTGCTCGTCGAATGAGAAATTGTATTGGAAGCCCGAGCATCCGCCGCCCTCGACCGCCACCCGCATCATGACGGGCTTGGCCTCCTTGGAGGCCAGGAAGGCGATGCGTTTGGCCGCGCTCTCGGTCACGGAAAAGGGGGACTCGCTCATAGGCACAAGATGTGGATTGCGGGCCGGTTCGTCAATGCCATCGCTTACGCCCGCTGACGGGCCCGAATCCCCTCTCGGTGGAGGATGTAAAGGCCCGAACCGATGACCAGCGGCAGGCCCAGCCAGACCGTCCAGGAAGGCTGCTCCCTGAAATAGAGATAGCCGTACAGGAGCGCCATCACGATGCTGACGTATTCGAAAGGGGCCAGGATTGCCGCCGGTGCCAGCCGCCAGGCCCGGGTCACCAGGATCTGGGCCACGCCACCCAGCAGGCCGATCACGATCAGCAAGACCCAATCGATCAGGGGCGGCCAGATCCAGTCGGGAACGGCGCCGACCAGCGCCACGAGGGCGGAGGACAGGGCGAACCAGAAGAGGGTGGCGGCGTCCTGATCGTAGCGGCTCAACTGCCGGACCATGATCGTGGATAGCGAGTAGCAGAACGTTGCCCCCAGCACGACGAGGGATATCGGATGAAAGCCGATGCCCGTCGGGTCGAGCATCACGATCACGCCGATGAAGCCCACCGCCACCGCACTCCAGCGCCGCCACCCAACCTGCTCACCCAGGATGGGGACGGCGAAGGCCACCATGAAGAACGGCGCGGCATAGGAGATGGCGTAGGCATCCACGAGGGGCATGCGCGGGAAGACGTAGAAGAAGCCCGCCGTGCTGCCGATGCCGGCGATGACGCGAATGGCCTGCAGCCAGGGCCGGCGGCTGCGGATGACCCGATGGTCGCCGGCACGCCAGACGAGCACGGCGATGGGAATCAGCGCCACGACGTTGCGGAACAGCATGATCTGGAAGGCGCCGTAGGTGCCGCCCATCGCCTTCACCATGGCATCCATGGTGCAGAAGAGGAGGAGCGAGCCCAGCTTGAAGTAGATGCCGAGCAGCGAAGCGTGGATCGGGCCGGGCACTTTTCGAGCCAGTCGACGAAGGGATCGCTATTTGGCTTATGCGCATGCCTTCCGTAAAGTGCTACTGGGGGGTGGAGGGCAGGCGTTAACGAATGCGCATGAGATGGCTGTTCGGCGGGGGCAACAAGCCACGCGCGCCGGTGCTGGTCGCGTTCCTGGTGCTGATCAGTGCCCTCACGCTGCGCGTCATCGATCCGGGCGCATTGGTGCGACTGCGCGATTTTGCCTTCGACAGCTATCAGCGTATCAAGCCGCGCGTGCCGCCGCCCGACCTGCCGGTGCACATCATCGACATCGACGAGGCGTCGCTCGCCGAATATGGCCAGTGGCCCTGGCCGCGCACCCTGCTCGCGCAACTTGTCGACAAGCTTACCGAGAAGGGCGCTGCCGTCATCGCCTTTGACGTGGTCTTTGCCGAGGCCGACCGCTCGTCGCTCGCCACCATTGTGCGCGAGATGCCGGTCAACGACAACACCAAGGAGCTACGCAGGCTCACCGCCTCCTTTCCCGACAATGACGAAGTCTTCGCCGAGGCCATCTCGCGCTCCAATGTCGTGACCGGCTTCGGCTTCGATCCCCATGGTTCGTCCAAGCCGCCGCGCCGGCCCTTCGGCATCGCCCAGAATACCGGCGAGAAAAACCCGCTATCCGTCGATCAGATGATCGCCATGTTCCTGCCGTCACAGGCCGGTGCCGTGAGGACCATCGACGTGCTCGAGAACGCGGCCAAGGGCAATGGCAGCGTCACCACCGAGGTCGAAAGCGCCATCGTGCGCGAGATCCCGATGCTGTTCCGCATGGCCGGCCAGAAGAGCGAGGATCTCTTCCCGGCGCTGTCTCTGGAGGCCGTCCGCGCCGCTCAGAACGCCTCGACCTATCTCGTGCGCTGGGCGGGCGCGCAGGGACTGGAGTCATTCGGCGCCCGCACGGGCATGAGTTCCATCCGTGTCGGCCAGTTTACCGTCGACACGGACGCCGCTGGCCGCGTGGCCCTCTATGACAGCGGCCCCAAGGCCTCGCGCTTCATATCGGCCAAGGACGTGCTGAAGGGCACGGTCCCCGACGACAAGATCGACGGGCAGATCCTCTTCATCGGCACCTCGGCGGTCGGCCTGAAGGACTTGCGTAACACGCCGCTGCAGAACTCGGTGCCGGGCGTGGAAATCCACGCCCAACTCGTCGAGCAGATCCTGACGGGTACCTTCCTCGAGCGCCCCGACTACGCCGACGGCCTGGAGTTCCTCTATCTTCTGGCGATCGGCCTCGTCTTCGTGTTGCTGATACCGCGACTGTCGGCGATTGCCATGGCGATCGTCGCCGTGGGCTTCGTCGGCATCGGTGTCGTGGTGCCGTGGATCGCTTTCGCGCAGGCGCACATGCTGTTCGACCCGATCTATCCGCCGGTCACGCTGGCTGCGATCTATGTCAGCGGATCGGCGCTGTCCTTCATGCGGGCCGAGCGCGACCGGCGCGAGATTCGCGGCGCCTTCAACCTCTACCTGTCGCCGCATCAGGTCGAGGCGGTGGTACGCAATCCCGAGCTGCTGGCGCTGGGCGGCGAAGAGCGCGAGATCACCGTCATGTTCACCGACGTGCGCGGCTTCACCACCATTTCCGAGCAGTTCGATCCGCCCGGCCTGACGCGCTTCATGAACCGTTTCCTCACCCCCATGACCGACCTGATCCAGGAGGCGGAAGGCACGATCGACAAGTACATGGGCGACGCGATCATGGCCTTCTGGAATGCGCCGGTGGATGTAGCCCGCCATGGCGCAAAGGCCTGCGAGACGGCCCTTGCCATGCAGGCGCGTCTGCGTGAGCTGAACGAGGTCTGGCGTACCGAGGCCGAAGCGGAGGGCCGCAAGCACATCCCGGTGAATATCGGCATCGGCCTCAATACCGGCCAGGCGACGGTCGGCAACTTCGGCTCCTCGCAGCGCCTCACGTATTCATGCCTGGGCGACGAGGTGAATCTCGCCTCGCGGCTCGAAGGCCAGTGCAAGACTTACCAGGTGGGCATCATCGTCGGCGAGAACACGCACGCGCAGACCAAAGAGTTCGCTACCGTCGAACTCGATCTCGTGACGGTGAAGGGCAAGACCGAGCCCGTGCGGATATATGCGTTGGCGGGGGACGTCGGGATGGCGCAATCGGCGGCTTTCCTGGCGCTGCAAAAGAAGCAGGCGGCATTCCTGCGGCTTTATCGCACCGCCGCCTTTGCTGAAGCATTGGATGTGATCAACGACTGCGTCATTGCGGCCGAGACAGCGGGCTGGCGGCAAGGCTATTACGACATGATGCGTGAGCGTGTGGATCACCTGATCGACGATTCGCCACCGGATTGGAACGGCGTGTATGTCGCTAAGGAAAAGTGAGCTTTCTGCCATCGAGGCGCTGGTCTGTCGCGATCTCGGTCGCAAGACGGCGGCGCTGATCGAGGCAAGTCGTGACGAGATGGCGGCCGCCGCCCGGTCGCTTGCGACGGCAAGCAGCGTCGGCCTGATCACCGGCTTCTTCGTGCCGCGCGGCGACGTGGCTGCGCCCGAGACCGACGGCCCCGTCGGGACGGCCTTGCTTGCGGCGGCGTTGGTGGCGTGCGGCGTGCCGACCCGTATCGCTGTCGATTCGCCTTGCGCCGATGCCGTGCGGGCTGCAGTCCACGCCACGGGCGAGCCCGTGGAAGTCGACGAGGTCGGCGTCGAGGACCGACCTGGCATTGAGCGCGTGATCGCGGTCTGGCGAGAAGCAGGTGTGAGCCACGCCGTTGCCATCGAGCGCTGCGGCCTTTCGGCCGACGGCCGGCCGCGCAACATGCGAGGTGTCGACGTCTCGCCCTGGACAGCGCCCCTGGACGATCTCTTCACGTCGGGTGACTGGGCCAGGATCGGCGTCGGTGATGGCGGCAACGAGATCGGCATGGGCCGCCTGCCTGCCGGGCTGATCGCCGAGACCGTGCCCAACGGCGACAAGATCGCCTGCATCACATCGTGCGATCACCTCGTCGTCGCCGGCGTCTCCAACTGGGGCGCGTACGGGCTGATGGCTGCGCTGGCCCTGCTGCATGCTCCGTGGGCACTGATCATCTCGAAGTTCCTGACCGCGGAACGCGATCTGGCGGTCACGCGTGCCGTGGTGGAGGTGGGCGGCGTCGACGGCGTCACCGCTCGGCGCGAACCGACGGTCGATGGTTTCGGTGCCGACGTACACGGGCCGCTGGTCGAGGAGTTGCGGCGCATTGCCTGCGGAGGGATGGCCGCTTAGGTTGCGGCGCATGGAAAATCCCTACGCTCCGACGCATCCCGAAATCCGCGACGCCGTTCGCGCCCTTTGCCTGAAATTCGACGGCGCCTACTGGCGCAAGCTCGACCGCGAGCGCGGCTATCCGACGGAGTTCGTGAAGGCGCTGACCGAGGCTGGCTGGCTCTCGATCCTGATTCCAGAGGAATATGGCGGTGCCGGGCTCGGCATCTCGGCAGCGTCGGCAGTGCTGGAGGAGATCCATAAGGCCGGCTGCAATGCCGCCGCCTGCCACGCTCAGATGTACATCATGGGAACGGTGCTGCGGCACGGGAGCAAGGAGCAGAAGGAACGCTACCTGCCCAAGATCGCCACGGGTGAGCTGCGCCTGCAGGCGTTCGGCGTCACCGAGCCGACGAGCGGCACCGATACGCTGAGCCTCCGCACCACGGCGGTGAAGAAGAACAACAGCACCTACGTCGTGAACGGCCAGAAGGTCTGGACCAGCCGCGCCGAGCATTCCGACCTGATGCTGCTGCTCGCCCGCACCACGCCGAAGGAGCAAAGCGCCAAGCGCACCGAGGGACTATCCGTGTTCCTGGTCGACATGCGTGCGGCGCTGGGCAAGGGCCTGACGATCCGGCCGATCCGCACCATGATGAACCATAACAGCACCGAAGTGTTCTTCGACAACATGGAAGTGCCGGCGGAGAACCTGATCGGCGAGGAAGGGCAGGGCTTCCGCTACATTCTCTCCGGCATGAACGCCGAGCGCGTGCTGATCGCCTCGGAGTGCCTGGGCGACGGGCGCTGGTTCATCGAGAAGGCCGTCAACTATGCCAAGGAGCGCAAGCTGTTCGGTCGCGCCATCGGCCAGAATCAGGGCGTGCAGTATCCGATCGCGCGCGCCTACACGCAGATCGAGGCGGCGGACCTGATGGTGCGCAAGGCCGCCACGATGTTCGAGGCCGGCATCAATGCCGGTGCGGAAGCCAACATGGCCAAGATGCTGGCTTCGGAAGCGGCGTGGGCCGCGGCTGAGATGTGCGTGCAGACCCATGGCGGCTTCGGCTTCGCCGAGGAATACGACATCGAACGCAAGTTCCGCGAGGCGCGTCTCTACACGGTGGCGCCGATCTCGACCAACATGATCCTGAACTTTGTCGCCGAGCACGTACTGGGCCTGCCGCGTTCGTACTGAGGAGTGGGTATGCGTCGCTTTTCCGTCCCGATCGCGCTGGTCACGCTCGGTCTCGTGGCCTTTTCGACGACGGCCTTCGCCCAGTTCGCCAATGACACGGTGAAGATCGGTGTGCTGACCGACGAGGTCGGGCCCTATGCGGATTCGGCCGGGCCGGGCTCCATCCTGGCGGCGGAGATGGCGGTCGCCGATTTCGGCGGCAAGGTGAAGGGGCACGAGGTCCGGATCGTCCATGGCGACACGGCCAACAAGCCGGACGTTGCGGCGTCCGTCGCCCGGCGCTGGTTCGATACCGAGGGTGTATCGGCCGTGGTCGACCTGCCGGTAACGCCGGTTGCCTTCGCCGTGCAGGACGTGGCGATCGAGAAGAAAAAGACGGTGATGATCACCGCCGCGGCAACGACCGACTTCACCACCAAGCGATGCAATGTCGTCTCGACGCACTGGGCCGACGACAATCACGCACTCGCCGGCGGCACGGCCAAAGCGATCCTGTCGAGCGGCGGCGGCAAGAGCTGGTACTTCATCGCCGTCGACATCGCCTTCGGGGCGGCTCTGCAGAGGGACGCTACCGACGTGATCCAGGCCGGTGGCGGCAAGATCGTGGGCTCGGCGAAGCATCCGGTCGGTGCTACCGACTATTCGTCGTTGCTGCTGCAGGCGCAGAGCTCGAAGGCGGAGGAGATCGGCCTCGCGAGCGTCGGCGGCGATCTGGTGAACGAGATCAAGCAGGCGCACGAGTTCGGGCTGGGCAAGCCGCCAGGCCCGTCACTGGTGGGTTTCCTGATCTACATCAACGACATCCACGCGCTGGGACTCGAGACCGCGCAGGGTCTGAACGTGGCGAGCAGCTTCTACTGGGACAGCAACGACGCCTCGCGCAAGTTTGCCCAGCGATTCTTCGAGAAGCGCAAGGCGATGCCATCGCGTAATCAGGCACAGATCTATGCCGCCGTGACCCACTACCTGAAGGCGATCGATGCGGCTGGAACGGACGACGCTGTTGCGGTGGGCAAGAAGATGCGCGAATTGCCGGCGGAGTATTTCGGCAAGACGGTTCAGGTGCGTGGTGACGGTCGTGTCATGACCGATCTCACGCTCTACAAGGTGAAGGCGCCAGGCGAGAGCAAGAAACCGTGGGATTACTATGCGCCGGTGAAGGCCATTCCGTCGGCGGAGGCCTATCTGCCTGCAGCGGCGAACTGCACGCCGTAGAACTCAGGCATGACGCTAACGCGCGCAAACTAGGGGAAAAGAAACAGTCTGGCAACGGCCCGCGAGTCCTAATAGATGAGGTCCCCTTCGCGCTTGAAAAGGGGACGGACATGATCGCTTGCGGACTGGATTTCGGCACGTCGAACTCGGCGATCGGCGTCGCGCGCAACAGGATGGCCGAGCTTGCGCCGGTCGAGGCAGAGAGCACGCTGATCCCGAGCGCGGTGTTCTTCGACTACGAAACGAAAGGGCGCGTGCTGTTCGGCAATGAGGCTGTCGCGGCCTATGTCGGCCAGACCGAAGGCCGACTGATGCGCGCGCTGAAGTCGATCCTGGGCTCGTCCCTGATCCATGAAGAGACCTTGCTGGGTGGTCGCAAGGTGCCGCTTGCGGAGGTCGTCGAGATCTTCGTGCGGCACCTCAAGCGCAAGGCGGAGGCGTTCGCAGGACAGGAGATCACGGCGGTCGTGCATGGTCGGCCGGTGCGCTTCGTCGATGACGACGACAAGGCCGATGCGCAGGCGCAGAACGTGCTCGAAGCCATCGCGAAACGCGTGGGATTTCGCGACGTTGCCTTTGTGTACGAACCCATCGCGGCCGCTCATCACTACGAGCAGACCATCGATCGCGAGGAGCTTGTGCTCATTGCCGATATCGGCGGCGGCACCAGCGACTTTTCCGTCATCCGGCTCGGTCCGCAGCATCGCGAGCGTGCCGATCGGCGGCAGGACGTGCTGGCGACGGCCGGCGTGCATATCGGCGGTACCGATTTCGACGCGGCCCTCAACCTCGCTGCCGTGATGCCGCTGCTGGGGCTCGGCAGCGAGCTGGCTGACCGGAACCTGCCGATGCCGAACGCGCTCTATCATGAGCTCGCCACCTGGGCGACGATCAACTTCGCCTACAGCTACAAGAACGAGCGCGAGGTGGCGGAGCTGGTCGCCCTTTCCAGCGAGCCCGAGAAAGTGGCGCGTCTTCTCAAGGTTCTGTACCAGCGGCTCGGGCATCGCCTGGCGCTGGCGGTCGAGGACGCCAAGATTGCGCTCAGTGGCAAGAAGAGTGCAGACGTACCTCTGGCGTTCCTTGAAAGAGGACTCGCCGTCACGGTAACGCGCACCGATTTCGACCATGCCATCGATGCCTGGATGGAGCGCCTGATCAAGACCGCGAGAGATTGCATCGCGACGGCGGGTCTCAGGCCCGACGCCATCGATACGATCTTCCTGACCGGCGGCTCGAGTCGCGTGCCGGCTGTGCGCACTGCTATCGGGCGAGCAGCGCCGTCGGCGCGTCTTGCTGGCGGGTCCGATCTTCTGTCCGTCGCGCTTGGACTGACGCAGGTGGCCGGAATGATGAGCTGAGTGCATCCGGTGCGCGCATCCATTGATCAGAATGCCGGGTGGGACGGAGCCAGAAGTACCCTTCGCACCGTTGAGGCTGCGGGAGACGCTGCACGGTGGGGCAGATCGAGCGTGGCAAAAGAAGGCAGTATGGTCGGCCACACCGTTAGATTCGATACATTTGACGGTCACTTGCGGTAACCAGCCCTGCAAGCGTGCCGTCGTCGGCCCTAGAACAGCTCCTTGACCATGCTGATGACCACCCATGGTCCGACAACCCCGAGGAAGATCGTCCAAGCGCCGGTGAGCAGCGTGAACAGCCATCCCAGCATCGCCATCACGCCATCACGTTCGATGAGGGCAAGGCAGAAGAAGAGGATCGCCCAGGCAGGCAGCATGTTGTCGAAGGGGATCGGCAAAGCGAGCAGCAGGATCAGCAGCGCCCAGACAAGCTGGAGCAGGCGGCGCGGCGTGCCCGACACCCACCAGTCGCGGCGTGGGTGCACGGCATTCTCCAGCCGCTCGATGTGGCGGCGCATGCGGTCGAGACTGTCCTGCAATTTGCCGCGCTCCATCGCCCGGCGACCGAATATCTCGGGTAGCCAGGGCGAGGGCCGGCGCAGGAAATACTGAACGGCCAGCAGCAGCATTGGTACGCCGGTCACGGTCGACAGCAGCGGCAGGCCCGTCGGCACGCAGTTCGGCAGGTCGAGGGCGGCGATGATGAAGGCATAGGAGCGGTCTCCCAGTCCTTCGAGAAAAGCGTGGACGGTGAGCGTCTGTTGGCGCGGTCCGGCGAACAGCCGGTCGAGCGTCTGCAGAAGCCCGACCCGTTCCGTCATCCGGCGCGGGTCAGCAGGCGCTGCGCGAGAACCAGGTGCGGTCGGTCCAGCATCTTGCCGTCCAGGGTAAGCACGCCCGCGCCGGGATTGCTCTCGAAGGTCGCGACGACCTTCTTGGCCCAATCGATCTCCTGCGCGCTCGGCGTGAAGACCTCATGGATGATCGCGACCTGGTCGGGATGGATGGCGATCTTGCCGCCATAGCCCATGCGCCGCGCATCGTGGGCCTCGGCGCGCAGACCGTCGACGTTCTTGATGTCTGGATAGACCGTGTCGTAGGCCGTCACGCCGGCGGCAACGGAGGCCATTAGGTTGACCGTACGGGCGAGCCGGAAGGTGTCGTCGTACTGGCCGGGCGCGGGCCCTTTGGCCAGCGCGCCGAGATCGGCCATCAGGTCCTCGCCGCCCCAGGAGTGACCGATCAGGCGCGCGTGCTTCGCCGGCGCGGCCGAGAGCGCCAGCACCGCGGCCGCGCTTTCGGTGGCGATGGTCAGGATCTTCGTGGCGCCATGCTCGATGCCCTCGCGCGCCTCGAAGGCCTCGAGCCAGGTCGCGAGCAGCTCGAGGTCGCGCTGGCCGACGCACTTGGGAAACACGATGCCGTCGGGCTTGCCTTGCATGACCACGGCGAGGTCGCCCAAGGTGCGGCCTGTGTCGAGGGCGTTCACGCGCACATAGAGCTTGAGCTTGTCGCGGCTCGCGGACTTCACGTAGTCCCGCACCATGTCACGCGCGATGGTCTTGCGATCGGCGGCGACGGAGTCCTCGAGATCGAGGATCAGCGCGTCGGGGCCGGAGGAGGGACCCTTGGCGAGCTTGCGCTCGGAATCGCCGGGGACGAACAGGAAGGAACGCATGGCTTAACCTTTCGATCAGCTCTTGGGGCGCTTGCGCATCAGCGCCTGCCGCTTGCACTCGGCGACGACTTCGCCGCGCTGGTTGGTGGCGGTGTGATTGAACTCGATGATGCCGGCATCGGGTCGCGACTTGCTCTCGCGCGAAGACAGTACCGTCGTCTTCACCTTGACCGTGTCGCCATGGAAGACGGGCTTGGGGAACTTCACGTCGGTCATGCCAAGATTGGCGATCGTGGTGCCGAGCGTGGTGTCGTTCACCGTGATGCCGATCATCAGCCCGAGCGTGAACAGGCTGTTGACGATGCGCTGGCCGAACTCGGTCTTGGAGGCGAACTCCTCGTCGAGATGCAACGGTTGGACGTTCATGGTGAGCGAGCTGAAGAGGACGTTGTCCATCTCGGTCACGGTGCGCGTCCAGGCATGGTCGAACGCGCGACCGACCGTCAATTCCTCGAAATAGAGTCCTGCCATCTTCCTCTCCGCGAGACCGGGCCTTCTAGCACGGATGGACGCTGCCCGGGCCGCCATCGTATCAATGCGGCCACAGGACGAAACGGGAGCGAGACGATGCGGGCGATGATCAGCGAGACGCCGGGCGGGCCGGAAAGCCTGAAGCTGATGGAGCTGCCGTCCAAGCCTCTCGGCAAGGGCCAGGTCCGGGTGGCGGTGAAAGCGGCCGGCGTCAATTTTCCCGACACGCTGATCATTGCCGACAAGTATCAGTTCAAGCCGCCGCGTCCCTTCGCGCCGGGGCATGAGATTGCGGGCGACATCACCGAGGTGGGCGAGGGCGTGAGCGGCCTCAAGGTCGGCGACCGCGTGATCGGCATGATCGGCCATGGCGGCTACGCGACGGAGGCCGTCGTCGACACGGGCGGTATTCTGCCGATGCCCGGCAACATGAGCTACGAGGACGGTGCTGCTTTCACGATGACGTATGGCACGTCCTACTACGCGCTGAAGCAGCGCAGCTCCTACAAGCCGGGAGAGACGCTGCTCGTGACCGGTGCTTCGGGCGGCGTGGGCCTGACCGCCGTCGAGCTCGGCGCGCTGATGGGGCTCAAGGTCATCGCGGCCGTCGGCTCGGACGAGAAGATGGAGATCTGCCGCAAGTACGGCGCCACCATGTTCGTGAACTACGCCAAGGAGAAGATGCGCGACAAGGTCAAGGAGCTGACCGGCGGCAACGGTGCGGACATCATCTACGACGCGGTCGGCGGCGATGCCTTCGACGAATCGATCCGCTGCATCGCCTGGTACGGCCGCCTGCTGGTCGTGGGCTTCGCGGCAGGCCGTATCCCGTCGCTGCCGGCGAACCTGGCGCTGCTCAAGAGCTGCGACGTACGGGGCGTGTTCTACGGCGCCTGGCGCGGCCGCGAGCCCGCGGAAGCGCGCAAGAACTTCGATGAGCTGCTGGCCTGGTATGCCCAGGGCAAGCTGAAGCCCCACATCTCCATGCGCTTCCCGCTGGAGAAGGGGCCCGAGGCGATGAATGCACTGCTGTCGCGCAAGGCGACGGGCAAGGTCGTGCTGACGGTCGCCTGAGGCGGCATGATCGGCATCGGCCGCCGCCTTTTCGCGACGACTCTGGGCGCATCGCTGCTCCCACCGGCGGTCCGTGCCGACGACTTCCCGACCCATCCCATCACGCTGATCGTGCCTTTCGCTGCCGGCGGTTCAATGGACATCCTGGCGCGCCTGGTGGCGCACGAGGCCGAGGAGGACCTTGGCCAGACGATCGTGATCGACAATCGCGGCGGCGCGGCGGGCCTGATCGGCGCGTCCGTCGTCGCGCGGGCCGAGCCCGACGGCTATACGCTGCTCATGGCATCGGCGGCGCAGGTGACGATCGCGCCGTGGGTGAATGGCTCGCTCACCTTCGATCCGCCCAAGGACCTGGCACCGATCTCGCAGCTCGTCGATACGCCGATGGCGCTGATCGTGTCATCCGCGTCGGGCATGCGCTCGGTCGCCGACTTCATCGGACGCGCGCGCAGCAATCGCGGCCAGATGAACTACGGCTCGACAGGCGTCGGCTCTGTCTCGCACCTGGTCATGGAGACGCTGAAGCTCGCCGCGGATATCGATATCCTGCACGTGCCGTATCGAGGTGCTGCGCCGGCGCTGAACGACCTGCAGGGCGGCCGGATCCAGGGCATGTTCACCAGCACCGCTTCGGCGGGACCGCTGGTCGCGGCTGGCAGGCTGCGGGCGCTCGCAGTGACCTCGCCCATGCGCTCGGCTCTGTTGCCGGAAGTGCCGACCATGGCGGAGGCCGGCTGGCCGACGGCGGAAGTCGTTGTCTGGATGGGCATAATGAGCCCGGACGGTCTGCCGTCCACAGTCCGCAACCGGCTGGAGCGGGCTTTCATGCAGGCCGCTGTCGCGCCGGAGATCCATGACCGGTTGGCGGCCCTGGGAGCCGAACCGGTTGGCCACAACGCCCGTGATTTCGCCTTGGTGCTGGAGAAGGATCTGGCGCTCTGGCATCGGGTCGCGCAGGCGTCGGGCGTCAAGGTCGAGTGACGGAGGCTGATATGGGTAGGCTGTCGGGAAAGATCGCCGTCGTGACGGGCGCGGCCTCGGGCATCGGGGCTGCGTCGGCGAAGCTCTTTGCCGACGAAGGCGCGCAGGTGCTGGCAGTCGATCGGCCGGAGTCCGAGATTGACAAGGTCCACGCCGGAAACAACGCCATCGCTGCGCTGGCCGCGGACATCACGCTCGACGACTCGCCCAAGCGCATCGTCGCGGCGACGCTGGAGAAGTTCGGCGCGCTGGACATTCTGTTCAACAATGCCGGCGTAAGCGGCCGCGCCTTCGTCGAGGAGATGACCGACGAGCAATGGGATCGCGTGAACGCGGTCAATGTGCGGGCGATGTTCCGGCTGTGCCGCGAGGCCATTCCTGCGCTCAAGGTCCGTGCGCGAGAGAAGGGCCGGGCGCGCATCGTCAACACCGCTTCGGTCATGGCCTTCGACACCGACTACGGGCTCGCCGCCTACTGTGCCTCCAAGGCTGGCGTGGGCGGCCTGACGCGGACGCTTGCGCTCGAACTCGGGAAGTTCAACATCACGGCGAACTACGTCTGCCCCGGCGCGATCTACACCGGCATGACGCGCACGAACTTCGACAATCCCGAAATTCGCGCAGTGTGGGAGAAGAAGGCGGCCCTGCGCCGTCTCGGCCAGCCGATCGATATCGCCCGCGGCGCGCTGCTGCTGGCTTCCGACGAAGCCGACTTCATCACCGGGCACGAGCTCGTGGTCGATGGCGGCCTGACCTTGAGGACCTGACCATGCCGAACATCCAGTCCTTTGCCTCGAGCTACGGTGAGGCGCGCGACAAGTTTCTGGGCGCGGCCCATGTCGCCGACGCCGATCTGCATCGCTACGACAATCCCGCCAAGGGGCCGAGGGGCGAGGCGCTTTCGACCGATGTCGCCTGGCTTGGTCCCAAGGACGCGACGAAGGTCGTCATGACCATCTCGAGCACGCACGGCATCGAAGGTTATTGCGGCTCGGGCTTCCAGGTCGATTGGTTGGCGAGCATCGGCGCGGCGGGCTTGCCGAAGGATACGGCGGCGCTGTTCGTGCATGCGATCAACCCCTACGGCTTTGCCTGGACGCGGCGCGTGACGGAGGAGGGCAACGATCTCAACCGCAACTACGTCGATCACTCCAAACCCTATCCGCTCAACAAGGGGTACGATGAGATCGCTGACTGGTTGATCCCCAGGGACTTCGGCCCCAACAGCGTGGCGGCGGCGGACGCCAAGCTCGCCGAGTATCGTGCCAAGGTCGGCGACAAGGCCTATTTCGTGGCGCTGTCCGGCGGCCAGTACACCCACCCGGATGGCTGGTTCTTCGGTGGTGGCGGCCCGAGCTGGTCGAACCGGACTTTGCACACCATCGTCGACAAGTATCTCAAGGGCCGGACCGACGTGGCCGTGGTCGACTTTCACACCGGCCTCGGGCCGTACGGCTATGGCGAACCGATCACGCACTACGATATCGACACTGGCGGCTCACGCCGCGTACGCGCGTTCTGGGGCGAATCGGTCACGGAGTCCAAGCGGGGCCAGACGGCATCGGCGGCGCGCGATGGGCTCGGCCACTACGGTCTCAATCGCGTGCTGATGGAACCCGAGACCCGGCTCACCATGTGCACCCTGGAATATGGTACCTTCGACCGTGAGAGCGGCCAGAAGGCCTTCCGGGCCGACCACTGGCTGCACAAATACGGCGATCCGCTGGGCAAGGAGGCCGAGCCCGTGCGCGCGGCCATGCGCCGGCAGTTCTACCCGGAGACCGACGACTGGAAGGAAGCCGTGCTCTTCCGCGGCCATCAGATCGTCCGCCAAGCCATTGCAGGCGTGCAGAAAGGGGCGATCTAGGATTGGGGACAAGCGGCCAAAAAGCCGTTCGATCTGCGGTTGGTCCTGCTACAAAGCGGCATGCGTGTCCTGGGGGCGTTGCTCGCGTTCGCGATCGTCGCAGCGCTCAATCTGCTTTGGTGGTGGCTGCCCAACCGGCCGGTCGAGATTGCCGGCTGGACCAACGCGCCCCTGCAGAGCGTCTCCTTCGCCCCCTATCGGCCGGGCCAGAGCCCGCTGTCTCGCACCTTTCCGACGGTCGAGCAGATTGATCAGGACTTGGCGCGCCTGAAAGGCAAGGTGCGGGCCGTTCGCACCTATTCGACCGGCGAGAATCTCGAGGCTGTGCCGCGGCTTGCCGGCAAATACGGGCTCAAGGTCTGGCATGGCGCCTGGCTGAACGACAACGACAAGGAAAACCTCGAGCAGATCAATCTGCTGATCGATCACGCCAACCGCTATCCCGACACGATCGAGCGGGTGATCGTCGGCAACGAGGTGTTGCTGCGCCGCGACCTCGACGTCAACCAGCTCCGATCCTACATCCGCATGGTGAAGCAGCGGGTGAAGCAACCCGTGACCTATGCCGACGTCTGGGAGTTCTGGCTGCGCAATCCGCAGCTTGCCGATGACGTCGACTTCATCACCATCCACCTCCTGCCATACTGGGAGGACGAGCCGATCGGGCTTGATCGCCGTACGCCGGACGGGCGGCTCGCCATCGAGAAGCATTTGCTCGACATCTATCACCGTGTGCAGGAACGCTTTCCGGGCAAGAAGATCGTGATCGGCGAGACCGGCTGGCCGAGCGACGGCCGCATGCGTTCCGATGCGCGGCCGGGCAGGGTCGAGCAAGTCCGCTACTTCTCGCTGTTCCGCTCGCTCGCCGATCGCGAGCACTTCGACTACAACATCGTCGAGGCCTTCGACCAGTACTGGAAGGCACGGCAGGAGGGCACGGTCGGTGCTCGCTGGGGCCTGCTCGACGCTGAGCGCCACGACAAGTTCGAGCTCGGCAAGCCGGTCGTCGCCGAGCCGCAGTGGCGGATCCTGTTCGCGCTCTCGACCATCGCCGCCGGTCTGCTGGTGCTGGCCTTCACCGGTTTGCGCCGTAATGCGCCGGCCAAGAAGATCGCGATCTTCGCCCTCTTCGCCCAGCTCATTGCCACTTGTTACGTGCAGTCGGTCTGGACCGACCTCACACGTAACTTCTATTTCGAGAAGACGTTGGGCGTGGCTTTCTGGGCGATCCTGCTTGGGGCGTTCAGCTACGCCCTGTTGCGCGGCATTGCCGACAGCCTCACTGGCCGGATGACCGACCCGTCGCTCTACGGCGCGCGCGTGCGCGAGGCCTGGCAGGCATGGCGCGCGCTGCCGCGCCTGCGCATCCTGCGGCGTGTCGATCTGATGGCGCAGATGCTCTATCTCGCGCTCACCGTCCTCTGCATCTTCTACCTCGTGGTCATCACCATCGATTGGTACGACGGCGTCATCCGTTTCAGCGACACCTTCTATCGCCAGATCGCCATCGACGGCCGCTACCGCGACTTCCCGATCTGGAGCTTCGTCATTCCCAGCATCGCGTTGCTCGCCTGGAAGGTCATGACCGTGCTGCGAACGGAGAAGGTGCCGCGCCCCGAACGCTTCATGAAGGCACTCTCCTTCGGCCGTCTGCTGGGCTACGACGGCAGCAAGGGGTTCGTGCGCATGGACCGGTCATTGAGCCGCGTGAGGCCTGTGCTGCCCGAGATCGTCCTGTCGAGCCTGCTGATCATCTGGGCCGCGCTGATGGTCGTCACCGAGGGGGCGATCAAGGTCTATGACGGCGGAGCGGGCGGCTTCGTGGCGTCCGACGGAGGCCGCTGGGTCATCCGGACCCTGTTCTGGAACACCCAGGCCAACTGGTTTGCGGCGCTGGCCCTCCTGATGGCCGTGCCCTACCTCGCTACTATATATGTGTCGATCCGCGAGCCTCTGGCAGAACCTCCGCCGGACTCCTATACCAGCAAGTGGTAGAGCCAGGAGTAACCCCATGGAAATCAAAGGCGAGTACAAGATCGCCGCGCCGCGCGACAAGGTGTTCGCGGCCCTGAACGATCAGGCCGTGCTGCAGGCCTGCATCCCCGGCTGCGAATCGCTGGAGAAGCTCAGCGACACCGAGATGACGGCCAAGGTCCGGCTGCGCATCGGGCCGGTGAGCGCGGCCTTCAGCGGCAAGGTCACGCTGTCGGATATCGATCCGCCCAATGGCTACAAGATCACGGGCGAAGGGCAGGGTGGCGTCGCGGGCTTCGCCAAGGGCGGCGCCGTGGTGAAGCTCACCGAAGACGGCGGC
>Ga0153954_1000311_pt1 | contig 41896 bp, 47 predicted proteins | sample TSFL038MetaG_FD_102277 | JGI IMG/M metagenome (GOLD analysis project Ga0153954, IMG submission 102277) | Attine ant fungus gardens microbial communities from Florida, USA - TSFL038 MetaG | ecosystem: Host-associated > Fungi > Mycelium > Unclassified | place: USA: Florida, Wekiwa Springs State...
AGGAAAAAGGCCTTGTATGCTTCGGAATCACAAATTGGAAAAGATGTTATCAGAGACTTAGATTTGAGTGATTTTGCTGCATAAACAAATAATATAAAATCATCACCCTAGCCCTGGGCATCGCCCAGGGTAGAATGAAAAGATATTTGCAGTCTGTAGGACTGCGTTTTGGATGAAGGCAGATGCAAGGACAAGGGCAATGAATAAATTATGCCATGCGAATAATCACTTCCTCGAGTTCTTTTACGCCATCGCCTTGCATCGCTGATATTTCAACTATCCTTGACGACTCTAAAGCAAATTCTTTACGAAACTGCTGACAGAACTCCGCAGATTCGTCCGCATCCATCTTATTTAAGACAATGAGATAAGGTCTTTCAAGCATCTCGGGGTTATAGGTAGAAATTTCCGATCGCAAAATGCGATAATCATCACTTGGAGTACGTCCATCAATGCCAGAAGCATCCAACACAAAGAGCAATAGTTTGGTGCGTTCAATGTGGCGCAAGAATTCAAAACCTAATCCTCGATTGCGATGAGCTCCCTCAATAATTCCTGGAATATCCGCAATAAAAATTCGCTTCAAATCAGGCCCTTCAATATACCCAAGATTAGGTTGTAAAGTCGTAAATGGATAAGCTGCTATCTTCACTTTCACATCAGCAAGCACTGAAATTAATGTGGATTTGCCAGCATTTGGAAAACCAACCAAGCCGACATCCGCAATCAATTTGAGTTCTAATTCAACTTGGCTGCTCTGCCCTTCAGTTCCTTCTGTACAGATATTTGGGGCCCGATTCGTTGAGGTTTTAAAACTGTCATTTCCCCTACCTCCTCTTCCTCCCTTACAAATGATCCATTGCTGCTTATCTTCAGTGAAATCATGGAGAATCTCGCCTTTCGCATTTTTCACTAAAGTTCCACAAGGCACCTTCAAGATTAAATCCTTGCCATTTCTTCCCTGGCGATTATTAGAACCACCCGGCTGTCCATTTTCTGCTTTGAGAATGCGACGGTTTCGAAACCATTCCAATGAGAAAACCTGCGCGTCCGCTTCAAAGATAACCGAACCGCCCTTTCCTCCATTACCGCCACAAGGACCTCCCTTGGGAATATATTTTTCGCGCCGCCAAGCGACAACGCCATTACCGCCTTTTCCAGCGACAAGATCTAAAGTCACGCGATCAACAAACATGATTATCCTTCCGAGGATGTATGAGGGAGCCGCAAAACTTAGGTTTTGCAACTATCTCTAGGTTACCAAAAAAAAGGCGCAAAAATCTGCAGCGATCAAGCCGATTGATTTTTGCGCCTCTAAACCTCCGATTGCCTTAAGTAAATTCGAGGAAGCAATCAGAGGCTAAAACCCAACTTGCTACCTATGAACGGGTTAGATTCGGATTCTTTTCCTTTAGAAGCTCGCAAAAATAAGAGAGTCATATTAGAAAATATGACCCTCTTATTTTCAGAGCCGAGGGTGCGAGCTTCTAGAGAGAAAATAATTTCGAATCTGACACCTTCATAGGTAGCAAATTGGGTTTAAATATTTGCTAGAAGAAATTACGTGCCCGTTTCAATAGAAACATATGTTTTGTCAGTTTTACGGAAAGCAACGATACCATCAGCTAAAGCAAATAATGTATCGTCAGTACCTCTACCGACATTCCTTGCAGGATGCCATTTGGTCCCTCGTTGTCTGACGAGGATGCTTCCAGCTTTGACAATTTCTCCAGAGCCAACCTTGACGCCAAGGCGCTTCGAGTGTGAATCTCGCCCGTTTCGCGTCGATCCCTGTCCCTTCTTATGTGCCATGTTGTTCCTTCCTTGAATTTGCGATTTGTGTAATCTTAATTCTCGAATAGTGCTGACGATGGCCAATTTTTTTGCGATGATTTCCTGGAATATACTTCACGCTTGTGACTTTTGGACCAGGAACACAGTCGACCAATTCTCCCATGACAACGCAACCCGCCACATGGGGATTGCCTACAAAGGGGCGCGAACCGTTATTAAAAAAAAGAACGTCGCTGAATTGTACTTGCGAACCAATTTCTCCATCAAGCAATTCGACGTCGATAATGTCGCCTACAGCGACTCGATACTGCTTTCCACCAGTTTTGATAATGGCGTACATTGTTTTCTCCCTACAGATAGCTGATGAATTCTGCTGCCAGTGCAGCGCTTATTTTGCGCGTTAAAGATGACGTATTCGAGAGTCATCCTTTTCACACGAATGACACAGAATAACTGAAGGCGGGTTTGAAATCAATCAAAAAAAAGACAACGAGATGAAATCAAATCTTCTACAATCTTCCTTAAAGAAATCATCAAAATAAATTAACATTGAAAATCAAAACAAAACAAACTATAATTTAAAAAAATAATAAAAAAATATTAAATTACTGATGTCAACAATTAAAAGCTTGCCTCACATCCATTTGCCCGTTTACGTCGCGCACATCTTAAAGCCAATCAAAGAAACAGGCCATCAAGCTTACGCTAAAATCCAAGAATTAGGTCGTCGTTACTTCACAAAAACTTTTTTAAAAGAAAAAGCAACGAATGCGGTAAAGGCAAAAATCCTACCTTTATCCCAACCACCCGGCCTTGCAGTACGTGAAAAGAAAATTAAGTTGAATATAAAAAAAAGTGACGTCTTAAAAGTTGGATTCAAAAAAGAGCTCCACTTGCTTGACAAACAGATCTCTATCCTTGAAACAATGGGAAAACTTAATTCTCATGATCAGCAAGTGCTCGACAATCTTCATGAACAACGCTCTCGCAAATTACAGCAATATCATATGATTAGCGGGGTCAAGGAGAATGCTCAAAGGCATCTGACCCATATTCGCACACTGCAATTTTCTCAAATAGGAGCCCGCTTTGCCGGTTATGTGGGCATGGCGACAAATGCCATCGTTCCAGGAGCCTCACTGCCGGTAGGATTAGCGTTGACCGGAGTCTCAACAGTGCTTCAAGAAACAAGCGCTCAAGGTCTTCCCGAAGATTCTACCACTGAAGAGGCCCGAAAAAATGTGCGCCTCGGCACCCTTTCAACCCTTGCTTGCACGGTAATCTCAGTTGCCTTCACGTTTTTTGCCATGCCGACTATAAAAGAGTTCTCTTGGCAAGTCATGCAAGCAGCCAAATCCTTTATTAAAAACTAAGACTTGATCGGAGATAATTCGATGAATTTAGAAAAACTAAAATGTTATTAAGGTTATGAAAATTAAAATATTAATATTAATTTTTATTTTTTCTTTAAAATCAGTTTATTCAGAAATTATAAATAACGAATCAATGACTGATGTTGCTACGATAATCGAATCGAAGAGATACTCCGATCTCGATACCAACGAATTTCATTTTGAAATTAAATTAAACAATGGCCAAATCTACAAAGTGCTTGCATCGCTGCAAGACTTAATCGACAAAAAACTTGATGTCGATACGCAGCTTTCACTCATTGAAGAAACCTTTCTACCCGACCAACCAGGATACTCTCACGTTAACTATGAAACTTTGGATGGAAATTTTAAAATTGAAGGCACCGCCCCTTCCATTCATTCTCACTGGCAGCCAGACCCTATAAAAAATCCAGTTATTGAAATTCAAGCAATTAACTATGTGCGTTTCGGAATGTCTAATTTTCGTTATGATATCAAATTTTCAGATGACACATGGAGATCTATTCATTACCTAGTCTATCCTCGCGACGTTTTTAAAACGGGTGATCAATTCTTTAAGATAGGAGAAAATCAGAAGCTCGTCAATGTCTCTACAGGAAGGGTATTGGAGTTTGATGCTTCCGTATATAATAAATATGTACAAATTAATTGGTAACATTCTTTTTCAAGTTGCCAACAAGGATTTTAAGCGACCTCCCAAAAAGCATTTTGAGTTAGTCTTTACAATTTCAGCTCCATCCAAAATGATGCTAGTTATTCTCTAGCCATTTGCCATATAACGTTTTACAGACCAGCGCCAAAAGCAATTTGAAACAAATAAAAATATTGCTGAAGCAATCATAAGGGCCGGCAGAGCAAAACTGTCTGTTGGATCAACCAAGACCCTCGTTGGAAAGCTAGCTATCATGCCTACTGGAATGATTAGCAAAATTAAATAGCGAATGCCTGGCCCATACAGTTTGTCCGGTCTTTGACCCATTTTGAAAAAAGTAAAATAGAGTTCATGGAAATGTTCTGCCCTAGTGATTAATAGAGCCACAGTAGAAAAAATGAGTCTTGTTGAATAAAAAATGGCAAGTGCCGCAGGCACAACGATAATAATGAGGAAAGATCTTAACCATGGAAAACCTCCTGGCAAAAGCGAAAGGCTCCATAGTAGCCAGGAAGCGGCAAAGATAGCATTTAAAATAAAGCCGCATTGAAGTTTTTGCGCTGTCATCAGTTGTTGTGAGCTTACAGGTCGCAATAAAAGGAGATCCAGATCGCGGTGTACAATCTTTTCTGAAAACACATCAAAATTATGAGCGAATAATATCATCTGAAGCGCATCAACCAAAAATAGCACACCCAAAAAAACACGCATTTCAGCAATTCCCCATCCACCTAAGCTATTAAAATGAAGATAGAGTGCTTCAAACAAAATTATTTGCATTGAATACCAGAGAATATCATTGATGAATTGCAGTCCAAGGTTAAAAGGAACCTGTAAGTCAGCAATGGCACTTAATTTAAACAGACTCCATTCCAAAGTTAGCATTTTTTTAATTGAAGACAACATTATGCTCCAGTGCCTCCATAATGGCGTAATCCTCTTTTCCATATAAAGCTAGCCAATAAACCAAATACTAAACCTCCAATGGCAAGGCTAATAAATCCATTCATAAACATATTAAAATCAATTCGTCCAGATAGGTATGACGCTGGTAAATAAATTCCGCAACTAAATGGCAAGGCGATAACCCATTCACGTAGCGGTGATGGAAGCAAATCCAAAGGCATTAGTTCTCCGGTAAGAATCCAGATAATCATATTCTTAGAGTTGTTTAGGCTATAAACATTGTCAAAGAAAAAAGCCATTGCAGCAACCGCAAAGTGTAATGAAAAAAGAAGGATCACATAGGATATCCCCATCATTAAAACTAAGGGTAGTCTATCTAAATGAAATGGAAGATCCCAAATCCAAGCGATTAGAACGACTACAGGAGTCATCGTCAATATTGTAATAAGCTTTTGTCCTAACAATTGCCCTAGATGATATTCATAAAAAGAGCTTGGTCGAAGTAATAAAGCATTAACAGCGCCGCTGTTAATTTCAGCAATCATTGCGCGTTCGAAACGCCAATTGATGCTTCCTAATTGCAGAATTGAGTAAAGGAAATACCCTAAATAATAACTGACTGGAAATCCGCCTAATTGATCGCTTCCAGAAGCTTCAATCAAACCCACCCAAAATGCCGCTTCAACTAAGAAAAAGCAAATTGGAATCAATACAATCGCCAAGAAAAAATCGATGGGATAGGTGATTCTAGTGGAAATTCCTAACTTTATGCAGGCTAGATTCCTTTTCAAGAAAGATACGTATGACATCTTCAAAATTAGGTTCTTCTATTTTTAAATCCCGAATAGGGGTTTGTGTGGTAATTATTTTTAGTGCGTCAAAAAGTTCTCTAGATGACAGCGAACGATCAAATGAGAGGGATCCTCTAGAGATTTTTAAATTTGAAGAGATCATCACTTCATCTTCCAAAGGATTGGTAAAATCAACAACTAGACGCTTTGTAGAGGGCGTTAAAGACATAAAATGATCAACGGTTCCATCATAAGCAATGGCACCATGGCTCATGAGAAGAAGTCGATCGGCTAGTAGAGCAATATCATCCATATAATGACTTGTAAGAATAATTGTAACGTCCGTCCCTTTTAGCTCTTCTAAAATGAATTGGCGTATATTGGTTTGAGCGACAACGTCCAGGCCAATAGTCGGTTCATCAAGGAAAAGGATTTTTGGAGAATGTAATAGAGAACCAATCAGTTCCATTTTCATTCTTTCACCCAGACTTAGACGTCGCAAAGGAACATTTAGCAAATGTCTGCAATCTAATCTATCCGCTAGATTATCAACGCGCTTTAATGTTTCTGTTTTGTTCAAATCATAGATAGTTATGAGTAGCTGAAAGCTATCTTTGGCGGGAATATCCCACCAGAGTTGGTTTTTTTGTCCTAAAAGCAAGCTGATTTGTCTTAAAAAGGCATTGGGACGCTCCCATGGAGTGTACCCTAAAACAGAGGCTTCCCCTTCCGTCGGAAAAATCAAACCAGATAATAATTTTAATAAAGTTGTCTTGCCAGCTCCATTGGAACCAACTAAACCAACAATTTGTCCTTTAAAAATTTTCAGATCAATTGGTAACAAAGCATGCTTAACTTCAAATTTATTAGAGAATAAGCTTTTAAATGATGCTAAAAGGCCTGTTTCTTTTTTATAAGTCCTATAACAACGAGTCAATTGATTTGTTTTAATGACAATTTCGTCCATAATCTCTCTTTCATTTCCACAGCTTTAGGCAAAAACTTCTTCAACTAAAGATGCCAAGAAAAAACTGTAAGGTTTATATCATAATGTGATTTTGAATACAATGTCTGAAATAGCCTTGCTTTTGAACGTCAAGATAGAGGTATCAAGGAATAATTATGCAAAACATATCTATACAAGAAAAAATCATCAGACATGGAGCCTATGGAGTTGTTTTGGAAAATGCAAAAATCCTCCTATCTCAAAAGAAAAGAGGACCATATCAAGGCTTGTGGGATCTTCCTGGTGGAAAAATTGAATTTGGCGAAACTCCCGAAGAAACAGTCATACGAGAGTTATCAGAAGAGACTTCACTAATAGCTGCTCGATTGGAATTCTTCACCATAGTCACAGCGACGGGCGAATTCTATGAAAATAACCAGCCTTATGGCTTTCATCAAGTTGGATTAATTTATAGAATTTTGCATTGGAATGAACAGCCCGACAATGTCGCTGAGGAAGAAACTCGATGGATTCCACTCGACAATATTGTTTTTCAAGAATTAACCCCTTTTGCTGTTCAAATAGTTTCAATGCTCTCAAAAAACCATTCATGGCGCCCTACCAACAACATTCGAAGTAAAGTCATCGGCTTGGCTAAGCGTAACAATCTGCTATTGGTTTGTGAAGTGCTTGATGATCATGGAATGCTGAAAGGGTGGTGTCCGATGGGAGGAGGAATCGAATTTGGAGAGAAGGCCGAAGACGCTCTCAAAAGAGAGATACAGGAAGAATTACGATGCGATGCTACTATCATTGGTAATCCCATCATATATGAAAATATCTTTGATCATCATGATGCAATAGGACATGAGATTATTTTTGCTTTTCCAATCTGTTTGGAAAATAAAGAAATCTATACTAAAACACGCTTTCAAATCCATGAGAACAGAGGAAGCACTCATTGGGTTGAGTGGAAACCTATCGAAGAGTTTCAACAAGGAAAAGCCAAGCTATTCCCTACAAAACTGATCGATCAACTATGAAAAATTAAGCATAATGCGGAGCTAAAGCTCTGTATTCCAAACATTTCTTATTTTAAAAAGGTAACTTAGGCAGGAGCTCGGGGTTTAATTTGAGGTTTAAGCCATTCAAAGGACGACATACCGTTGATCTTACCGCAAGACACAAATAACCCTGATGTTGCATTAGTTAGCTTTTTTACATGATCTATTAAGGGATCTGGAGTTATTTCGCTAAATTCTGGTGCAATACAATAGCGTGCGGTAACACCTTCTGAAGTCCATCGAACTCCTTGAACAGAAGGATCGTGGATTAATCTAAAACAATATATTTTTCCATTATAAGGAAACTCAACCAAATGGTTTACATAGGAATCTGAGGCAAAAATATTGCTAGCTTGTTTCTCGGCTAATGCTAACTGTTCGGCTTCCGTTTCAACGGAAGTTTGAGACGCTAACCAATCAAAAGAAGTTTTGCCATTGATTGTACCACATCCAATATAAATTCCAGCTACAGCCTTGGTCAATTTTCCTACTAGGTTTGTCAGTGCCTCAGGAGTACTATTGCCACCTTCTGGAGCAATGTAATAACGTGCTTTAATTCCTTCCGAGTCAATTCTAACTCTAGGCAAAGCAGAAGGATCATGGATTAGTCTGAAGCGATAAATTTTCCCGTTATATGGAAATTCCACTACCCGATTCTCATAAGCTTTCGCTGTAAAAATTTCCTGAGCTTGTTTACTAGCAAGTTCTAGTTGCTGTACTTCTGTTGCCAAAGGCAACATCGACGAGAGTTTAGAATGCATAAGTTATCCTTGGATAAAAATTTATGAATACAACGCTAGAAGGTTCTAAGACATTGTTTTATATTAATCATGATGAGATAACACTGTAAATTCCTGATGATTGTACCTTATATGCCCAAATTTATGCCCATTTTTTCAAATACCTTGGAACTAATTAAAACTTGCAAGCTTTAGTCTTTTCTTTTGCTGTTTATAAGCTTTGGTTAGAGCCTTTACGCTGCTTTCCAAATCTCTCAGCTTGGAGAACTGCTCATTTAATTCTTTTAAATTAGTTGCGGTTGAAAAAACTGATAGAGCGTTAATATATGCTGGTGAAGCTATTAAATTTCTTTCTTGGAATTTTTTATTGATTTTTCGCAGCTTATACGAATAATAAAACACGATAAGTTGGTATAATAAGAAAATTGCCGACATTTCTGATTCGAAGAGAATTACAACTAGACTGAATGAACTCCAGATCATCTCAAATAGGAGTAAGATTGTGCCTGCATTTTTATAGGCACAATAATAGTTCATATATAATCCACAAACAGATAAAAACGATGCTAAAAGCAATCCCATTATCGCCATAAGATTTGTAGTAATAATAGCGGATAAAACGCCAATTGTAAAAAAACACCCAAGAATAAAGGCTGGTAGTTTAATAGACCAAAACAACCACTTTTTTCGTATCTTATTTTCAGCTTCAGTGAATTCTAAACTATTTTCCATGATGACTACTTTCCAATTTGAACTTAGAGGGTGTTCACAAATTAAGCTAAATGTGATTTTTTGTAAGATTCTTACCTTTGAACATATAAGATACGCCAAAGCTGATTTTTCGAGGGAAGGATGAATTGATATTATTCTCGATGGTGCGAAAAATTCCTTTAAACGCAGCTCAGAAGTGTAAAAGTGCGTAAAGTTTGCCCAACTCGATTGGGCTATGATATGGCCCCGTTGAGGAGCGCAATTGTTTCTCGCAAATTGCCATTTTGAAGCACTTCATCGGGTGTAAGATCACGAGAAAAAGCGCCTCCTGCGACAAAAAGGTGGTCGATAGCTTTTGAATGTTTACCATAAGGATCAATATTGGTCTTCCAGGGAGAATGCAAGCTAAATTCTGAAAAGCCCATTCTTTCGTAAGCGCGTATCATTTCATCTCGTTCAAAATTGTTATCGCCAAGTGCAACTGTTATTTGGTTATCGCTATGAATATCATGAACATATTTTGCAAACTCCTCCTTTACAGGTAGAGTAGGATCGCCAGGAATATGTGCATTGATAACTCTAATGTCTCGGCCAGGCTCTTCTCCTATCCTGGAGAAAAGTGTATTTTGAAGAGATCTATTAGGTACGCTGGGATAAGAATCTTTTGTGACTTCCGATTGGTTGGGATGATAAGTTAATCTAGATTTATCAAATAAGATCACATCCTGATCTACTCTGGGGGTATCAAAACTTTTAACCATTTGCCAATGCGAAGGAAGCCTTTCTTGTAATGCTTCAAGGAAGGGAGCACCGCATTCTTGAAGAGCGACTACCTGTCCAGAGTTCATCATTGAAGCCACCATATCGACAACAATAAGGTCTCTTTGTGTTAATCCGTTCGGTTGCACTACTTTGTCTAAATCGCTAATCATCGATCCATTAAGTCCTTGAGAATCTTTTGTCGTTACCCATTCCATGTAAGCGTTGTTTAGCACATTCCAGCTTATGATTTTGACCCCATCGACTTCTATTCCCACAGGCAAATGATCTGATGGGAACTTCCATTTTTCATGCAATTCGCCTACGAAAACTCGTTTAATGGCATCTTCAATTTCCCATTGCCTTTGGAGAAGTTTGAATTGAGAATAACCTTGATTGACCCTAACCGCTGCCATTAAAAGATATCCGCATCCTTCTAATAGATGACCTTTCTTAAACTCATCTCTAGATGAAATCACAAGAGTTATTGCTTGCATTGCGAATGAAGCAATTGAAAGTTCAAGGCCACCGTGGCAAATAAGAGCTAGATAAAATGCATTATTTATAATTTTTGTTAGAGAGACTAACGATGCTTCCAAATCTCCCTTTTGAAGGAATTGAACGAGATCGCTCAATTCAAAAATAATATCTTGAGAAGTTGTTACGATCATCCCGATGGGATGATCAAAAATTGTCGATGCTAAAGCAATAACAGCAATAGCTGTCTGTAAGACATCAAAGGAAATTTTTTTGCAATTTCCTGATTGAATAGCACTGACTAATTGATTAGCAGAAGTATAAACACGTGTAGTGCCCATTCCTACTGAAATAGGAAAATTTAATGGCTTGTATAAACTTAAAAAAGGTAAAGCAACAAATGTTACTCGTTTATAAATATTCGAAGATTCTTTCCGAAGATTGATATCATTTGAGTATTCACGGTGATAATAGAGTGGATTAAAAGAACGTACTGGGTTTACAAAAGCCGTCATAAAACCATCATAATTTCTTAAAAAAAGAAATCATAACATAATAAATTACCAATTACAACAACAAATCAATCTAAAAAAAACAAATCACAAACAAAAACTATAATTAAATAAAAAAAACGCGATCTTTATTTTTAATTACTAATACAACAAGAAATCCTTAGGCATCAAATTTGATCCGTTGAGATAAAATATTGGTTGTTTTTTCTGACCAGCTGCGCAAAAAATTGCTTGATAACGAACGTTACCTTTTTTAAATTTTGTTTCCCAAATACAACCCATTTTAACTCTCTGCAAACGAGTAGAAGACGAATAGTCCGCTGATCAATAGATCTTAATGCTTGATATACAGTTACTTAAAATGACTCTCAGTGATTTAGTAGAGTGCGTTAGGAAAGTAAGTTAATCTGAGCTTCATCGTCTGACAAATTCATTTTCAACCCATCGTGGGTTTTTAAATCATGGAAAACTCTTTTTGCCTGTTTCTCATCAAGAATTTTTAATAATTTATCTGTTAATATCAATAATCCTACCCCAGATAAAACCTGAAAGAATACTATCCCTAACGCTACTTCAGAAGTTTTCACAAAAAAGTCAACAGGGCCATAAATACTAGTATTAAAAATATTACAATGATCACCTATAATGTTGATGAAACATACTTTTTTACCAATTAAGGAGTAATTAAAGTCTAAATGTGAGCGGAAAAGTCCTAAAGAGAAATAAGTAATTGTGCCATACATTATCAAAGCCGCTGTTTTTACTCCGGTTGAATAGTTTAAGTACTTCCATGTTTTCCCATTAGCCATAGATGTTTGAGTGAAATCTTGATTCAGCGATTTTACTGATTTCATCTTCGTTATCCTTGGGACTATGATCATAAGTTGCTGATTTTCAGTTAATAAAAAGGAGTGTTTGTTTTGATGCCGTAAATTCAACGGAATCGACACTCCAAAACGCATTTCAAGCAAAAAACATGAAACACTTATTTTGGGTGATTTAAGGAAATCTCGTACTACGGCAATAGTACGGCTTTTTCGAGCTAGAAAAAAAGCAGGAATACGTAAAGTACTCCTGCTAAAGTGGCCAGAACTGGAATCGAACCAGCGACACAAGGATTTTCAGTCCTCTGCTCTACCAACTGAGCTATCTGGCCAAAAGAGAAAAGAGCAAGATACGACAATGGAGCTTTTTTTCGCAAGCAATATCCTAATTAATTAACCACAGAGCAGAGAGAGAACAAAAATTCAATATCGCTTAAACACTGTGAGAAGCATATGCCTAAATTTCCCTTTCTCTCTATGGTAGATAATTGATATTCAATGAATTATATTTGTTTAGAATTATGCAACAACGCCATTCTTGACAAAAGTTAATCCCATCCAAATTCAGAATAAATATTCCATTCGACAATATATTTTAGAGCCACTTGAATGTGATCAACGAGATTCGATGGCAAAGCATGTAAGGAAAAGAATTCCAAAGCTTCGCTTTTTTCAGGTTCCATGTTTTTAGGAATACCTTCCCATCCTTGGCAATCAAAAAAGATATCAACATTCAATCTGTCCGTTTTTCGATGCATAATATGAACAACATTGAGTTGAGAGGGAGTAATTTCAATTCCGATCTCTTCACGAGCCTCTCTAACCATGCCTGCTGTTGCTGACTCTCCATCTTCAACATGGCCCGCTATAAGACTCCACATGCCGTCGCAATAGCCCGTATTTTTCCTTAGATTGAAAAGTATCTGATTACCCTGTCTCAAAACGAGATAAGCGTTGACAGAAGCTCCTGTGCATTTTTTGATGATTGGTACTGCAAACTCTTTTGATAAAATTGTCATGATTTCCTACTTTTTTGTCATATCGCTTTCTGCTAGCACCTGCATTGCCTTGAGCAATCCAGTTTTCTTTACATCAATAGATTCAAAAAAAGCTGCATCAGCTCTCTCCACAGCCGGTAGAGCCTGTGTTAGGCTTTTTTTCCCAGAGTCAGTCAAAGTCGGGTATTTGCTTCTTTCATCTACTAGTCGAGATCGCTCAATCAGACCTTTTGCCTCCAAACTGCGCAAGATTTGCGATGTCGTATTCGGATCCAACGCCGCTTGTTTGCCGATCTCCACTTGACTCGCTTTTTTTCCATTCCTTGTAAGCCAGCCAGTCGTCGCCAAAATGACAAATTGAGGGTGAGTTAATCCAATAGGCTTCAAAACATCCTCAATAGCCCTCCGCCACAACGTACTTACACGCCATAAAAGAAAGCCCGGACTTTCTTCCGCTGAAGCGTGGGCACTGATTTCATTGAAATTTAGAGTTTCTCTCATTATATATTGATCCCCATGCTAGAAGCGATAAGTTGAAAATCCTCCAAAGAGACCGAGAAACACCCTCTGCGAAAGGGAAAACCCCACTTCTGCTTATTGACAATGAAAGAGAGATTATCAATAAGCGGCGCTATAGGAGCTTCTTTAGCAAGAAGAAATTCAATATCGCAACGCCAGGGATTAAAATCTGGATTCATAGAATATTGATAAGGCTCTCTAGCCTTCACACGGCCTATAGCGGTGAATCTTTGACACGCTATTTTTTCCCCAAATCGTTCTGTGGGAGAATAATAAACGATCCAATCATCTGCTGTCATCAGTTTTAATGGCCCCCCCATTCCATGGCAGACCTGACAAAATCCCCCAGTAATGCCTCTAACAACATGTTCACGGCTAGCCACGGCAATCCAGTGCATTTAGTTTTCCTCCAATTGGTTTGGTAATGTATGCATCAACAATAGTACGTACACGTATTATTAATCAAATATTTTTAAAGTCCTTTCAGCTAGACTTTTCTTTATCAAGTCTTAATCGTTTTTCTTTATGCTCTTTATGAATTATTTTTTGAGGAAAGGTAATGTCTCTTGTTTCATTTAATTCATCGTTGATCTCTTCATGGTTTCCTTATGGAATAGTTCCTACCTATTCTCCACCGCCATTTGTGAATTGTAACGAGCTATCTTGTCTGGAAACTCTCTCTCAAAGTGAAAAAAATACCTTTCAAATTTTTTCCTCTCATTTTCCAAATCCTTTGGAAAGCTTTGAAAAAACGAGGGAAATGTTTGATTTAAAAAACGATGATCATCGAGATAAATTTCTCTATCTATCCATAGAAAATGATTCGGAGAATGATTTCACACCTGAGAAAATATCTGATCTATCTTCTGATCTCATCAAAAACATCAGCAGCCACTATGATTTTAAGTATAAAGCCGTGAAAGCCCACGAAATCTGTAAAGAAGTTTTTGAAGCTTCGACAATGGGCAAACTTGCCAATGTTATCCTTTATGAAGCGGATGAATCTATTTTGACGGCTGAATCTTTGGACCTCTTGAAATGCTTTCAGGGACTTCATCCTTCTGGAAAAATTATCTTGATGCCTCGAGCTCAAAGCAGTTTGCTAGAAAATACTATCCAAAAAGTTTCTACTGCCACAAAAAGGGATGTCATTGCCCCTTTAGGAAACCTTGCCTCTGGCATGACTCGCATGGTTAGAGCAGTTCCTTTTGAAATTTTTCAAAAATATTCTTCGTTTTGGCCATGGTTAAACACCTACAAGACATTTCGACCAATCTATGAAAAATGTACAGGGAATCCAACGAATTTACATGATCGAGAGCGTCTTGTAAACGCTGCAGTTAACTCCTTTTTTTCCACACCTCCAGTCTCTCATAGTCCTTTTGAGTTATGTGAAGACGATCCTAAAAATAAATTTTTATTTCTTTCCTTTGAAAAGGATCATAATTCCGCTTTTCATCCGGGTTTAATGGTAAAGTTATTTAAAGACATCGCCGATCATTATGACTTAAAATACAAAGTCATCAGATCATTCTATGATATTTGCAGAGAAGTAAGTGAAGCTTCGAAAAAGGGCAATCTCACTGAAATTGTTATTCAAGGACATGGAAAGCCTGAAGGAATTTGCTTTTCCTCCTGGGATTGTATTGACAAAGAGTATGATTTCGCAGAGTGCTTTGAAGGTCTCGATCCTGCAGGTAAAATCACATTATTCAGCTGTGAAACAGGCAAATCGATCAAAGAAACGAATCGAGAAAATATTGCCACTGTGATTGCAAAAAAGACAAATAAAGAAGTTGTCGCACCCGAGGGATCACCTAAGAGTCTTTTTCAAAGAATCTCTTCGCTTGAACCGTTTCAAGCTTTTTATCCTTCGGAACATAATCCGACAAAAAACATGTTTAAATCTTTTCATTTTAAAAAGGAAAATAGCAACACCCATTCTTTCCCCTTCGCCGCTCTTCTTGGGGCCTCTGTCATCACAGCTGGGATTGCATATTTATCAAAGTTTAGATTTCACAAGAGAAATTTTCCAAGCCGCTAAGATGGCATTTTCTTGACTTACCATTCTTCAAGCTTCTTTTTTGTTGAAACCCGTGATTATACCTTTAGGAAAGATAAATGAGAAAAAAGAGCCTTTAAGCACGTTTAAGAAAACATAAATAGTGAATTGGACTTGCACATTTTCATAATAAATTAACAGGATAATCAGGATCCTCTTCGATGGCAGGATAGGGGCAGGATGCATATTGCTGGTTAGAAAAATAAATATTGATAAATACAATCCATTTTGCAATTTTGAAATCAAATTTTATGAATAAGGATATGAAATAGTGCGAAAAATAGTTTTAGCTTTTAGCATGTTATTTACAATGCTAGTGCATTCTATGGCCTTATTTGGCATTCCTGTGATTACAAGCATTAGTCCTAATACCGGCTCTCCAAGTGGAGGAAATTCCGTGACCATAACGGGAACAGGCTTTACAGGGGCTACAGCGGTAACCTTTGGTTCAAATCCCGCAACATTTACTGTTGTAACAGACACTACAATTACCTCCATAGCACCAATTAGCGCGGCGGGGAATGCGAATATTACAGTGACGACACCAAGCGGTTCTTCATCACCAAGTAATGAAAGCTTATATGTTTATCAAGGTAACTGGTTTTTGTATGATGCGGATGGTGGAGATGGGGTATATCCGATAAGTTTACCGACAAATACTCCTGAGCCCGTAATTTCCTTATCGGCATCCCCCACAGCCATCGCAATCACTCCGGATGGGCAAACGGTACTTTTCCTTTCAAATAATGCTTCGGGGTTAATTTTTATTGATGCAGCTACAAACACAGTGATTGGATCGACTCTATTCACTTCATCGACTTCAGCCGGTGTAGCCGTTACACCAGATGGAAAATCCGCTTATGTGGCCGCGAACAATCGGTTAATTAAAATCGACATAGCAACCCGCACTATTGAAAGTACTCTAAGTACTCCACTTGTAAGGTCTCTCGCCATTACACCTGATGGGACTCGAGCTTATGCGACTGGTCAGGGTGTAGTATATGTGGTGGATCTTGCCTCCAACACTGTAATTGACACATTGAGTCCTCCAGTTTTATCAGGTATTGAGATCACTCCAGATGGAACACAGGCTTACGCCCTTGGTCAAACAGGGGTAAACATCATCGATTTGGCGACAAATACGGTTGTCTCCCATATCAATATCACTATGGCATTTGCAGTCGCCATTACACCAGATGGTCAACTTGCTTTCGTCTCATCATCATCAACGGGTTTAGTCAGCGTGATCGATATAGCTTCACAATCTATAATTGCAACAATACCTTTGCCGAACGGTACACTCACCGGACGAGGGATTACAGTCACGCCTGATGGAAAAACAGTTTATGTCGCCGATCTATCCGCAATCGTCCCCATTGATGTGGAAACACTGACAGCAGGCGCCCCATTATCTATAGGCAGCCTTCCTATTTTCCTTGCGGTCACACCTGATCAAGCCCCTGTCGCTTCTTTCACATTCACTTCACCAAGTACTTTTGATGCGTCTTCATCTAGGACAGCGGTAGGAAGCATCGCAAGTTATTCGTGGGATTTTGGGGACGGGCAAACCTTAGTAACTTCTTCCCCCATTGTCACACATGATTACTTAGCGAGTGGTACTTATATTGTCACATTAACTGTAACCAATACCGCTGGAACGTCTACTACCCAGATTTTCACTGGGCAAACGGTAAGCAGAAATGGCGGGCCAAGTGCAGTATTTTCCCAGACAGTAGTCGTAGAGATAATAGGGCCAGTAATTCCATTGCCTCCCTCCAATTTTGCAGGGAAATCAATAAAGAATCAGTTTGCCACCCAAACAGAGTATATCAATCGTTTAAAATGGACGCCTAGCCCGGACCCATCAGTTGCAACTTACCAGCTTTACAGAAATGGTCGACTTATCGCTGTAATCCCTGCCAACGGTCCATTTGTTTATTCAGACCATAATCGCAGAAAACATTCTACAGATGTTTACACCTTAATTGCTGTGAGCGCCGATGGGACTCAAAGCCCTCCAGTAATGGTGACAGTGCATGTAGGGTCTCACTGAAATTTATCCATTGATATTTAACATATAGGGGCAACTTTCGACTTAGTTAAAAGTTGCCCCTATGATTTTGGTACGGACTACCCTTATTCCGAATTCTGATCTTTTCACCACCGAGATAGGACAGTGAGACCACAGAGAAGGTCATTGAGATAAGTGAGTATTGTGTTTTCTACCTGATTACTGGCTTCTATATAACCTCACGTTATGGTCTACTAGAACAAGTTATTTTACAATGTTGGCGGCGTAAGCAGCTGGGGAGCTACTGACTACCTTTTATTCTGAATTCTGTTTAATTTTGTCGCAAGATTCCTTGAATCTGAAAATTCTAATCCTGTAAAATGCTGGATGGGTTTTAAATATAAGAGGTGAATCATGAGTACATTTCAGATGCTTGATAAAATAAATGTAAAAACTCATCAGCATCAGCTGTCCAATCTTCTTAAATCCATTCAAAGCAAAATCATCGGTCAACATCGCTTAATAGAACATATGCTTGTCTGCCTTTTGGCTGATGGCCATGTTCTCATCGAAGGCATGCCAGGGCTCGCTAAAACTCGCTCAGCAAAAGCCATTGCCGATGGCATAGAAAGCGACTTCCATCGCATTCAATTTACCCCTGACCTTTTGCCCTCAGATCTCATTGGAACAGAAATTTATATCCATGAGAAAAGCAATTTCATCTTCCGCCAAGGTCCTCTCTTTAATAATGTCTTGTTAGCAGATGAGATCAATCGCGCTCCAGCCAAAGTGCAGTCAGCTCTTCTCGAAGCGATGGAAGAAAAACAAGTCACAGTAGGTCATAAAAGCTATCCTCTTCCCGAATTATATATGGTCATCGCCACACAAAACCCTATCGAACAAGAAGGCACATATAACCTGCCGGAGGCACAGCTTGACAGATTCATGATGCACCTTACAGTGGATTATCCAAGCCATCAGGAAGAGCTTTTAATAGTAGAACTCGACGAAAAAAAGCAGCATCTCAGTTTGCAAGTCCTACCAGTAACAACAAAGGAAGAGGTCCTGCAAGCCCGAAAAGCGGCAGCCAATATATTTATCGCAGAGAATTTGAAAAGCTATATTGTTTCGTTAACAACAGCGACGCGAAATCCTGAAAAATATGACTCAACGCTTGCAAAATGGATCGACAATGGAGTGTCGCCACGCGCATCCATCGCCATGGTCCGCTGTGCTAAGGCTCTAGCATGGCTAAGAGGCGATGATTATGTTACCCCAAAACATATCCACGACATCGCAGTTCCAATTTTACGGCATCGCATCATTCCCTCTTTTGAATCCGAAGCCGATGGAGTTTCCCGAAATGACATTATCCGCAAATTATTAGAAGTGGTTGCAATCCCCTAAGAGGGTGTTTACAAATTAAGGGTTCATCATGCTTTATCCGGACTTTAATGAATTAATTGCATTTAAAGATCGGAGATCCAGCCTAAGATACTCCTCGCTTAGATCTGTCAAATCTTCTGTGCATGGAAATCATCATTCTCCATTCAGAGGCCAGGGATTGGAATTCGATTCTGTCAGACAATATGTCCCGGGTGACGATATAAGAAATATCGACTGGAGAGTTACGGCAAGAACAGGATCTCCTCACTTAAAGTTGTTCAGGGAAGAACGAGAGAGGCATCTGGTCCTCTGCGTCGATATGAATGCCTCCATGAACTTTGGCACCCGAAAGACTTTCAAATCCATCCAAGCAGCACAGGCAGCGGCAATTTTGGGTTGGCAAGGGCTCTCTCAACATGATCCGGTCAGCGCCTGCCTTTTCGGCAATGTGCCCGAAGGGATTCAATTTTTTACCCCTAAGCATGGTCAAAAATCCTTTTGCTCGATGTTGAAAATGCTATCCGAACCCATACGAGAACGCCATGATATCGCTATCAATACAGCCTTGCATCGTATAAGCCAGACCTCTCAATCAGGTTCCCTCGTTTATCTTATCAGCGATTTTATGGATTTAGATAGGAATATCCAACACTACGAGATCGTTTTAAATAAGCTCAAGAGACGATGTGATCTAGTTTTTATTGCTGTCAATGATAGGGCCGACGCTTCCATTCATCCAATCGGTACCATTGGATTTTGCGCTAATCACACAGAAAAATTCTATGTCAACACAGAAAGCATTGCCGGCAGAGAGGCCTATGCCGCCATGTGGAAAGAAAATCGGAGATCTCTTTACGAAATAGCCGCTGCATTCAAAATCCCTTTAATAGAGTTGACGACGGAATCAGATGTCCATCGAGATCTTATCCTAGGTTTGAAAACAATTGCCAGAAGGAAAAAGTGATGAATTCTCTCATCGAACAGCTTCATGATATCGAAGGTATAGATTCTATTGGTTGGTGGCCTCTTGCTATAGGCTGGTGGATTCTTGCCATCATCGTTCTTTTCGCAGTCTGCCTACTCACATTCTATATCTGTTATAGGCTCTCTTTTAAGCGCAGCTGGAAAAATGATACCTATAAGAAATTGGCACTTTTAGAAAAAAATCTCTCTGAAGCAACGGCTAGAGAAACTCTCGTCTCACTCTCAGAATATTTACGTCGCATCGCCCTCCGCCGCTTCCCTAGGAATGAATGTGCTGGTCTGACAGGCGATGCTTGGTTAAAATGGCTCTCTAAACATGATCCTAAAAAGTTTGACTGGGAAGCAAAAGGGGCTCTCTTAAACAATGTCCCCTATTCTCCGGTAAATGCCGCCTTATCTTCCAGTCAAATTAAAGAGTTAATACACGCTGTTAAAAATTGGGTGCGCTAGATGTTTCGCTTTTATTGGCCATGGTGTGCATTGCTTTTTCCTCTTCCTCTTTTTTTTCGAATGTTAGTGCCATCGAGAAAAAAAGATGCTAGACTTTCTCCTGATCTCCATTTTCCTTCTCTTGAACGCCTAAAGAAAGCTTTTCCAACTAATAGTCCTTCCAAATCATCAGAAAATCGTTATTTTTTCGTTTTTCTTTCATTGATCTGGATTAGCTTAGTGATTGCTTTGATGCAGCCAGAAAAAGTGGATCAATACCATCAGGTGAAAAATAAGGGATATGATCTCATATTGGCTGTTGACACTTCAGGCTCAATGCAAGCTGTTGATTTTTCTACCCCTGCTAAAATCATCAGCCGCATGGATGTCACAAAAGATGTCGTCAGCAAATTTGTGCGTGGAAGACAAGGCGATCGCGTCGGATTAATCATTTTTGGCGAAAGCGCCTATCTCCACGTTCCCCTCACTCTGGATACACTCTCCGTTAGTAAAATGTTAAACGATACTGTCTCAGGTATAGCGGGAAATGCCACAGCTATTGGCGATGCAATTGGATTGAGCGTCAAAACACTTCGGGAGCGTCCAGAAGGATCGCGAATTCTCATTCTTTTAACTGATGGTGAAGACAACTCCAGCAGCATTCCTCCGTTAGAAGCCGCGAAACTTGCAAAGCAATATGGCATTCGGATCTATACCATCGGAATAGGCAAAAATGGGCCTGTCCCTTTCCCTGCTACGCTTGGTGGATATGGCATGGCGGAGGTGCCAATTGATGAAGGACTGCTAAAAGAAGTTGCAGCGATCACGGGCGGCCAATATTTTAGAGCCACCGACCAAAAGGCCCTTGAAATGATTTATGCCAAAATTAATGAACTTGAAAAAACCGAATCCAATCAATCGATATTCTTGGTCCGTGAACCTTTCTATATCTATCCTTTAGGCTTTGCCATGATTCTTTTGTTCACGCTCTCTTTCTGCCAGCTTCTGCAAAGGAGAATGATTCATGGAGTTTAATCAAATCCACTTTGCACAGCCCTTCTGGCTCTATGCTGCCCTCGCCATCCCATTGGCATGGCTTACTTATTTTTGTTTTTATCGGCCCCATCACGCTTTTCATTACCTAGAAAAATTTATCGATGCTCATTTGCTACCCCACTTATTGATCAATCGTTCAAATAAGCAAAACTCCCATTGGAAATATCTAGTTTTGTGGACAATTGCATGGTCTTTTTTAACTTTAGCACTAGCAGGCCCACGATGGAGTTTTCGAGAAATGGAAGCATTTTCAAGAGATCAAAGCCTTGCTATATTGCTGGACTTGTCTGAATCCATGAATGCAGCCGATATCAAGCCCTCCAGGCTGGTTCGAGCAAAGCAAAAGATTGAAGATATTATCAACCTGTCAAAAAGTCTAAAAATTGGCCTTATCGCCTTTGCAGCCGATCCGCACATGATCACACCTTTAACTGATGATATTGAGACAATACGCCATCTTCTACCAACTCTCGATACCGATTTGATTTACATTCAAGGCAGTAAATTATCTCCCGCTCTCGAAATGGCCTCCACAATGTTGGAGAATGAGCCTGGAAACAATAAATCGATTCTCATTATTAGTGATGGAGGCTTTGAAGATGCAAGCGCCATGTTAATGGCGAAAAAACTTGCTGAGAAAGGCATCGTCATCCATACCATGGGCGTAGGTACTGTTGAGGGAGCGCCCATAAAAAATCATGAAGGAAATGCCCTGAAAAAAAATGGCACTCCCATCTTATCAAAATTGGAAAGAGAACGTTTCAGCGAAATTAGCAAAATTGGCAATGGGCGTTATCTCGAAGCTCATTATTCAAATCATGATGAAAGCCTCATATTGACGGATTTGGAAAAACGCGCAGAAACTCAAGCAGCCTTGGGCAAAAAAAATCGCGTCTGGGATGAACGTTTTTACATCCCCCTTCTATTCGCTTTACCTGTCATACTTCTGTGGTTCAGAAGAGGCTATATGTTCGCTTCGATCTTATTGCTTTGCTTGCCAACCCTCAGCCTCCAGGCGAATATTGTCGATTATTTTAAAAGCTCAGAACAACATGGCAAGGAAGCTTTGGATCAAGGCAATTATGAGTCTGCCGCCGCTGTATTTCAAGATCCTTATCGCAAAGGGGTATCGCTTTATAAAGCTGGAAATTTCACTGAAGCCGAAAAAATGTTTCGGAATTCTTTTAGAGAAGGTATTGCCACCAACGCAGCCTATAATTTGGGAAACTCCCTTGTACAGCAACAAAAATTGAAGGAGGCTATCACAGCTTATGAAAATGTCCTTGAAAAATGGCCTGATCATGTGAAAGCTAAAGAAAATCTCGAACTTGTAAAAAAAATGCTCGAACAGCAAAAACAACAAGATTCTTCAAGCTCTGAAAATTCCGGACAAGAACCTAACAAGGAAGAACAAAATAAGGAAAATCAAGCTAATAATAATTCAAAAGATAAACAGCAGGGAAATGATTCAGATTCGAAAAAGCCAGAAGATAAAAAAAGCCCTACAGATAATTCAGACAAAGGCGATAGCGAATCCTCAGATGTACAAAAAAATGATCAAAAGATAGAACAACAAAAGCCTGAAGAGAATGACAATCCAAATTCGAGCAGCGAACAACAGAAACCGCAATTAGAAGGGAATGAAACTAGAGAAGGTCAAAATGCAAACCATAACGATCAGGATGCCAATCTCTGGCTTAATCGAATGAATAATGACCCAAAAAAATTTATGAAGAATAAATTTTATATCGAATCAAAGAAAAATGGAGCGACGGAGGGAATAGATCCATGGTAATACAGCTGTTTTTTTGGCTCTTACTCTTGCCGTCGGTGCTTTTTTCCGGAGAATTTACCTCTAGCGTCAATCGTAATCAAATCGGTATCAATGACAACTTGACCTTAACTCTGACTCTAAAAGATGCATCAGCTCAAGGAACGCCCTCCATAGACTCTTTAAGGGCTTCATTTTATATCAACTCTCAGCAGCAATCTTCTAATATCACAGTCCTTAATGGCCGCGTTTCTTCCAACATTTCATGGCTAATCAATCTCACACCTAATAGTGAAGGAGAAACCATCATCCCTCAAATTAGCATCGCTACCTCAGAAGGAGTTCTTTTTACCAAACCAATTGCCATTAAAATCTCAAAAGCAAGTTCTGCTGACTCAGCTTCCTCAGAGATTTCCGAAATAACTCTTAAAACTAGTGTGAGTAAGTCAACTCCCTATAAAAATGAACCTATTTTCCTGACTGTTAAGCTTGCATCAAAAGTTGAATTGGCAAACATCGCCATTCAAAAATTCAATATTGAAGATGCAATTGTCGAACCTAGTGGAGAGCCGCAAATTTACAAGAAAATTGTCGATGGGATCCGCGTGGATGAAATCGAATACAATTATCTCATCACCCCTTTAAAATCAGGACCTCTAAAGATTCCCCCAATCGTAATTCAAGGGATGATTTCCACACGCAAAAAATCTACTTTTGGATCGTTCCTAGATGATGACTTCCAATCTTTTTTTATGCCGAATATCAATCAGCTTAAAGCAATTACCCTTGTCGCAAAGGAAGTTGACTTGGAGGTTCAACCCCCTATTCCTGGAATGACCCCATGGCTTCCCGCTATCTCCCTTAAAATTGAAGAAATTTGGAATGAATCGCAAACTTTTCAAGTTGGCGAACCACTTACTCGAGGCTTTAGAATTATTGCTGAAGGGATTTTGTCAAGCCAGCTACCAAGTTTACAATCCATACAAATTGCCGATGATCCAAACTTTAAGATTTATGCTGACAAGCCTGAAACAGGAGAAGAAATCGAGGAAACCGATATCCGCAGCTTTCGAAACGAACAATACACTTTAATTCCTCAGCAGTCGGGAGATTTTATCTTACCGGAAATTACTATTGCTTGGTGGGATACCGTCAATAAGCAAAAAGCCTTTGCTCGTCTTCCCTCTAGAAGTCTAAAAATTTTACCTGCCGTCGCCAGTGTGGAAGGTACTATTGCTTCCCTTGAGGCAGAAAAGCTGATTGCTCAAGAACCTTCTCAAACAATCATTCAGGAAATTCCAACATTTCTTTATGTTTTGATAGCTGCTTTAGCAGTTTTTCTCAGCATCACAATTTTTTGGATGATCGCTCTTCAGAAAAAAATTGTCCGGCTTACAGAAAAGCCTTCCAACATGAAGGTTAAGGAACCAAAACCTCGCCAAGAAAAACTTAGCGATGTCAAAGTAAAACCTAAGAATAAAGATAAAAGCGAAAAATTGCCCGATCTTAATCCAACTTGATTGTCCTAATCACGATAGAAACAAAATTTTACCTTGCAGCAAGATCAACGATTCTTATAGACGTTTTCTAAAAATCCTGGTCCGAGTTCTTTCATCACTTCAAAACAACAGTTCAAAATACTTCCTATCAATTCAAAGTAAGGTAGTTTTTTGTCTTGTTCTATCATTATATCGTTCAATCGTTTCCATCGTTAACTTTACTTTCAAGTTCACACTATATTGAAGAAGCGAATCGTGGATGCCGCACGCTTCCAATTGATTTAAATTTCCATGAAAGATATTTAATACAAGTATGAATAAAAAATATTTGATAACAGGCCTGCTTGTAGTCATCATTGGCATCATTGGAATTGCTATTGTTTTGGCAAATGAAAACGCCTTGGTGGTTCATCCTAAAGGAATAATTGCTAAAAGCATATTGGAATTGATTGCCACGAACATTCTTCTGATGCTCATCATCATCGTTCCTACCTATATTTTTTTATTCAGTGTGGTATGGAAATATTGCATCAAAAAAGAGGGAATAAAATATGACCCGAACCACTCCTATGGAAAAACTGGAGAACTTCTCATGTGGGGACTTCCCTCCATCATCGTTGTGGTCATGGCAATTATCACCTGGAATTTCACCCACAAATTGAATCCTTATAAACCTCTCGAAAGCAATATCAAACCTTTAATTGTTCAGGTAGTCGCTCTGAATTGGAAATGGCTCTTTATTTATCCAGAGCAAGGCATTGCAACCTTAAATGATTTGCATATTCCCGAACAAACACCCATTCATTTTAAGCTAACGGCAGATAACTCTCCGATGAATTCGTTTTGGATCCCGCAATTGAGCGGACAAATCTATTCGATGACCGGAATGACAACACAGCTCCACCTGATGGCAGATGGTCCTGGAGAATATACCGGAAGGGCCGTGGAAATTAACGGAGAAGGCTATGCCGGCATGACATTTCCTGCTAAATCAATTTCACATAAAGATTTTGATGAGTGGATTAATCAAGTCAAAAAATCCCCCCATCACTTAACCGAAAATGACTACAAAGAACTTGCCAAACCATTTATTAATAGATCTGTCATTTATTTCTCTGAAGTCGAACAAGATCTATTCCAGAAAATTATCCAAAAATACATGTACCCAACAACACCAGTGCTATGAAAACATTTTTCTTGGGAAAATTGACTTCTGATGCGATTCCCCATGTATGGTATACGATTGGAGGCACCATTTTTATTATCATCATGGCCATCGCAATCGTTGCCTACCTCACAATCACCAAGCGCTGGAGCTGGATTTGGAATGAGTGGCTTACCTCTACAGATCCAAAAAAAATCGGAACGATGTACATGATCTTCTCCAGCGTGATGTTTTTTCGCGGAATGCTGGATGCAGGCATGGTTTGGCTTCAACAGTCAATTGCAGCTGACTCTCAAGGATATCTCACGGCAGACCATTTTCAGCAGATTTTCACCTCTCATGGCGACATCATGGTCTTTTTTGTAACGATGGGCTTTTTTTTCGGGCTCATGAACTGGATCGTTCCCCTTCAAATCGGCGCACGCGACCTTGCTTTTCCTTTTTTGAATTCCTTAGGATTATGGCTCACAGTCTCTGGAGGAATACTCATTAACTTTTTCTTTATCATCGGAGGAGACTTCGCCAATACAGGTTGGCTTGCAATAGCTCCTTTTTCAGAACTTGAATTCAATCCAAGCGTAGGCGTCGACTATCTTATTTGGAGTCTGCAGCTCTCAGGCCTTGGTAGCTTGTTGGCAGGGATCAATTTTCTTGTCACTATCATAAAAAAAAGAGCTCCAGGAATGACTCTGATGCGTATGCCTTTATTCACCTGGAATTCGCTATGTGCCATGGTTCTCATTATCTCAGCATTTCCTGTCCTTACGGCAACAACACTTCTCTTGTGGCTCGACCGTACATTCGGAATGCATTTTTTCACAACCGATTATGCCGGAAATCAAATGATGTATTGGAATCTCATATGGATGTGGGGACATCCTGAGGTTTATATTCTGGTAATCCCAGCCTTTGGTATGTTTTCGGAAATCGTTTCCACTTTTTCGCAAAAATCAACCTCGGGATATATCTCCATGGTCTGGGCAGCCATTGCCATTACAACTCTATCTTATTTAGTCTGGCTGCATCACTTCTTTGTCATGGGGGCTGGCCCGACTGTGAATTCCTTTTTCGGTATTGTTACCATGTTGATTGCTATCCCGGCCGGAGTTCAGGTATTTAACTGGGTTCTTACAATGTATCGAGGAAAGATCCACTTAGCATCCCCAATGTATTGGTTCATCGGTTTTTTAATCATTTTCATGATCGGTGGAATGGCTGGAGTATTTATGGCATCCCCTCCTGCAGACTTTCAAGTACACAACAGCTTGTTTCTCGTCGCACATTTTCATACAATGATTGTTGGTGTAGCCCTTTTTGGCATATTTGCAGGCATCACTTTCTGGTTCCCAAAAATTTTTGGCTTTAAACTTAGCGAACGTCTGGACAAAAGAGCTTTTTGGTTCTGGTTTGTCGGCTTTTTTGTAGCTTTCACTCCCCTTTATTTACTTGGCTTCATGGGAGCTCCTAGGCGTATTGACCATTATGATTCTTCGACGGGTTGGCAACCCTTGTATATCACATCTATGATTGGTTATCTCCTCATTTTATCTGGAATTGCCACCCAAGTCTATTTGATCATCGACAGTATCAGGAACAGAAAACTGTATAGGGATACAACCGGTGATCCTTGGAATGGTCGAACCCTCGAATGGGCCACTCATTCGCCTCCACCATTTTACAACTTTGCTATAGTCCCTCCTATTACATGCCATGAACCTTTTTGGGATATAAAAGAAAGAAAGCTTCAACCTGAAAAGCATTATAAAGATATCGAATGCTTTAAAAATACTGGCATGGGAATCTATATATCCATATTTGCTTTTATCGCTGGATTTGCAATTGTCTGGCATGTCATCTGGCTCATCATCGTTGGCTTAATTGGAATTATCGCCTGCATCATTGCTCTTTCTTTCGATGATGAGATGGAATATATACTGCCAGCCGAAGAAATTGCAAAGATCGAAAAATCTTATGGCCAAGGGGAATTATGGAAGAAGCAAGTGATGTAGCTTTTAGCGATGCCGCCGTTATAGAAGAACCAAGCGATACGAAAGTGTTTGGATTTTGGGTCTATTTGATGACAGACCTTGTTATTTTTGCCGCCCTTTTCGCTTGCTTCATCGTCTTGCGAGGAAATACTTTCGGAGGACCAACTGCCAGGGACTTATTTAACCTTCCCTCAGTACTTGCTGAAACAATTATTCTTCTCACGAGTAGCTTCACCTGTTCGTTAGGAATGCTCGCGGTTCATCGTCAGATGAAAAATTGGGCGATTATCTGGTTTTTCCTCACATTCCTCTTGGGTGCAGCCTTTCTCTATATTGAACTCTCAGAGTTTGCCGATTTTGTAAACCAAGGTGCCAGTTGGCAGCGCAGCGCTTTCCTTTCTTCTTTTTTTACTTTAGTAGGCACGCATGGCTTTCATATCACTATCGGACTTCTGTGGATGGTTGTAATGATGTTTCACATTGCTCTACGGCCCCTTAAAGAACATAGCATCTCAAGAATTTTTCGCATGGCCCTATTTTGGCACTTTCTGGACTTCGTGTGGATTTTCATTTTCACTGTAGTTTATGGAATAGGATATTTACTATGAGCTCTTCCATTGTAGGCTTCTGGAGGTTTTACAGTGGGAATGATATACTAGAGGATAGTTATGGAACATAAATTAGCATCACGTATCACTGGATTTATCTCATCGTTAGTATTAACCTTGGCAGCCTATTTTATCATCATTAACCCCAATTTTTTCAGCGTTGATATTAAGACAGCTGTCCTCATTATTTTTATTCTCGCTCTCATTCAATCTCTTGTACAGCTCGTCTTCTTTATCGATATCTGGAAAGAAGAGGGTTTTCTTTGGAATATTGGGATCTTTATTTCCACCGTTTCCATTATTTTCATCATCGTCTTCTTTTCGATCTGGATCATCAACCATCTAAATTACAATATGGTGACTTGAAACCCAACTCGCTTCCTTCAAAATTTTAAGTCTAAGGATATCGTTAAACCTTGAACCCAAAAATTTGATAGGCAGCGTTTGACTTTAGGTCGCTTCGATCCAAACGGAAGCGGAGCTGCCGCCGATGAACCAAAAAGTACAGGTACTGTCGGTCCAATGCCAACACTCTCTCGAGAAGCTTCTGCCAAAGCAGTCCGCGTAGGATTGATTTTACGGTCGATTTGATCTCCTGGACGCGCAATGGATGTTACTCCTAAAAAATTATACCCTAGACCTATTTCAAAACTCTCCGTAAGCCGAAAAAATAGTTTGGTTCCAGCTTCAAAAGCTGCTGCAAAGCAGCTCTGTCTCTGCAAACCATGGTTTGTGGGCTGAGCAAAAATCCCTCCCGACAAAAATCTGTTGGCGGTGTTTTTTGTGGAATAGAATAAATTGCCATCAGAGGTCCTGCTTGTCCCTCGAATCCTGATATTTTGATTCATTGGGCCTGCAGCTACTTTTGCAAAACTCATCAACCCAAATTTCTCCCTTGAATAGCATGCCTTCAATCCTATCTGTGCACCGAAAAAATTATTATTCGTTAAAAGGCCATCACGAAAATTGTAAAATCCCTCCGCAATAGAAGAATTTGGCAGAGCAGCTGTCTGCCCGGCAAAGGACAGCGATTCTCGCAATTGAAGCCATCGAAACCCACCCAAAAAGTCAAAAGAGATAGTGGATAAATTTGCAAAATTTATGATTGCATTGAGTTCTACCCCTTGTAGTCGACTAGATATTTTTAAAGAAAAACGCCCTTCAAATCCCGGTCCGAATAATGGACCAGGAAGGATAAAGATGGCTTCACCCGGCACGCCATTAAGTCCCCACAAACCCGTGACATCAAAAATGGGGACGGCTATATTCAAAGACCCTGGTTCGCCAGAAGTATGTACAGATTGTTTCTGCGATTTCCTGGGTAGCAGAAAAAAATTGCTCTCAAAACCCATCCATCTTCCTTTTTCAATCCAAGCTCCTAGGCCAATAAGAAATCCATTTTGCCATCCCATATCAATTTTCCTATTTCCCAAAAGCCTTTTTGTCCCTGGCTGTCCCAAAGCCCCTGGTAAAGGATCGCTTAACGACGCTATTGTCAATAAAGGTTCTGGAAGAGGTGATTTCTTCACTGTCCAAAAAAGATAATCAGTTTCCATTCGCCATTGAATCGGACAATCATCAAATTCTAGAGAAGATAAACAATTAAAATGTATTTGAAACAAATAAAGAAATAGCAAAAAAAAATCCCGAAAAATGGGCTATTTTATTTCTGCAAGAATCTCGCATGATAAACCTTAAAAAAAAGTATAAGAATTTTAAAAGTAGACATTAAAACGTCAGAACGCACAATGTCGAGAAAAAAGAAGCCCACCTTTATCGATGGATAGCTTTCAAACATTAGTAGTACTCATTTTTCTTGCCGCTCTTTTAGTCGGCATCGCGCAAAAACTGCGCATTTCCTACCCGATAGCCCTTGTGTTAGGTGGGACAGCAATCGGCTTTTTTCCAGAACTGACGCCTATTTCTTTCGATCCAAATCTTATTCTCTCCATCGTTCTTCCTCCCATCCTTTATTACGCAGCTGTTGGAATATCATTTCGAGAATTCAAGAATAATTGGAGAGAAATTTTTTCTTTGGCTTTGGGATTGGTTATCCTTACAACATTTGTCATAGGAATTATCTTCAAGTGGTTATTTCCAGAATTTCCCTGGGCCTTAGCTTTTGCTTTTGGCGCTATTATTTCACCGCCAGATTCAGTGGCAACAACTTCGATTATGAAGCGTTATGAAATCAGCCCAAAGCTTTTAGCCATTCTAGAAGGCGAAAGCTTGATTAATGATGCCTCGGCACTTGTTTTATATAAGCTAGCGATAGCAGCGATTTTGTCCGGAATGTTCTCATTGGCAGAAGCCACGACGGAATTTTTCCAAATAACATCAATAGGGGTCATCATCGGACTCATTTTAGGTTACCTCCTACAGAATCTCTCCAGGAAGTTTTTAGATCCCATTACTGCAGTCCTATTTTCACTGACAATTCCCTATATCACATTTATTTCAGCAAATTCTTTGAATGGCTCTGGAGTTCTTGCTGTTGTCACGAGCGGTTTAATCGGTTCCAACGTCATTGTCAAGCATCAATCGTCTTTGAGAAGAATTCTTGGATTTGCATTTTGGGATATTTTCACTATTTTAATGAATTGCTTTGTTTTTACCCTTATCGGATTGCAGCTTCGGAAATTTATCAAAGAAATGAAGTTAAATGAATTAATACTATATACCTACTATGCCTTTTTAATCACTTTAGCCTTGATTGCAATCCGCTTTCTTTGGGTTTATTCCAAAAGCGGATTCGCCTTTTTTAAAGCGAGAGCCAATCCAAAGACCGCTCATCTTTGCTCACAAATTTTACGAGAAGCCGCCTTGATTGGATGGTCAGGAATGCGCGGCATCGTCTCGCTAACAGCTGCCTTAGCTATCCCCTATGCCCTTCCTAATGGTGCTCTCATAGAGGGCAGGAATGAAGTCATCTTTATGACATTTGCAGTGATTTTAATGACCCTCATATTGCCTAGCAGTACATTGAGCTATCTCATTCGCCTTCTGAAAATAGATCATCATATCAATCATTTCGGAGCGCACCAAGCAAGAAAGCGCATGGCTCAAATCGCGGAAGAGAAAATCCACCATCTATATGAATCAAAACATATCAGTCCTAAAGAGTTTAATTTTCTTTCCGACTACTTTTCTGTGCAACGCTATGTGTTTGAAATCGCCAGCTCAAACTTAAAAAAAATGTCAAACTTGGAATTGGCTAGGTTGAAAGTATTTCAAGCTCAAAGGAAGGAGCTATTAAAAATGTGGGAAAAACAAGAAATCGATGATCGACTGTTTCGCCAAATAGAGCATGAACTTGATGTGGAAGAAACCCACATGGTTCGCGCAGAACTCTCGTAAAAAGCCTTCTACTTTCTCTTGATACTTGTAGGAATGCTTTGCCGCCAGTGAAACAAATCCATCGGATTGTAAATGTTTCGCGAAGCGTACTCCGTTTTATGTTTTAGCAGCCATACAGGCTGTAAATTCTTTTCAATTATCTCCCTGGGCGACGCCCACGGCTGTTGTACCTTTAGCCCTTCGGACTATAGAACCATTTGAAACATGCCGAAGTGAATGACATTGTGCTCCACCCCATTGCACTAGCTAAAAATATAAAGTTAGTGTTAAATCTGATTCATCATAAGGTCGCAATCAAGGGCTAGTGTCAAAAAAAGGAATCCTATGGAAAAAAGACTTCAAAATAAAATCGCTTTGATCACAGGTGGTTCTCGAGGCATTGGCGCTGCCATTGCTAAACGTTTTGCTAAAGAAGGTTGTCATATAGCAATTAGCTTCACTGAATCGAAGGAAAAAGCACTCTCTTTGATGAATGAACTCAAAAAAGAAGGGGTCCAAACCCTAGCTATTCAAGCCGATCAAGCCGATCCCCAACAAGCGGCAAATCTCTCTAAAAAAGTAGGCGAGCATTTTGGAAAAATCGACATTCTCGTAAATAATGCAGGCGTCTATGCAGGCGGTTCCATTGATGATCCAAATCTTGATTTCGATAAAATCTCAAGACTCCTAGCAGTGAATGTCGGAGGTGTTTTTGCAACAACGCATGCTGCCATCCCTTTTATAAAAGGAGGTGGACGCATTATTATTATAGGTTCCATCAATGGAGAACGGATGACCGTTCCTGGAGGAGCTGATTATGCCGCCACAAAAGCAGCCCTTGTCGGCTATACCCACGGCTGGGCGAGAGATTTAGGTCCTAAAAATATCACAGTAAATCTTGTGCAGCCAGGTCCTATTGACACCGACATGAATCCTGACAATACGCCATATGCAGAAATGATTAAAAAGAGTGTAGCCCTTGGCCGCTATGGCAAACCGGAAGAGATAGCCACAGCAGTTGCATTCCTGGCCAGCCAAGAGGCTTCCTATATTACTGGCGCTACTCTTACGATCGATGGTGGTTTTTTAGCTTAATACTTTACCCGTGACTGCGGATTAGAACACAGTCACGGTCTAAACTATTCTATTGCAATGTAAACCTTTACTTCAGGGTTTCTTTGAGGATCAAAATGGCTGCGATATACCTCAAAATCGCTAGTATAAGAACGCGGCAAATCCGTCTTCCATATTTCTTGCCATACAGCGATCAATCCTTGTGGAAACTCTCCTTGAGTTGTGAAAACGGCATAGTGTGATTCGGGAATTATTTTCCCTACAAGTCCCTCAGGCACTTGCTCCAAGCTAGAAACTTCACATCCCAAAATCCATGAATAAGGCTGGGTAAAATCCCCTTCGTAGTTGGTATAAAGGGCTAGAATATTCCCATCGATCCTGTTTGGAATTTGCGAAGGAATGTTTTCTTGGAAAAATCTATCCTTATGCGCTGGCATAGCCAACGAGCATTCTTCATTATTTGTCCTCAACTCAAATCCAATAAAAAACTTTTGCGTTTGATGCTCTATCTTATAATTCATATCTAGTCCTTGAATTTGAGTCCTTTGATCTGCTACTTCATCACAATAGCCCCACGAAAAAACCAAACTAAATGCTAGAAGAAAAAGACTTTTGATTTTCATTTTTTAAATCTCCAAACTTTTTTACATGAGAGCAAAGTATAGCAAGAACAGCATTTACAAATAAGTGTATTCTGGATGTCCAAAAACCCATTTTTATAAAAGATTATCGATAAGCTTAACATCAGAGAGGCTGTGAAAAAATTAGAATTCCTGCGATTTTGATGAGTTTTTTTCGCAGATTTCAAAAAACGCCTCCGACTGAAACGTCTCGCATGCCGTTTTGGGAGGTGGTGATTTTTGAAAGATGTAAAAAAGATCTTAAAAGCGCTGCGAATCTCTATTTTTTCACAGCCTCAGAGCGATAGCGTCAAGACAATAGATTATTAAAACCCAACTTGCTACCTATGAATGGGTCAGATTTGAATTCTTTTCCTCTAGAAACTCGCAAAAATAAGAGGGTCATATTAGAAAATATGGCCCTCTTATTTTCAGAGCCAAGGGTGCGAGCTTCTAGAGAGAAAATAATTTCGAATCCGACTGCCTTCATAGGTAGCAAGTTGGGTTTAAAGCCCAAATAGAAAAAAATCAGGCCTGCAATTGTAGGAAATTGCAAGCCCTAACATATCTTTAAACCTTTAGTCCTGAATCAATGAGCTTGACCATTCCCTTAAAGTCATTTGGAAGCAGAACTAACTTATGGCTTGAATTTTTAGCCAAACTGTCCAATCCTTCCACGGCTTTCGAAGCCGTAAGAAGTTGGATAGCGCCTTCTTTTCCAACCTTTCTTACAAGATCATTAATATTTCGATTTTCTAACTCTCTTGCTTTGTTATTTGCTTGAGCTTCGATTTCCAAGGCTTTTGCTTTACCCTTCGATTCGATTTCAAGCATCTCTGCTCCAGCTTTTGCTTCATTTTGTTTAACTTTAATTCCTATCTCGCTCCTTTTAAGCTCAGTCTCAGCTTCTTTGAGTGCTGTTAATGCTGCCGATTCCACTGCGATTACCTTAGCATCCTTTTCTGCCTCAGCTATTCTTTTTTTCTGTAAGGCTCTATAAAGTTCAGAATCATATTCAATTTTTCCTATCTCTACACCTTTTAAATCGATTCCCCAAGTGCTAACCTTTTGTTCCAATTCAGCAGTCACTTTTTTACTGATTTCTGCTCTATTTGAGAAAACTTCATCAAAGCCATAGGATCCAATCTTGGATCTCAATACATTTAAACACATATCTTGTAGAGCTTTAGGAAGAACGTCTACACTGTAGACAGCTTTTTGAGGATCGGAAATCTTAAAATAGACGACTGCATTAGTTTCAATAGTGACATTGTCTTTTGTTTGACACTTTCGCACATTTGTCTCAAATTGCTGTTCGGTTAATTCCATCAAATAGTTGCATTTTGAAGCGACTCCAGCCCATTCATATAGACCTTTATGACCATATAGAAGCGGATTAACAAAGTGAAAGCCCGGTGAAAGAGTCCTCTCGTATTTGCCAAAACGTTCAATAATCACCGTATGGCTTTGAGGAACTTGATAAAGGCCTGGAATTAAATTTAACATGGCAATACTCCTAAGTAAAAGTTATAAGTTAAACTTCTGATTGCGACCTTATGTCGATTCATATTCGAAATTATTTCTCTCTAAGAGCTCGTACGTAACACTGAAAATAAGATCGCAATCAAGAGTTAACTTCACTCAGTTTTTGCTTAACCTATTAAACAATAATTAAATAAATATTAAGTTTTGATAAAAACATCTACAATGCTGAAGGGCTTTGCTTGCAATATTGCTAGCACATTCCTCCTTCATTATGATAGCAAAAAACTTTGGATAAGAGATAAAAAGTGCATACAACAGTTATTCCCTATCAAGACAATGGTATCGATTTCGAAGGCTTTGTGGCTTCACCTATGAATGGAAAGAGCCCTCTTGTCATTCTATGCCATGCATGGAAAGGACGAGATGAATTTATCTGCGAAAAAGCTCGGCAAATCGCTAAACTCGGCTATGTCGGCTTTGCCCTTGATATATATGGAAAAAGGATTTTAGGTAAATCGAAAGAAGAAAATGCGGCTTTGAAAAAACCTTTTATCCAAGATCGACATTTACTTCATCGCCGTGTAGTCAAGGCCCTAGAAGTGGCTTCTTATCTTCCTTATGTGGATTCACAAAAAATTGCTTCAGTTGGATTTGGCTTTGGAGGAATATGCGCTCTCGATTTGGCGCGCAGTGGAGCTCATTTAAAAGGTGCTGTGAGTGTGTATGGGCATTTAGATCCACCGCCAGACACATTGATCAAACAGATCCGATCAAAAATTCTTGTTCTTCACGGTTATCTCGATCCTATGACGTCTCAAGAAGAGCTAAGGCATTTTGAAGAAGAAATGACTAAAGCCATGGTAGACTGGCAAATTCATATTTATGGAAATGCTATGCATGCTTTTGCAACACCGGGAGCAAATGACCCTGATGCAGGAATTCTCTATTATCCAACAGCTGCCGATCGAGCTTGGATAGACATCCAAAATTTTCTTGCAGAAATATTTATAAACCAAAAGCAAGAAAAGGATTCTCCATGAATATCTACTCTATATCAGATCAGCAAATGCTTTTATCGAATGCTTTTCCTCCCCCACAGATAATTCCTTCATTTATTGAAGAAATTGACACCGAGGAGAAGAAAATTCTCGAAGAAGAAAATCAATACATCAAAAAATATTCTCAACAGAAAATCACTGCTGTCAAAGTTTTGATGGTTGTTTCAGGATTAGGACTCGGTATTACTATATCAATGCTAACAGCTCCTCTTCTGCCATTTGAGATTGATACAATTGCACATATTGGCATGTTTGTGGGATCCATTGCTGGGTATTTTATCGGAAAATTTATGGATGATTCAGGAGCATCTAGACGTTTGGCAATATTTGCAGGACGGATATCAGAAAAGAGAATTACTCGTTTCAATGAAAAATTAGATCAGATAGGAAAAATGATTGCTGACAACACCAATAAAGAACTTATTACCACATCACAAAAATACATTGAAAATATCTTGGAAGGAAAGGGTCCATACAATAGATTTTTAGAGTTCTTTAATATAAATATGAATTTGTCTAAAAAAAATTCGTCATGAGAAAAGCTCCCACATAAGATTCTAAACGATCTATGACTTCGCCAATTTGACATTATATGATTTTACCGATAAATACCATTCAGAGAGAGAACTAAACCCATATAATCATCTAAAGGAGTGAAAAATGAAAAAATTGGCAATAACTCTGATAGCCTGCCTAGCATTTGTACAAGCCCAGGCGGCAACGTCAGCTCTTACTGAAAGCTTGTTAGAATATGAAGCGATCACATTTGCTTTGGGAACTGATCCCTCATTTGAAAATATCATCCCTCAAAATGAATTTATCGTTGATATCCGCAGAATTACTAAGGGAGTTAACGTTGTGGGAACTGTAAGATATGAAATCTTTACTCGTGTTATTACTGCAAACGAACAGACTGATTTAGATCAGGATATGCTTGAAACCAATTCTCATAGATGCAAAAAACGTCGTCGTCACCGTCCAAGTGAAATCCATGCCTATATCGCAACCCTTGATGTTGCACCTAATCCAGGGATTGGACCGAACATTGTCACAGTGGTTAGCATCACACCTGTTGCAGATTAAAAAAGCAAATTCGGCAATGTTCATGTAAGGGGCGCAAATTGGCTTAAACCCGTGATTGCATGCAAATCACGGGTTAAATGACATGGTCAAGCTCCCCTTTCTTTTGAAGAACCTTGCGCTTGGCAGTCCATTCCCACCAATTGGACGCTTGTCCTGTAGAAGCTTCATGAATAATTGCCGCAAAAACATCCCAAACACAGGGATCTTGACGATGATTTGTCCGTCTTTCTAGCTCTTGAAACAAAAAAGTTGCATCTTGATGTGCTAAATCTTCGACACTGTCGATTTCTAAAAGAGCTAAGTCCGCTAAGGCTGCTTTTCCGACATTTTTTAGGTCGCACAATTTTTTCATGAGTTTAACAAAAGAGTGTCTAGTCTAATATATGCAGAAACGGGAAGCGGATGTTCTTGCGATGAAGATGGTTTAAGAGAAATAAAATATTCATCAACATTTGCGATTTCTAATACATCGTCAACATCAAAACTTTGGCTCACATGATCGAGTAATACGACATCATCCTTATGAATCGTCTGGAGTCCCTGGCATAGTTCGGATTTAGCTCTACGAACAGCTTCAGCAGACTCCTCAGCGACATAAAAAGCGCTCTGATGATACTCAGTAAATTCATGCGGTTTATAAGCACCGAGATTAATGAAATAGAGTTTTTTCGAAGAACTAACTTTGGAAGGAGTTTTTGATAATTCAATCTCATATCCATCTATATTCTTCAAATGAAGATAGGAATCGATATGAAAATGATTCATATTTCCAAACCATTTTTTAGCAAGTAGTGGATACGTCTCTTCAATGCAAGAGCCGACAACAAAAACAACATCATGCAATTCGATATTGCACCTATCCGCACGTCCACCTAAATAAACGGCAAATAATTTGGGTTCAACCATTTTATCTCCTATTAGTATCTAGAACATTCTTCCATTATTCGGCACCTTTAGTGTTGGCTCAAGAAGAACGACATGTCCATTATCATCTGGAAGGCCAAGAGTGAGCACCTCAGACATAAATTTACCGATCTGTCTAGGAGGAAAATTCACCACCGCAAGCACTTGCTTGCCAACAAGATCTTCTTTGCAATAATGGTGAGTGATTTGAGCCGAAGAACGCTTTCTTCCAAGATCACCAAAATCAATTTCTAACTTATAAGCTGGCTTGCGAGCTTCTGGAAAGTCTTCAACGCACACTATAGTCCCAACACGAATATCCACCTTAAGAAAATCAGCGTATTGAATTTGTTGTGCTATTTCTTGTTTAGTCTCCATAACCTATCCTATTGCAATCTTCTCCGAAAGGATAGCAGAAAGCATTCCTTTCCAGCTATCCGGAACTTCGAAATCGAGTGCGATTTGAATTACAATCAAAAGTTTTAGTTAGACAAAAAGGATCATGAATTTTAAAATTTCTCTGCTTAATGGAAAACATCATGATTTTTTATGGAAAAACATCTCGGACAAAAAAAGCTATTTGGATTTGTCTGACACTAATGGTGATTGGGAGTTCTTGTGGGTTATTTCTTTGGCTTAAAAGTCATCATTCTCCACAACTCTTTGGCCGATGTATTCATCGGATAAGTACTTCAGAAAAAATAATCGCCTTGACGTTTGATGATGGTCCCTCAGTTTATACTGAAGAAATTTTGAATATTTTGCGTGTAAACAATACTCAGGCAACATTTTTCTTGTTGGGTAAACATGCCGAACAATTTCCAAATCTTATACAGCAAATCTACAAGGAAGGACATGACATTGGCAACCATAGCTATTCGCATGAATCCCTTATCTTCAAATCACTTGCCTTTATAAGAAAAGAAATCGAAGTGACAGATCAGATCATCAAGCAATCAGGATATGAAGGAACCATTCATTTTAGGGCTCCCTATGGAAGAAAGTTGATTGGACTTCCTTGGATTCTATATAAATCTAATAGACCTCATATACTCTTTGATGTGGTTTCAAATGATTGGGCAAGTCCTGGCGTTTCTGTGATTGTACATCATGTCCTAACTCAGGTGAAACCAGGTTCTATTATTCTTTGCCACGATGGAAATGGAGACAATATGGGGCAAGATAGATCACAAACTGTTCAGGCAATACCAATCATTATTCAAAAGCTGAAAGCGAATGGATATCGATTCGTCACCATTTCAGAGCTTTTGAAAGATGAAAAATCCAACAGCTTATAGGAAAGAAGGCAATGGAAATAAAACAACAGAAACTTACAAACCTATTACCAGAAATAAAAAAGTTTGCGGATCCTATAAGAGCTGCTGCAGATCAACGCTATCATAAGTCATCGAGAGAGCACTGGGGAGTATCTGTACCACAATGTGATAAACTTGCCAGAGTATTTTCAAAAGGCCTTAAAGAAAATGAACTTATTGCAATAGCCGAAACCCTTTGGATGACAAATCTCTTTGATCCCATGATATGTGCCTCTAAAATACTCTCCTTACCTTCTATCAAACCATCGCCGTTACTTTGGAATACGATAAAAAATTTTCTAGAAAAAGTTGATGGATGGGCTTTGGAAGATAGCCTTTGTCATGCTGCCTGGAAGTGTATTCTTGAAAATACAGAACTATTGAATGATCTCCATGAGTGGGTTAGACATCCTAATTTTTGGATGCGGCGTGCTACTTTAGTTTATACGCTGCCTTTTGCTAAGCCCGGCAGGGATCCTGAACGCATGCTTGATTGGGCTTCTTCTTATTCAAACGATTCCGAATGGTTTATTCAAAAAGCAATCGGTTGGTGGTTACGGGTTCTTGGAAAACACAATCCAAACAGAGTACTTGCTTTCCTTCGAATACACTGGCCTCAACTGAAAAGCATCGCCAGAAAAGAAGCGACAAGAAAGCTTTCAGCAGAATTTAAAAAAAGAATCGAATTATTTTAACCCATAATTTCGATCTATTTTTGGAGCCCATTACTCATGTTTAAAAATCTGGGATCAGATCTTGAGGTAAACAATTCAAACTCTTAGCCAACACAAAAATATTTTCTAAAGACAAGTTACGCTCACCTCGCTCAACACTTCCCACATAAGTGCGATGTAGGCCACTTCTAAAAGCAAGTTCTTCTTGGGATATTCCCATCCCAAGTCTTTTTTCACGAAGTAACTTGCCAAAACCGATACGTATGGCCTTCCTTTCTTTTTCTGTAATGATCTCGCTCATATCTTTCCTCACAATATATTAGTTAGCGTAAAGGTATGCCTTATCCAAGTCGACAGACAAAAAGCAGACAGACTATAAGTAGCTTTTTATATTGGGATTTGGTATTCTCATATTTCAGGAAGAAAAAAAATGGAAACTTTTTTAGAAAACGGCTTTAAGCTAACCTGGCATATTTCATAACCTGAGGCATGTCAGAGCTTTTCATATATTTGTTCTAGTCAACCATCCAAAATTCCAATACTTGCTGGACTATGTCTGCACCAAACGAAATAAAACAACAATGGAGAGAAAAAATTCTAAAACAACGGGAGAGCGGCCTTTCTATAAAATCATGGTGCCGTCAAAATGATATCGACATTCATGCTTTTCGTTATTGGCGAAACAAGTTTCTTCTAAAATCAAATATTGATCAATTAACCTTTAAAAAGGTTTCTCAGCAAAAGACCCTTTCTTTTAAATTGCCAATAGCGAATTCAAGAAAAAGAACAGAAATGACTATCGAATATCAAGGGGCTTTCATTTATATTGATAGGAACGTTGACATTTCGACTCTTAGAAAATGCCTGAAGGCGCTAAAGGAAATTTCATGTTGACAATTCATCAAAATGCTCGACTTTTCGCACTTAGGGATGATAATTGAAAGAAATTTGTAGCTTGTAAGACTGCAATATTTAATCTACAAACTACCCAGGCGATGCCCTTACCATTATCCATTTTTTAAAATAATTATTAAATACGAGAAGCGTTTGAAATGTAGAAGCCAAGCTTTTTTCCGATTTAACCTATGTTCTAATGCATTTTTTACTTCTCTTCCGAAGGGAGAGAGTAAAACGTCTTTAGTTTATCCGAAGGACGCGAGAAAACTCGGTCCTTTAGGGCTCAGATGAATCGCGCCCCTAAGTAATAGGGGCATTTTGTTGCTCGATGTAGTGTCGAATGATTTCCAAAGAGGCTCCGCCACATGATCCAGCAAAGTAGCTAGGAGACCAAAGACTATCGCCCCATAGAGCCTGCTGAATTGTTGGGTAACCGTTTTTCCTAATCAGTCGAGAAGACACTCCTTTCAAGCTATTCACAAGCTTAGATACGGAAAGTTTCGGCGGGTAATTCACAAGTAAGTGCACATGATCTCTTTCTCCTTCAAATTCCACTAATTCCGCAGAAAAATCTTTGCATACGTTTTGAAAGATTTTGCATAGCTCCTTGAGGATAGGTTTTGTAAACACATGGCGTCGATATTTAGTTACGAAGACCAAATGTACATGCATCAGAAAAACGCAATTTCTTCCTCTTCTTAAATCGGTTGACAAATTCATAGGCCAATCATAACATGGGAACATGTTTGTTCGAAAGTCATTTCAATTTAGATTACGTCCCACAAAAGCCCAAGCCAAATTGCTGCAAGCTCAGCTGGATGAATGCCGCTGGCTGTACAACGAATTACTCTCGCAAAGAAAAATTGCATATGAAGAACTAGGTATCTCACTTTCTAAGTACCAGCAACTCATGTTTTTGCCAATCCTCAAAGAAGAAAGGCCTGCTCTGAAGACAGTGCATTCTCAAGTATTGCAAAACATCGTCGATCGCTTGGATAAGTCGTTTCAGGCATTTTTTCGTAGATGTAAGATAGGAGAAAAACCTGGATTTCCAAGATTTCGAAGAGTGCATCGCTACGATAGCTTTTGCTATCCGCAGAGTGGATTTACTCTGATTGGTAAAGAAATATTGCTCTCTAAAATTGGCCGCATTCGAATAAAGATGCATCGTCTCGTCGAGGGAGAAATCAAAACTTGCACGATCAAAAAGACGGCCGCCGGAGAATGGGATATAACCCTTTCTTGCGAAGTGAAGGTTGTTCCATTAGAACCAAAGGAGGAAGCGGTAGCGGTGGATGTTGGAATAGAATCCTTTGCTACCTTTTCGAACGGGGAAAAGATTGAAAATCCGCGATTTTTCAAAAAGGGAGAGAAGGTTCTTGCAAAAGCGCAGCGTAAACTAAG
>Ga0153954_1000312_pt1 | contig 41880 bp, 31 predicted proteins | sample TSFL038MetaG_FD_102277 | JGI IMG/M metagenome (GOLD analysis project Ga0153954, IMG submission 102277) | Attine ant fungus gardens microbial communities from Florida, USA - TSFL038 MetaG | ecosystem: Host-associated > Fungi > Mycelium > Unclassified | place: USA: Florida, Wekiwa Springs State...
AATGATGTTTATCAAACAGTTGGCAGCATCACAAGTATGATATATCCAAGAGTCACTGAAGGATTATGCGCGACAGCGTATAAAAGAGCAATCAAGCAGCAGCGCGTTATCTTGGAAGAAAAGTCTGGAAGCTTAACTCTTGATGGGATGTTGGATAACGCCATCATCAATACTTTCGATGCCATCATTATGGAAGATATCATTCAAGAGAAGTATAAGGGAAATGTTCATGCAATCACTCAATTTCGGCATGCTGCCGGCCTAGAAGCTGTTGGTGAGGTAGAGGCCTTTCAATTAGTTTCTTTTGATGAAGCTCAAGAAATGATCTTGAAGGAGATGACTTTACCCAAATTCATTAAGAAATTTCTTCAACAAAATAACATTTCTCAAGAGACTGCATTTGAATGGCTAAAGATGAACACTCCTCCGAACTTTGGAGCAGAATATCATCACTGTTCCAACGAAATGGTGAAGGGCGAGGAAAGTCTCTTTAAAGCCTGTAAACAACAACTTAAGTTTTTACCTGTAGAGAAAAAGGCAAGAGTCTTAGACTTTTTCCGTCATTCTCGCGAAGCTTCTTTAACTCCCCTTCTTGAGCATTGCCAGAGCGGAAATCAAACCGATATGTTGAAGGCTCTTTTACAACGATATCCTCAAATTGCCCAAACAAAATTGGGTTCTGAAATCCAAAATATTTCGGGAGATCGTATCGACAATTTTAAAGAAATGTTTAGAGAAGAGATTCCCAAACTCTTGGTACAACGACTACAAAACTTATCTCAAGAAGAATATATAAAAGAGCGTCAAGAGCTCAATCAAGCCGCGATTGAAATTCCCAATCTGATTCTGGCGATTTTGTATTTTCAAAAAGTACTTGAACCCCTTGCACTTTCCGATGATAAAAAACTTCAAATTTTGCACGTCAAAGCTTTTTTTGAATCTGAAATCAAAAAGCTCATCAATCTCTTAGCTCTTAAATATGATATAGAGTTTTCCTTCAACTCACGAGAATTCAGTCTGCCTTCTCAAGCTGTCGAAAATGCTCGAAGAAATGCCTACACCGTTCCATTTGCTGGGAACCGTGCGACCTTTGGCGTCCTGCTTGCAAAAGGGATCCTACGAAAAACATAGAGACAAAAGGGACATTAGCGACTCAAAGGACAAAAGCAAAATTTGCCTTATTCACCACCGAGAAGAAGACAGGGAGAACACCGAGAAAGCTGTTCGAGATAGGTGAGCAATGCGCCTTCTCCGACTACCACTATACTATAAGTCGTTTCTCGAGCATTTGATAAATATGCTAAAACCCATCAGAAAAAGCCATATCGAAAATCCAAAATGGGTGCTGGTAGAAGGCACAACGTTCACTTCCCTCGATGACCTCCTCTGTGGTCTCACTGCCTTTTCTCGGTGGTGAAAAGATCGTTATGGTCCTGGCGGCGTAAGCAACTGGGGAGCTACTGACTACCTTGTATTCTGAATTCTGACTTCTTAAAAGAAACAGCACCCAGGACGTGATGCCCTGGGTGGCTGCATTGCGATCATTAGTGCGTAAAGCTATAAAGAATAGCCAATAGAAGCAGGGAAACAATATTAGCAATCTTGATCATCGGATTGATAGCAGGGCCTGCTGTATCCTTATAGGGATCGCCTACTGTATCGCCTGTCACAGCAGCATGATGGGCATCGGAGCCTTTGCCGCCATAATGACCCTCTTCGATCAATTTCTTAGCGTTGTCCCAAGCCCCTCCACCCGAGGTCATCGAAAGTCCAACGAATAGGCCTGTTATGACCACACCAAGTAACATTGATCCAAGAGCTAAAAACGCGTTGACCTGGCCTGCGAAGGAATAAATGATAAAATAGAGGAGAATAGGAGCCCCAACGGGAAGCAAGGAAGGCAGAATCATTTCCTTGATAGCCGATTTGGTCAGAATGTCGACAGCACGTCCATATTGAGGATTTGCTGTGCCTTCCATTAAGCCGGGTATTTCTTTAAATTGACGGCGAACTTCCATAACGACAGCTCCTGCAGCACGGCCTACGGACATCATGCTAAAAGCTCCAAACAGATAAGGTAAAAGTCCTCCAAGGAATAGACCGATGACGACGTAGGCATTATCGAGAACAAACGAGTAAGTATTGGATCCAAAATAATGCTTTAAATCTTCAATGAAAGCAGAAAAAAGTACCAACGATGCAAGACCGGCCGAACCGATAGCATATCCCTTCGTCACTGCTTTGGTTGTATTTCCAACAGCATCCAAGGCGTCGGTCGTTTTGCGGATGTCTCGGGGTAAATTGGCCATTTCTGCGATTCCACCTGCATTATCGGTGACGGGCCCATAAGCATCTAAAGCGATAACCATGCCCGCTAGCGCCAGCATTGTTGTGACGGCAATTGCTATGCCGAATAGGCTGGCATTAGTATAAGCGACGATAATGGCAATGCAAATGACAATCACCGGCAATGCGGTGGCTTCCATCGAAACTGCCAACCCTTGAATAATATTGGTTCCATGACCTGTCGTAGAAGCAAATGCGATGCTCTTAACCGGACGATGCCTTGTCAACGTGTAATATTCTGTAATCCACATCAGCAAGCCAGTAACAACAAATCCTGTCAAAGCGCACCATAAAAGGTTAATGCCATTAAAAGTCACGTGATTGACGGTATATGGCGTGTCAAAACCGACAACAAATTTAGTGACAAAAATCACAGCAATAGCAGAGACGACGGCTGTAGAGACAAACCCCTTATATAGGGCATTCATGATATTATTTGTTTTTCCTAGCTTCACGAAAAAGGTTCCGATAATGGTTGCTAGGATACATACAGCGCCGATAGCAAGAGGATAAAACATCATTCTATCAAGAACCTGCCCTGAGAAATAGATGCCAGCCATGAGCATTGTTCCAACAATGGTGACGACATAAGTCTCAAAAAGGTCGGCCGCCATGCCTGCGCAGTCGCCTACATTATCCCCTACGTTATCTGCAATCACTGCTGGATTGCGTGGATCATCTTCAGGTATACCCGCTTCAATCTTTCCCACCAAATCAGCGCCTACATCGGCCCCCTTAGTAAAAATACCTCCACCAAGACGTGCAAAGATCGAAATGAGCGACGCTCCAAATCCTAAGGCTACGAGAGCTTCCAATAAATCTCTTAAAGGGAGCTGTAGATGGCTAAGAATCAGATAATAGCTCGTGATGCCCAAAAGGCCTAATCCTACAACGAGAAGACCAGTAATAGCACCTGACTTAAAAGAAACATCCAGAGCGGCTTGCAGCCCTTTGCGAGCAGCTTCTGCAGTACGGACATTGGCCCTGACAGAAACGTTCATTCCGATATAGCCAGCGACGCCTGATAATATCGATCCGATTAAAAATCCAATACCTACATATTTTCCCAAAAGCCATGTCAAAAGAATAAAAATGACAATTCCTACGAGTGTGATGACTTGATATTGGCGATTCAAATACGCCCGTGCTCCCTCTTGAATAGCTGAAGCAATTTTTTGCATCTGCTCTGAGCCCATGCTTAATGAAAGTATGGAACGAATCATAATGATTCCATACAAAAGGGCAAGGACGCCAGCTGCAATGACAAATACATAACCATATGACATGTGTGATGACCTCGTTGTAAAATGTTGCCAAAATTATAGCACCCCGGCATTAGCTTTTGAATGATTTACGGCAAAATCGTATCAGCTAAGCGGCAAGTGCTTGATAATAAGAACAAAAAATTCGATTGAGAATAAAGATAAAAGATCATCAATAAAAGAGCAAAGGAGAAAATCATCGGGCCGGGCGACCATGACTACCTTATTCCGAATTCTGACTTTTGAATTCCTACATAATACAAGGGTAGATTTATATTGATCTCACGTTAATTAAAAAAAAGTATTGCATAACTTTAGTTATTCTCATTATGGTGCGCTAGAAGGCTCATTAATATAAGGAGAAATTCCATGCATTTTCCATCAAATATTGGCTTTTTGCTATTGGCAATCTATCTGATTTTAATAGGAATTACGACATTATTCAGTTTTGCAATTCCTCCTTTAGTGACTGGCATTCTCGCTTTAATTGCAGGAATTTTCATTCTCATTGGCCGTTGATAGAATGACTGAGGTTTTTTGATGTTAAATTCCTCGAATGCCACAGAAATGCTTCATGTGAATACTGAAACGCAACAACAATCCAAATTGCCCCTTTTCTCATGGGCACTCTATGATTGGGCCAACAGCGCTTTTGCGATCATTATTCAAACTTTTGTTTTCGCTGCCTATTTTGTGAATAATATCGCTGTAAATCCCACTATAGGAAGTGCAGCCTGGGGTACCGTCACTGGAATATCGGCTTTCGTCGTTGCTGTTATAAGTCCATTTTTAGGAGCGATTGCCGATCAATCAGGTGGTCGCAAACTATGGATAGCCGCTTTTACATGGCTCTGCATTGTGCCAACGGCTATCATGTGGTTCATAAAACCTTCCCCAGAATATACATGGATGGCTTTGTGGTTGGTTGGCATAGCAGCCGTCGGAGCAGAAGGAGCCTATATTTTTTATAATGCCATGCTGCCCGAACTCGCCCCATCATCGCAGATTGGCAGGTGGTCTGGATGGGGCTGGGGAATGGGATATATTGGAGGCATGGCTGCCTTAATCCTTGCTCTATTGGCTTTTGTAAGCACAACCCCATGGTTTTCTCTCGATCATGGCTCCTCCCAACAAATCCGAGCGACATTTTTGCTTGCTGCTGCCTGGTATGCGCTGTTTTCACTGCCACTATTTCTGTTTACCCCTCGTTCTCCTCCCAAAAATAAACCCATGAGCGAAGCAGCACGCGATGGTATCAAGCAGCTGTGGTCGACTCTGCGAGAAGTCCGCAAATATAGCACCATCGTGAAGTTTTTAATTGCCAAAATGCTCTATGTCGATGGACTAGCCACATTATTTGCCTTTGGTGGAATATATGCCGCCACAGTATTGGGGATGCATGACTACGAAGTCTTGCAGTTTGGAATCGCTATGAATGTCACCGCCGGACTCGGTGCCGCCTCCTTAGCATTTTTAGATGATCTCATCGGAAGCAAAAAAGTCATTCTTTTTTGTCTTTTGGGGTTAATTATTCCTGGCTCCCTCGCTTTAATCGTCACAGCAAAGTGGCAATTTTGGACATTGGGACTGCTGATGTGTGTTTTTGTCGGCCCGGTTCAATCGTCTAGCCGAGCTTTAATGGCTCGTATGGCTCCAAAGCACATGAGACGCCAGATGTTCGGCTTTTACATGCTTTCAGGAAAGGCGACAGCCTTTTTCGGTCCTCTTCTTTATGGATGGATCGCATACCTTACAGGCAGCTTAAGATGGGGTATGAGCACGATCATCCTGCTTTTCCTTCTTGGAGGAGCCATTATCCTCACCTTACCAAATAAACTTGAATGTGAGGAATAGAATTCAGAATAGGGTAGTCAGTAGCCGGTAGACAGTAGCTCCTCAGCTGCTTACGCCGCCAACATCCAAAAATAACGTGAAGTTATATAGAAGTCAGTAGGAATGCAAGTCCTCTTCCATATTCGAAATATAATAGGTTCACAAGGTCTTTGCCACGGTAACGGCACTGGAGTTTGGTATTTTGAGAACCTTACGCTGCTACCGCACATGGATTAAGCTAAGAATTAAAGAGCGAAGCTCCGGTAGTCCGAAGGACTAAAGGTGCAACAGCCCTGGGCATCGCCCAGGGGGATAATTGAAAGGAATTTGCAGCCTGTAAGCCTGCTACAACGTATCTAAACGCAGCCCTTCAGGCTGCAATATTTAATCTACAGACCACCCAGGGCGATGCCCTGGGCTGTTGCACCTTTAGTCCTTCGGACTACTGGAGCGTTGTATTTAAGCGACTAATTTTTGCCACGGTAGTGGCCATAAGTGGATAGCCTTGCGTGAAGGCCATGCATGAAATGCAGGCCGTAACGTGGGGTACTTTAACAGTAACAAATTTTAGCTGCGGAGCAGCATAAGATTCTTAAAAATGCCAAACTCCAGTGCCACTACCGTGGCAAAGAGATAGAAGGGGCATTGACTACTGAGGGAGTTGCAAAAATAAAAAATATTTGAATTTTCTTGATTAAATATTTTTGTGAAAAAATAATGGCCTGTATGTTATTCTGAACGCGTTTTTACCACAAAATGCTACCCAAAACAACATAAGGCCACTACAATGCAAAAGATCATATCCCAATTTTGGGAAAATATTCAAAGTAATCTTTTTCCTTGGCTTGAAAAAGAGCTTTCTTCCTTGTCTATAAAACAAAAACAGTTAGTTGCTATTTTGGAATTCATTCGAATCGAAGAATTCATTCAACCATTTCATGCTGGTTTTCGCGGTCGTCCTCCTAAGAGTCGAAGAGCAATTGCGCGTGCATTTGTTGCTAAGGCAGTTTACAACATGCCTACGTCAACAATGTTAGTTGAAAGATTACATTCTGATCCATCATTGAGAAGAATATGTGGGTGGGAAGAAAGGTATGACATACCAAACGAATCGGTTTTTAGTAGAGCTTTTGCTGAATTTGCTAATTCAGATTTACCAAGTAAGACCCACGAAGCTTTAATTAAAATGGTTTATAAGGATGAAATTGTTGGACACGTAATTATAGATGCAAGTGCTATCGAAGCTAGAGAGAAGTCATTGAAAAAAAGTAAAAAAGCTCCAGAAGAAAAAACAAAAAAGAACGAGACGACTAGGATTGAGAAACAAGCTCTAGGACTCATGACATTAGAGGAAATGATAGACGATCTACCTATGCAATGTGATACAGGAGCTAAAACAAATGCCAATAAACATAAATCTTGGTGGCGTGGTTATAAACTTCATACCTCAGTAGATTATAATGGAGTTCCTTTAGCTGCGATCTTAAGCGCAGCTTCTATGCACGACAGCCAAGCTGCAATTCCATTAGCTAGACTGACAGCGCAAAGGGTTTTTAATTTTTATGATTTAATGGACTCAGGATATCACATGGAAGCAATCGCTGAACATAGTAAAGCCTTAGGTCATGTGCCAATTCTAGAACGACAGCCTAGGAAGACTGGTGAAAAAGAAACGAAGAGACAAGAAAAACTAGCTCAAGAAGCCTTGAACTGGAAGCCGGCAGAAATGATAAGATTTGAGAATCGGACCGTAATAGAAAGAACATTTTCAAGATTGAAAGACGAATTCGGTGGCAGATTTGTGAGAGTTCGAGGTGTTGCCAAGGTTTCTGCGCATCTTATGTTTGGACTTTTAGCTCTAGCTGCAGACCAATTGATAAAATTAGTCACATAAAATTCAGCATTAAAATCAGTACACCTATCGTAAGGTAATATCGTTACCAGGCTCTGGGCTATTCTAAAACTTAAAAATTCACAAGGAATGCTGTTCAAAAATGAAAAATAAAGAAATTTACACCGAATTTAAAAATATTTCAGTGCTCTAGGATTGAAAAATGAAAAATAACTTTCTGTTTCTAAATCATTTTTCAATCCTAGAGCACTGAAATATTTTTGCAACTCCCTCTACTGTCTACTGGCTACCTTATTCTGAATTCTGGATTCCTCTCATTATTCTGACTTCTGAATTCTTGCTTTATTTTGACTTTTTATTTAAAAATGATTTAAAATCCTTTTTTAACAATTTGATTTATGAATTCAATTTATACAAAAAACTCTTCACATTCGAATCATTTCTCTAAGGTTAATTCCAATAAAGAAAAGGCTTCCCTTTCTTTATCTGGATTATCATTTGTTAGACGCAATCGCGTTGCCATCGCAATTGGTATATTGGCAGGTGCTTTATTCTATGGACTGAGTTTTTTAAAGAACGATCAAAGCCCCAATTTTTCTTTAAAAGATGGCTCTATCACGCATCATTCAATGAATATCGCATGGAAACACGTTGATCCGAGTCTTAAGACTCCTAAGGATGTTAACGTCCAGTTTCTTGTTGGAAATTACAATCCTTTAGCCATAAGCACTTCTGAGTATAGCATCAAATCACAGCCTATAAAAATTGGACCAATAAAACACGGATACCTTGCTCCTTATTCCGATTTAGGTAGCTTCCAACAAGTGGAGGCTCCAGAAAAATTCCAGAAAAAATTCGTTGAATATCCTCCAAAGACATCCCTGCCAAAACAAGACAATAAAATTAGTCAACAATATCACGACAGTGATGATAAAACAATGGGAAGAACCCTTGGAATATATGGTCTTGTCTGTTTTGCAGTCGTTGGAGTTGCATTTTGGTTGGACAAACAATCAAAAAATCTTTCTAAAGCATTTTTCAGTGATAAAGTTGCCTCAACGCCCTCTACAAATTTACTGCAGAAAAAAGAAACAACACCTCAGGAAGTCGATCAAAAACAGCCTCCACCTCCCTCATCTCCATCTCCTGCTGTCAGGGAATCCAAGCAAGATCATAAAGATGAGATCAATATTGAAGAAGGTGAGACCAGCGAAGAAGATGAGATCAGCGAAGATGAAGATGAGATCAGCATTGAAGAAGGTGAGACCAGCGAAGATGAAGATGGAAAAATTTCCATACCATCAAACTCTCCGAAACTTTCGAAGCAAGAGAGTGAGTATAAGCCAAAAGTTACTGAACGTACTCTGCAATGCAAAGGCATATTGAAAGAGTATTTAAACAAAAATGGAAAAGAATGGATCGAAACGGTAGATGATGGAGATTGTTTTTATGACGCTGTCGCCCAAGGACTTTACTATCAATTTAAGATTCGAATTACGCATCAGGAGCTGCGCCAGAAAGTTAGCGAATATGTCAATAAACTCAAAAAACTGGATCCAAAAGACAATTGGGTAAAAATAGCAGTAGATAAAGAGTATGCAGGCATCGACACTTATGAGCAATTTTGCATGAATGTTCATTTGAGTTCAAAAGAAGCGAGAAATTTAGAAAGAGATTCTATCTGGGGAAGACCATATATTGAAGGCGTCATCTTAGGCGAACTTTATGGATTTGAATTATATACAATTGAGGTATCTCTTCCTGAAACAAACGATCTAGTATATGATCCAATCCATATTGACACAAGACAGCCGAAAAATGGAATATTTGATAAAAGGTTAGAAATTGCCTTATATCCAGGTCATTTTCTTGGGATACGCTCATCAAATGTTGATTCTTCGACAGAGATCGCATTAATTTCATAATCGACTTAGATTCACAGGGTAGTCAGTAGAGCTCCCCAGCTGCTTACGCCGCCAACATTGTAAAATAACTTGAAGTTAACGCGATGTGCGAGTTTTTTTCGAGTCCGAGTTCCGATCATGTTTCGTTTTCATACTCCAATCGGAACTCGGACTCGAAAAAAACTCGCACATCGAGTGAAGTTATATAGAAGGAATGCAAGTCCTTATTCACTTTGTGGTAAAGCAAGAATTCAGAAGTTAGAATTCGGAATAAGATAGCTGCTGACTACCCTATTCTGAATTCTTGCTTTGACCCATCTCACTTATCTCGAACAGCTTTCTCGGTGTTCTCCCTGTCTTTTTCTCGGTGGTAAATCTAAGTTTTTAGTTAGTAAAGAAATCCAAATCCATTATATCTCGAGTTACTATGGATAAAAGATTTACAGAGCATTTTGCCTCAGAGATTAAAAATCTGAGGGCTGTGGGATTATACAAAGAAGAAAGGATCATCACCTCTCCGCAAGGAGCGCATATCAATGTATCGGGAGGCGATGAAGTTCTCAATTTTTGTGCCAATAATTATCTTGGGCTTGCAGATTCTGCGGAAGTGATTCAGGCCGCCAAAGAGGGTTATGATTTATACGGCTTTGGCTTAGCTTCTGTGCGGTTCATCTGTGGGACACAGACAATTCATAAAGCCCTGGAAAAGCGTCTGGCTGACTTTTTGGGATTGGAAGAGACGATCTTATACTCTTCCTGCTTTGATGCCAATGGAGGACTTTTTGAAACGCTTCTTGGTAGTGAAGACGCTGTCATTAGCGATGCGTTGAATCATGCCAGCATCATCGATGGCATTCGCCTTTGTAAAGCGAAGCGCTTTCGTTTCGAACATAATAACATGAAGGATTTGGAAAAGCAGTTGCAAGAGTCCCAAAGTGCACGTTTTCGTTTAATCGCGACGGATGGCGTCTTTTCCATGGATGGGACTATCGCCAATTTGAAGTCGATATGTGATCTTGCCGAAGCCTATGATGCTCTTGTGATGATCGATGATTGCCATGGAGTCGGCTTCATGGGTAAAAGTGGACGAGGAACTCATGAATACTGCGAGGTCATGGGGCGCGTCGATATCATTACAGGTACTCTAGGAAAAGCGCTTGGAGGTGCCACTGGAGGTTATACTTCTGGAAAAAAAGAAATTATCGATTGGCTCAGACAACGCTCTAGACCTTATCTTTTTTCAAATACACTTTCTCCAAGCATAGCTACTGCCACTCTACGTGTTTTAGATATCATTGAATCAAGCGAAGGCGCCGCATTGCGTGAAAAGCTCCATCGAAATGCGGCATATTTTCGGCAAAAGGCAACAGAATTTGGATTTACTTTACTGCCTGGTGAGCATCCCATTATTCCAATCATGCTAGGAGAAGCGACGTTAGCGCAAGAATTCGCCCATCTAATGCTGAAACAGGGAATTTATGTCATTGGCTTTAGCTATCCTGTTGTCCCTGAAGGAAAGGCTCGCATTCGCGTCCAACTTTCTGCAGCCCATCATCCAGAGGATCTTGATCGTGCTTTGCACGCCTTTAAATCTATCGGCGAAGAACTAAGCATACTTAACCGCGATAGACCTCAAAGATAGGGTTCCTATCGCGGTTATCATCTAAGCCTTTATGCTTATTTCATTGAGATATCACGGCCGTATACTTCACGCCGGAATTTTTCTTTATTTGCTTTCACTTCTTTTTTATTTTTTTTTGATTTTCTGGCCATTTTCTCCTCCCTTTTTTTCATTTTAAATGAATGGCAAGACCTCTTGGCCTGCTTTTTGCTTACTATAATTTCGATTAATGAATTAAATTTAATTTAAATTTAACTAATTAACCTTACTTTATTAATCGCATATATATAATTTTTGTGAAATAAGTATTTTATATTTTTAATCCTGACGGAGTTTTCTCTATGAAAGCTTTAGTGAAAAAATATAAATCTCCAGGCCTTTGGATGGAAGAAGTCGATCTTCCTGAAATTCATGCTGATGAAGTCCTTATCAAAACCCATAAAACAGCGATATGCGGCACCGATGTGCATATTTATCACTGGGACGAATGGGCTCAAAAAACGATCCCTGTTCCTTTGATTATTGGACATGAATTTATGGGAGAAATCGTTGAAATGGGAAGCGGCGTTAAAGGACTTAAAAAAGGTAGCCGTGTGAGCGGAGAAGGACATATTACCTGTAATCGCTGTCCGCTTTGTCTGAAAGGAAAAAAGCATTTGTGCATGAATCAGAGAGGATTAGGTGTTAAAAGGCCGGGATGTTTCGCAGAATATTTTAGTCTGCCGGCAGAAAATGTCTTTGAGCTCCCCTCATTCATCACGGACGAGGTTGCGGCAGTTCTTGACCCCTTTGGAAATGCTGTCCATGCAGCGCTTTCGTTCAATCTCACAGGAGAAGATGTGCTCATTACAGGCGCAGGACCCATTGGGATAATGGCGGCGGCTGTGGCAAGAAAGGCTGGTGCTCGCACGGTCATTATCACCGATCCCAATGAATATCGCTTGGCACTGGCAAAAAAAATGGGGGCGATACGGGTTGTCAATATTAATAAAGACTCATTAAAAAAAGCGATGGAAGAAGAATCGATAGAGGCAGGCTTTACTGTATGTCTAGAAATGTCAGGTAACCCAAAAGCTCTTCAAGCAATGATTGAGACGACGCAGCCGGGAGCCCATATCGCCTTATTAGGGATTCTCCCTTCTTCGTGTCTTGTAGATTGGGATTTAATAATCTTTAAAATGCTGAATATTAAAGGGATATATGGAAGAGAAATTTTTTCCACATGGTTCCAGATGGTTCATTTACTTGAAAGCGGACTTGATCTGCAGCCGATCATTACCCATCGCTTCAGTGCTGAGGATTTTGAGTTGGGCTTTGAAGCGATGAGTAAAGGACAATCGGGAAAAGTGATTCTCAACTGGGCTTGAACCCCTACAGGGGTTTAGCCACTCTTTGGGCATTGAGGAGGACTGTTAGGCTGCTGATGGACATGGCGAAAGCGGCAAAAATTGGGGATAGGACTCCGACCATGGCTAAAAAAATGCCGATCACATTGTAAAAAAAGGCCCAGAAGAGATTCTCTTTAGTGATTTTCTGAGCTTTACGACTGATTCTTCGGATATCATAAACGGTGCTCAAGCGATCAGTAGCTAGAAGCACATCTGAAACTTGAATAGACATATCAGCAGCCGCGACGACAGAGATGCCAATATGGGCTGCTGTTAAGGCAGGAGCATCATTGATGCCATCGCCGAGCATACAGACAATCTCCCCTTGGCTTTTAAGGGTATCGACAAATTCCCTCTTTTCGAGAGGCGTACAACGCGCATGCCATTCTGCCACTCCACAAGCGTCTGCCACAGCGGCAACAGGACTTTCCGCATCTCCTGATAGCAAAATAAATCGGACATCCTTGCGTAGCTTTTCGATCAATTCCTTGGCCTCTGTGCGTATTTGATCTCCCAGCTCTAAGCGAGCAATATAGCGCTCTTCTTCAGCAAAGTAAACGCAGGTAAGAATCCCCTCTTGATTTGAAAGCGTTTCTTCACTTGGAATGACGATCCCTTGCCTTTGAAAAAAACGCTCCGAACCAAGATAATAGCGGCGACCTGAAATATTTCCGCAAAGTCCATACCCGGCAATCTCTTCTATAGACGAAACAGGAATTAGTGGGACTTTTCCAGCTGTGGCTATCGCGCGAGCTATCGGATGAGTGGAAAGCGAGGCGATGCTTCGGAGGGCTATTCGTTCGTCCTCCTTAAGACCTTCTAAGCCCGACCGCAAAGTAAATTTTCCTTCAGTAACCGTTCCTGTTTTATCCAGCACAATGACAGTTTCCTTTCCCAAATACGAAAGGCACCCTCGATTTCGCACGATACCCCCTATGGCTGCCAAACTGTTAAGCAAATAAGATTCGACAGTAGGGACTGCAATTCCAATCGCGCAAGGGCAAGAAATTAATAGAACCGCCAAAAAACATAGGATGGCTGATTGATGAGACATTCCGTCTGAAGAATTTGAAAAAAGCAAATAAAAGATCCCTGTAAAACAAGCCAAGCAGATCACTAAAGGAACAAACCAGCGTACGATTTTATCGGCAGCTCTGACATATGACGCCTTATGACCGAGATCTCTTTCCACCATTTGGATAATATGATGAAGGGCAGTTTCTTCTAAGTCATTGATCACTTTATATGTCACAGACCCTTGGGCTAAAATGCCCCCTCCGAGCACACTATCGCCGATCTTTTTGACGACTGGGATAGATTCCCCTGTCATTAAGGATTCGTCACAGGCGCCCTCCCCTTCGACAATGACACCGTCAAGAATGATTTTTTCTCCATGATAGGCGACTAATAGATCTCCTTTAGCAATCTCTTTGATTGGGACAAAGAGCAGCTCGCCATTTTGAAGACGTTTGCGTCCCCTTCGCGGCATGGATCTTATGAGATGCAGCAGCGTCCCTTTAGCAGAGAATTTTGCTTTGGCCTCGATGATCTTTCCCAATAAGACAAAAGTGATGATGAGCGACATGGAATCAAAATACACTCGAGAGCGATGAGATAAGAGTTCCATTAAAGAGAAAGCAAAAGCAGCGCCTACTCCTATAGCGACAAGAGTCTCCATTCCAAGGAAACCGATCGTTAATCCATGGAAGAATTTTTTCCATATTGGCCAAGCGCAATAGCTAACTGCAGGCAAAGAAACGAGCAAAGAGAGCCAGGCAAATAACATTCCATATCCCTCTCCGTCGTAGTCAAAGTAGGTGGCATAAAGAGGATATGCCAACATCATAATATTTAGCGAGCAGAAGGCAGCAATAATAAACCGCACATAAAGAGCGGTGCTCACAGCCTTTCGATCCCCATTTTCCAAAGGAAGAGGAAGATAGCCGATTTCTCGAATGATTTCGAAAATTGTGTTTTTAGAAATATATCTAGGAGAAAATTCGATAGAAGCCAAATCCGTTGTATAGTCGATGGTGCAGCTGAGAATTCCTTGCTCCTTCAAGAGCATCAGTCGAATGAATTCTGCACACGAGGGGCACCAAAGGCCTTCCACTTCAAAATAAATTCTCTCCCTCTCATTCGCAGGTGCCTGGATTTTTTGACGCTGTATGTGGTCTAGCAAAGCCGGATTGGAAATTAGTCCCGATTGCAAAGCCTGAAGAAAAAGAGGATGTTGCTCATATCCCTCAAGCTGATTTTTTGTTGTTAATATATTGAATACAGCATGGCAGCCCATGCAGCAAAAGCGATGGATTCCATTAGAAATAGAGTGAGGAGGCAACGATTGATTGCATAAGGCGCAAAGTTCTGAACAATTATTTTTCATCTTTTCCTTTGAGGCCCAATTCGTTATAATAATAAATATTCCTAATTTAATAACAAGTTTGATTATGAAACTTCGTCTGGCCTACTATGGCGATCCAATCTTGCGCAAAAAATGCGAACGCATCGAAGAAATTACCGATGAGTTGAAGCAACTCGTGAAAGATATGGAAGAGACAATGAATGCCCATGATGGCATTGGACTCGCCGCTCCCCAAGTGCATCGTTCCATCGCACTGTTCATCGTCAATATTCCAAAACAGGTTGGCCCAAACGAATGGGTTCCTGGAAGGACACATGTATTCATCAATCCCAAAATTTTAGATTATAGCGAAGAAGAATGGCTTCGAGGAGAAGGATGCTTATCTATCCCGGATGTGTATGGAACAGTCAACCGTCCACTCAAGATTAAAGTGGAAGCCACTGACATCAATGGAAAGCAATTCGTCGAAGAATTTTCAGGGACAGAAGCCAGAGCCATTCTCCATGAAAATGATCACATCAATGGAGTTTTATTTATCGATCGCGTACGTGGCAAGGAACGTCAAGAGATTGAGCATGCCCTTCGCCTCCTAAAAAAGAAGCTTTCGGCAAAAGCAGTCAAAAAATAAGCATGATTAAAAAAACGCAAAGATGCAAAGACGCAAAGGCATAAAAAGATTCCCATACCGTATCTTGAATCTTTCTTTGCGCCTTTGCGGCTTTGCGTTTTACTTATTGTTACGCACGTTTATTCGAGGTTCTCTATCGGAAATGCGCTCGTTTCCACTTGCTTAGAACGTCCCATAGCTGCTGTCCAGAGAGAAAGGATGATGCAAGAAGCAAAAAACACAACAGCCAACCAGGCAGTAAAGGTTTTCAATACATCGGCCGTTGATGTGCCAAATAGAGATTCGCTTGCAGCCCCTCCAAAAGAAGCACCAAGACCTGTGCTTTTGCTTTCCTGAATAAGGATGACAAAACAAAGCAAAACACAGAGCAAAAGAAAGAAGGCGATCGCTGTGAAGTAAAGAAATGTTCCCATCAAGTATCCTATTTAAGTTTAATTTTTATTCATGCATTTATAATTCTGTTGAAGGAGTCTAATGATAAGGATGCTCCTCCGACAAGAAGGCCATCAATATCTGGTTGGGCCAATAACTCTGCTGCATTTTCAGGCTTTACCGATCCTCCGTATTGAATGACTAGATGGTTGCCCACCTGTCTTCCCCATAGTTGAGACACAACTTCACGGCAATAATGATGAGCCTCTTGTGCCAGCTCAGGTGTTGCTGTACGCCCTGTTCCAATCGCCCACACAGGTTCATAAGCCAGAACAATAGAGCCAAAACTTTCAGCAAGAATGCCTTGCAGGCTAGCTTGTATTTGACCGCTTAACACCTCTTTAGTTTTACCCTGCTGATTCTGTTCTAAAGTTTCTCCAATACAAACAATTGCCTTAAGCTTTTCCGTCAAAGTCCGTTTGAGCTTTCGGTTGACCCAGCTGTCGTCTTCGCAAAAAAGCTGACGACGCTCTGAATGTCCGAGAATCACAAATGAAGCTCCCGCATCTTTGAGCATGCGACAGGAAATTTCCCCTGTATAGGGCCCCTCTTCCGCATCGTGGACATTTTGCGCGCCAATAGCAATCGATGTCCCTTTAGCGGCTTCTGCTGCAGCTGCGATCATCGTGTAAGGGACAGCAAGACCGACCTGTCTGGAAGAATGATGCGCAGAGTCGACTCCTTTTATAAAGGACTTCGCCTCGGCAACTGTCTTATACATTTTCCAGTTTCCTACAATAAATGCAGGACGATTTGCTTGCATAAAGAACTCCTCTAACTAAGGTTATTAGCTTAAAGGCATTCTTCGAGAAATTCAATAGAATTTTTCATTCATAGGAGAAGTTTTTTTATTGATTGGGCAGTAGTCAACATCATAGCCGAAATGACGCGGCCCTACCAATGCCAATCCAGCCGGAGTCGTCCAAATTTCCGGCGCTGGAAGAGCCACAAGATCGACTTTAATCCCATATTGCAAAGATTCACATGTAATTGGAACTGCAGTTTCTTGTTCAATTAAAACCAAAATATCAGGAGTTGTTGCAAAAATTTTATCATTGTACTTTGCAATGAGAAATTCGTTTTGAAAGATAACTTCAATCTTATCTTTTTGATGTTCTATGACGACTTTTCCATTAACAAAGCCCTTTGAAATGAATCGATCAATGTCAACGACTCTCCCCGAACCAAGATGCACTCCTTTGCAGAGTTTCAATATGGCGTCCAAAGGAGATACTCCATTTTTCTTTGCGTCGCGATGCAACTTACCTATAGCAATGGCTTTGGAAATGCTTTTGGGAATAGTGAATGTTTCCGCTTGTTGTCCCAAAATGGGATAATATCCAAAAGCTGCTATTGATCCCATTGCCACAGTCGCCTGCCTGCCAAATTTTTCTAAAGTATGACTATCATTTGCATGGATAATTACTGTATTGCCCAAACAATCAGCAACTACGCCTGTAGAAGAATGCATTCCTTCTACTAGATTGCAAACAGTCATTTGCACCTCAGGAAAAGCTCTGCCCATCAGATCTGCGTCCAATAGGGGAATGCCTTTTTGCGCGGCGACAATCACTGGAATAAAAGCATTTATTCCTCCAATTTCATAAGGCATCACAACGTCGATGTTTTTCTTTAAGATTTTTTCAAAGGCGTTGACAACAGCGAAAAATTCACGTCCACTAGGAATCTTTTCAGTTTCTGCCACTGGAGCTCCCATAAATCCAACAGGCAATACAAAATCATCTTTTTTTAGATCATTAATGCCTATGAGAGAAACTGGGCCATGTTTTTCTATTTCATATCGAGCCATCATATAGAAATACAGTGGATCTCCCCCACCTCCCGAGCCTAAAATTGCAGATCCAATAACTAAATTTTCCAAAAGATCTAAGGTCAATTTTTTCATAAAGATTTATTTCTTCAATGTAGTGTTTTTCTGATTGGCTGATAATCCACATCATAGCCAAAATGACGTGGTCCTACCAATGCCAATCCAGCTGATGTGGTCCAAATTTCCGGCGCCGGAAGAGCCACAAGATTGACTTTGATCCCATATTGCAAGGATTCGCACATAATCGGAACCGCAGTTTCCTGTTCAAATAAAACCAAGATATCAGGAGTTGTAGCCACAATCTGCTCATTAAGCTTAGCGATAAGAAACTCATTTTGAAACATGAGCTTGATTGTTTCATCTTTATTCTGGATAGTAATAGACCCCTCTAAAAAGCCATTTGAAATGACCCTGTCAATATCGGTAATTTTTCCTGAACCGAGAAAAACCCCTTTACAAAGTTTCAGAATTGCATCCAAAGAATTTTTACCCTTCTTTTGTGTTTCTCGATAAGTCTTTCCGATAGCAAGGGCTTTCGTGATGCTTTTCGGAATTGTAACAAGGGGCGCTTGAGCTCCTGAAATTGGAAAAAAACCAAAAGCTCCAATGGATCCCATAGCAACTGTTGCTTGCCTTCCGAGTTTTTCCAAAGCCAAGCTATCTTTTGCAAAGATAATCACACTATTTCCAAGGAAATCTACTACTGCACCTGGAGATGCCATTACATTTTGCAAATTTGCAGAGCTCATTTGAGCTTCAGGAAAGGCTCTTCCCATCATGTCAGCATCAAGTATTGGGATTTTAGCCTGAGCCGCTATAATTAGAGGAACAAAAGCACTTATTCCGCCAATTTCAAAGGGCATCACAAAATCAATTTTTTTCCCGAGAGCTTGTTCAATTGCATGAATAACAACAGAAAATTCATTACCACTCGCAATCTTTTCGACAGCAGCAACAGGAGCCCCAATGAATCCTAAAGGAAGAATTGTTGCATCAGAAGTTAATTCAAAAATGTTGGCTAAAGAAACTGGACCATGCTTTTCCATTTCATAGCGAGCTATCTTGTAGGGAATTGTGGTATCCCCCCCTCCTCCTGAACCTAAAATTGCGCTTCCAGCTGCTAGATCCTCCAAATTTTCAATGGTTAATTTTTTCATACGATTCTTCGATTTTGCCTTTCTCAACAGATTGATAATCTACATTATAACCAAAGTGGCGAGGCCCTACCAATGCCAATCCAGCCGGGGTGGTCCAAATTTCCGGCGCCGGAAGAGCCACAAGATTGACTTTGATCCCATATTGCAAGGATTCGCACATAATCGGAACCGCAGTTTCCTGTTCAAATAAAACCAAGATATCAGGAGTTGTGGCCACAATTTGCTCATTAAGCTTAGCGATAAGAAACTCATTTTGAAAAACGATTTCAATCATATCTTTTTGATGTTCTATGACAATTTTCCCATAAACAAAGCCTTTTGAAATGACTCGATCAATGTCAACAACTTTTCCCGAGCCGAGATGTACTCCTTTGCATAGTTTTAATATGGCGTCCAAAGGAGATTCCTCTTTTTTTTGTGCTTCGCGATGCAATTTACCTATAGCAATGGCTTTGGAAATGCTTTTGGAAATGGTGAATGTTTCCGCTTGTAGTCCTAAAAAGGGATAATATCCAAAAGCTCCTATTGATCCCATTGCTATAGTCACCTGTCTGCCAAATTTTTCTAAAGTATGACTATCATTTGCATGGATAATTACGGTATTACCTAAAGAGTCAGCAACTACGCCTGGAGAAGGATTGACTCCAGCTAGATTGCAAACAGTCATTTGCCCTTCAGGAAAAGCTCTACCCATCAGATCCGCATCCAATAAGGGGATTCTATTTTGAGCAGCCACAATTACTGGAATGAAGGCATTCATCCCTCCAATTTCAAAGGGCATCACAACATCGATTTTTTTCTCTAAGATTTTTTCAAGAGTATTGACAACGTCAAAAAATTCACGTCCGCTGGGAATCTTTTCGGTTTCTGCCACTGGAGCTCCCATAAATCCCACAGGCAATACAAGATCATCATTGTTCAGATCATTAATGCCTATGAGGGAAACTGGTCCATGCCTCTCCATTTCGTATCGAGCCATCATATAGAAATACGTCGGATCCCCACCACCACCTGAGCCTAAAATTGCTGATCCGATAGCTAGGTTTTCTAAATGATCTAAAGTGAGCTCTTTCATATCTGCTTTAGCTTTACGATTTGGCCTCTATTAATTTACGAATGATCTGCATTCGAAAATAATTTTCCATATCTGAAGTTAATCATTCAAAAGTTCCGATTTTAAGTTGAGAGAAAATTATGCTTCAGCAATCTATTGATAAATGGTAAAACAACACTCTTAAAAGAATCGATGCCTGCTTAACCTGAAACCATGTTATGGAAGAGGTTGCTCAATTATAATGGCAGGCAAGTAAACCATCCTTCTAGGCCTTTTAAACAACAACTACCTAGTTCATTAATTCATAAACTCGGCTCTAGCTGACAGGCTGGCTTCCGGATGCGCGCACAATGACACGAGCCATGCGATTAGGCACATAGTGATAAGGAATAATTTCAATATCGGCAATAGCCACCGCCTTGAAATCGGCACCCTTTTGAATGGCAGCTTGAATTGCCTGCTGTTGAAGATTATCCAACACTTCTTGTCTGTTTTCTAAAGAAACCACTGTATCCACAGTAGCTGATATTTCTGCTAAAGCCGCTCCGTATGCGTTTGCGACATCGGCGTGATGGGGGATGATAAATCGGTTGTCGAGAAGTTCTTTGGGCAAAAGCGCGGCCCCCCCACCAATCATGACAATGGGCAAATTTTTGTCCTCTGGGCCAATCTTTGAGATCAAATCATAGATTTTCGATACAGCTTCATGGATGACCGCCTTACACCCCTTATGGGATAGGGTCACGTTTTTAGGTTTTGCACCTTGAATCTCTAGATGGCCTAGGGCTAATGCCACATCTGTTAACGTTAAATACTTTCCGCCGAACGAAACCCCTTCAGTGAAGGTCCTATTACCGCAGCTTTTAGGTCCAATCTCGATCTTTTCCTGAATCTTGATATGGCTCCCACCCCCAAGCCCAATGGAGTACACATCTGGCATAGGAAAATTTAGGGTCACACCACCAATTTTTGAATTATTCAAACAGCGGCGGGGAATTCCCTTGCGGATAATGCCCACATCGGTAGATGTACCACCTACATCGATCATGATCGCATTATCCAACTGCGTTAATTTACGACCCCCAATAAAAGAGTTGGTCGGTCCGGCGGAAATTGTTAAGACGGGATACTCAATGGAATGAGTTAAATCGAGAATGCTTCCATTATTTTGAGTAACCCAGATAGGACAGGCTAATCCCAAACTTGCACAAGTAGAAATCAGATGTTTGAAGACATTAGCCATCACTCGCTTTAGAGCAGCATTTAAAATCGTTGAATTTTCCCGTTCAATAAATCCGGCGCCCCCAATTTGATGGGAAAGAGACACGGGCATCTCTCCCTTTGTTATCTCTTGGGCGATCTCTTTGACAAGCAGTTCATGCCGGGGATTCAATGAAGAAAATACACCAACAACAGCCAGGCTTTCTGCTCTTTTTTGCAAAAGAGATTCGATAGCAGCCTTGATTTGAGGCGGATTAACAGGGGTAATAGGATCTCCATGACATTCAAAGCCACCATCAACAGTGATGGTATCAACATAAAGTACCTTTTTTAGTTCTTCAGGCCAAAGGTAGCATGAGGGTAGAGATTGCGGATGATGTCCTGCAATACGAATAACGCCAACACGATAGAGATCATCTTGCTGATGGATAGCATTGGCAATTTGAGTTGTCCCCAAAAAAATACCCGTGATTTCCTCTGGATTGATTTTGATCTCATTGATCACATGCATTAAAGCCGTTTTTACACCCGTGTTAGTATCAGGAGTCGTCGCCGTTTTAGCGCAAGCAACAATGCCGCCTTGAGAATCAACGAGGACAATATCCGTATTTGTCCCTCCGATGTCGATACCTATTTTATATCTTTGATTTCTCATACTTTCAGCGGCTCTCGATTAATGCGATTGCGCTTTTTGAAAATGCTAACCAGTGCGACGACTTTTCCCTTCGTTAGAATGAGGCAAGTACCCAATCCTGCTCCAAGAGCGGCATCTAGAACTGGAATAGAGGTCAGAGAATATCCTAGGATTCCATAAAAGCCCATACCTATACCAAGCAACAAGGCCGCCAAATGCCATCGTTCATCCTGCTTCGTCACCGCTAGCCCATTAAATAGTGCAAGTGAATAACGAGCGAGGATGACGCCTCCCATGCTGATCACAAGAATCCCTATCATTGACAAGACAATTTCAAGATGGTTTAAGGGATTAAAACAAGCAAGAAATGTTCCAAGTCCTCCACCCAATAGGGTACGGCCTTTCGCTGTTTGATTTTTAATGAGTTGATTAAAGCAGTCAACGATAGAATAAAGATTCAAGTTATTCGTCGTCCAGCCTGCTAAAATCAGAAAAAGGGCGATCCACAAATTCCATAGCGTACTGTCATGCCTTTTTAGAACATCGAGAATTGTGCCTTGTGCATGACCTAGAGTGAGATAGATACCGACGATTTCGAGGACTGGAAGAGCGACGCCAAAAATAATCACAGCACTCAAAATGCCATCTTTAAGAGAGCGAGCGTGTCGGAAATATGTAGGTAGATTGATGACGCCAGCAATATATATTGCAATAACTAGGGAAATCCCTCCGAGGGAAAACTCAGATTCTTCAAAGGGCTTTTGCTCTGCCGTGAATAACGCGTAAGCTAAGGTTCCAATCAGCAAAGGTAAGCTTAAATCTGCCAGAAGATTTAATGCACGCATTCCATAAAGCGCGACAAGAGTAATGATGAGTCCAAGGGCAGCGTTTAAAATGATGAGCCATGTATCTCGCGAAGCCTCGATCGAAAAGAGATCCAAGACACTCAAGCTCATTAGATTCAGTTGGAGACCAAACCAGCTGAGCAGAGTGATCCCCATCATCGCAGCAAAAAGGGTTGTACCTTTTTCACCGAAATATTCTAAGGCATTTTCTACTGTGGTCTTTTGCTTTTCGCAGCTCATTTTGGCGGAAATCAAACCTAGAAACAATAAGATGGCGTTTCCAATAATAATGGCTGCGATAGCGGAAGTGAAGCCATAGGCTTTGCAGATCTCTTGACTTACCATCAAAGTCGGAAGGCAGACAGCTGCTCCGATTTGAATGCTAGAAAGTTGCCACCAATTTAATCGATTTACCATGACTCTTATTGAAACGATCTTTTAAGTTTTTTTTTCACGCTCATTGAAATTACAAGCAATCCTTATCTTTTCTTTAAAATAGTGCAAGGAAAAAACACGAAGTGATGAATTAAATTAATTAATATCTACATTTGATTTTATTAAATAATTTGCTTTAGGTAGATTGAAAGCGCATTTAGATGGATAAAAAATTCTTTTAATTTGTCACTACATTTATTTTTTAGACAGTACCTGTTAGTCAGAATTTGAAATATGGGTAGTCAGTAGAAAAGACAACCTTCTCGATGGTGTTAGGAAGCGAAAGCCGCCTTCATATGCACTCAAGGAGCGAAGCTCCGGCCGCCTGTAGCCTATGCTTACACGCATTCTTACTCTCTCCCGAAGAGAGAAAACAAAAATGCATTTAACATAGACTAAATGCTACCTGAGCTTTGATCCTTAAACGTATGAAGAAGAATCCCTTACTCCAAATGCTATTATGACGATTGTTTTCTACCGACTACCGACTACTGACTTCTATATAACTTCACGTTATTTTTTGGATGTTGGTGGCGTAAACAGCTAAAGAAGTTACAGTCTCTGACTACTGTCTATCCCAATATCATCAAATTAAGCATGTTTCCGACCGCTCTATAGTCCGAAGGACTAAAGGTGCAACAGCCCTGGGCATCGCCCAGGAATGACAATTGAAAGGAATCTGCAGCCTGTAGGGCTGCTAAAACACAAAACGCAGCCATTCAGGCTGCAATATTTAATCCACAGACTACCCAGGGCGATGCCCTGGGCTGATGTACTTTTAGTCCTTCGGACTATAAAGGCGGTTCGAATTTTGCTTAAATTGATGACATTGCGCTATAGGCTACCGACTATTGTCTACCCTTATTAACTTGGGTGCCTTCTCTGTGATCTCACTGTTTTTTCTCAGTGGTGAAAAAAATCGTTATGGTCTACTAGAACTAGTTATTTTACAATGTTGGCGGCGTAAGCCGCTGAGGAGTTACTGACTACCCACATTCTGAATTCTCCTTTAAGCAAATAAGGTGGAACAGTAATATTTATATTAAGTGCTTATATTAAGTGTTGAATCCCTCTTAATACTTTATATTTTAATGATTTCATGAGCAGTCCTAAAGCTCCAGATTATCCAGTTTTGACCGTTTCACAGTTTACAAGTGCCATCAAGCATTGTCTGGAGAAAACCTTTCCTTTAATATGGCTTCAAGGGGAGACCAGCAACTGCAAGCCTAATGTTTCAGGTCATTTGTATTTTAGTCTCAAGGATACTCAAGCGCAGATTTCCGCCGTCATGTTCCGTCCAGATGCCCTTAGTTTAAAAACTCCTCCAAAGGATGGCATGCAGGTGATTGTCAGAGGTGAGATCAATGTGTTCCCTCCTTCAGGCAAATATCAAATCGTTGTCAGAGAACTTCGACCCGTTGGCCTCGGTGAACTATTGCTCAAACTCGAAGAGTTAAAAATCAAGCTACATAAAAAGGGATGGTTCCGAAGCGAGCATAAAAAACCTCTACCAAAGTTTCCAAAGCGCATCGGTGTCGTCACAAGTCCAACTGGCGCTGCCATCCAAGATATGCTGAATATCTTGACTCGTCGATTTTCAGGATTTCATCTCATTCTAAATCCAGTTAAAGTCCAAGGAGAAGGAGCAGCGCAGGAAATCGCCAAGGCAATAGAACAATTCAATCACTATGATCTTGTAGATGTCCTGATTGTGGGAAGAGGAGGAGGAAGCATCGAAGATTTATGGGCTTTTAATGAGGAGATAGTCGCAGAAGCGATATTTAACAGCCGCATCCCCATTATTTCAGCCGTCGGGCACGAGACAGACCATTGTATCGCCGACTATGTTGCTGATGTGCGGGCGCCGACGCCCTCAGCAGCCGCAGAGATAGTGATTGCTGAAAAAGCGCATCAGCTCCATCACCTGCTGCAATTGCAGCACCGGATCAAGCAGACAGTGTGCCATCTTATTCGTCAAGATAGGCAGAGGCTTTATGGCTTATTACGGCATCCTTTGCTAAAAACACCTTTTGGCGCTCTTGGTTTATGGGTCCAGCAGCTCGATACCTTAAAGCATGATATTGACGATGCTATCTATGGCCGGCTCGCTGATTTTCGATTACTGACAGAATCCAAGCGACAGCAACTGCTTTCACTACAGCCCGCTGCAAGGTTGAAGCATTCAAAGCAGCAGTTGATTGCTTTAGATCGAGAAATGAAAAATTCATTAGTGCGAAGCATTCAAATTAAAAAGCAGGCATTGAAGCAATATGCGAATCGGGTGACGCAAGCGTCGCTCGCTAAGCTCAAAAGTAAGAAGAATATTTTTCAGGCAATGCAAAAGGCTAGGCAGCTCGATAGCCTGTGGAAAAATCACTTTGCTTTAAAGAGTGAGCGTCTTCTTTATTTAAAAGATGCACTTGACTCGATAAATCCAAAAAAACTATTAACAAAAGGATATTGTATTCTCTTTTCGGAAAAAGATCATTCAGCTATAACTTCTGTTCATTCCGTAGAGAAAAACCAAAATGTGCAGATCCTATTATCCGATGGCGATTTGCTTGCAACCGTTAAGGATATGCATTTTAAGTATGGAAGAGAAGAGTAAGCCTGGCGCGCAGGAAATGACTTTTGAAGCAGCGTTTGTCCGCCTAGAAGAAATTTTGGAAAAAATGAATTCGGGCGAAATTAGCTTGGATGAATCGCTTAAATTGTACGAAGAAGCGGATGCTTTAATTGTTACTTGCAATAGGCGTCTTGTAGATGCAGAAAGGAAAATAGAAACTCTTATTAAAAACCGCAATGGCGAACTGGCTCTTGGGAGTGATCAAAAACCTCTCACGCAAGACTTTAACCCCTGATTGCGACCTTATAATCAGGGGTTTAACCCCCTCTCCCAAAGTCCAGGAGCAAAATAGTTGCATAAAGGAGCACTTGCGTAATGAACTATCAAATACTTCCCTCCATTCATTCTCCGCAAGACCTGAAAAACCTTTCAATCACCGGCCTTAACCAATTGGCAAATGAAATTCGCCAACGAATTATTGAAATCCTATCTATTAACGGCGGACATCTTGCATCGAATTTAGGGTCAGTCGAATTGACGATGGCGCTGCATTATGTTTTCAATTCGCCAGATGACAAGCTCATCTGGGATGTAAGCCATCAAACGTACACACATAAGCTGTTGACAGACCGCAATGACAGATTTCATACCATCCGCAAGCATAAAGGGCTATGCGGCTTCAGCCATCCGAAAGAATCACCTCACGATCATTTTTATGCTGGCCATGCAGGAACGGCGCTTTCATTAGCCCTTGGAGTGGCTAAAAATCGAGATTTGACAAAGCGACAAGAGTTTGTCATCCCCATTATTGGAGATGCCACTCTGACCTGTGGCATGTCGCTCGAAGCCCTCAATAATATTACGCGAGATATTAAACGTTTCATTGTCATTTTGAATGACAATGCCATGTCAATCTCAAAAAATGTAGGGGCGATTACCCGCATTCTAAGTCGATTGCTAAGCAATCCCACAACAAATAAGCTGTATCATGAACTTGATACGATCGTCTCAAAAATCCCAAGCTATGGCACGACACTTGCAAAGCACGGCCATAAAATTACTGAGTCGCTTAAAAACCTTGTCAGCCCAGCAGCTTTCTTTGAGCAGTATGGTCTTTCCTATATCGGACCCATCGATGGACATGACATAAAAAAATTGATCGATACTTTCGAAGCACTCAAAGATTCCGATTGGCCGATTGTTGTCCATGTGTTGACGAACAAGGGCCAGGGGATGGAAGAGGCACTTAAAAATCCTGTATCCTATCATGGTGCAAAGCCCTTTGATATTGGAACCGGAAAATTTTTGCCGACGCAATCAACAAGGCCGACTTTTCCCAAAATCTTCGGAAGTCATCTTTTAAAAATGGCGGAAAAAGATCCGAGTCTTGTTGCTGTCACCCCCGCCATGTCAGCGGGTTCGATGCTAGATGATTTTATAAAAAAATTTCCCGATCGCTGCTTAGATGTTGGAATTGCGGAAGGACATGCAGTGACCTTTTGTGGCGGCCTAGCTTATGGCCGCAAGATGAAAATCGTCGCCTCACTCTATTCGACATTTCTTCAACGCGCTTTTGACAATTTATTTCATGATGTTTGTCTTCAAGAACTTCCTGTTGTTTTCGCGATAGACAGGTCTGGCATCGCAGGACCCGATGGATCGACACACAATGGTGTCTATGACATCTCTTTTTTAAATGCCATGCCGAATATGATCATCAGCCAACCAAGAAATGGTCATGTATTAAAAGAACTTTTGGAATCCAGCTTTACATGGGGCAGACCTTCCGCCATACGTTATCCCAATATCGCAACGGAAGAGTCTAACGAGACCATCACCTACAGAGAACCTGGCAAGGGGGAAATTTTAGCCGAAGGCAACGACGTTTTGCTCATTGGACTTGGCCATATGACATGGACGGCTTTAAAACTCAGGGAACTCTTATTGGAAATCGGCATAGAAGCCACAGTTCTTGATCCCGTCTTCGTCAAACCCCTAGATACTGAGCTGCTGCATCAGCTTCTTCAAACGCATTCCAAAGTGGTTACTATCGAAGAACATTCATTGGCTTCTGGAATGGGCGCCATCCTTAACAACTTTTTAATGTCTCAAGGTTATCAGCGCGCGCAAGTCATCAATTTCGGAATTCCCGAAGCCTTTATTGAGCAAGGATCGCATGCAGAGCTTCTTGATGAGTTGGGACTAACTCCTGAAAAAATTTATCAAAGACTCTGTCGCCAATGGGGATTAAATAAAATAACGGCGTTCCATCCTTCAGAGAAAATATGATTATTGCACTATTTCCAAATACAATAAAAAAGCAATCGATCGATATCTCACGCAATATTATTGAATTTCTCGTTTCTCAAGGAATAACCGTTGTCACCGAAGACGACGACATCGAAGCTTTAGGCGCGATGCCCTTATCAAGTGTTGATCTTTCCGCTATCAATTTTATTATTTCCTTAGGCGGAGACGGAACAATTTTACGCATTGTCCATCACCATCCTGAACTCCAAGTCCCGATTCTCGCCATCAATTTGGGAAGCCTTGGCTTTATGGCCGACATTCCCATTTATGAAATCTACTCCAGCTTGAAAAATCTCTTAGAAGGCGATTTTCATGTCCAGACACGTATAGTGATGGATGGGAAATCCAATGGATCTAGCAACTTTGCTGTGAATGAAATTGTTGTCCACCGCGCTCAAAATCCCTGCCTCATCGATTTGGCAATTTATGTTGATAACCACTATCTCAACACATTTTCAGCCGATGGCATCATCATCGCTACTCCCAGTGGATCGACAGCCTATTCTTTAGCCGCTGGCGGACCAATCTTGACACCGGAAATCAACGCCTTCGTCTTGACTCCTATTAGTCCACACACAATTTCAAATAGACCGATCGTCTTCCTCCCAAAACGAGAAATCAGAGTCGAATATATTAGCGCACATGAACCTGTTGAAGTCACTTATGACGGCTTCCCCAGTTTTTCAATTAAAACCGGAGAAACTCTCCACATCACGCGTTCAGAACGCTCCTTTCAATTAGTCTGCATGCCTAGTCATGACTACTTCTCAACACTGCGCACCAAACTTGGTTGGGCAGGAAAGCTGCGAACATAGAATTCAAAAGTTGGAATTCAAAAGTCGAAATTCGGAATAAAGGTCGCCAGTAGCTCCCAAGCTGCTTACGCCACCAACATTATAAAATAACTTGTTCTAGTTTTTTCACCACCGAGAAAAGAGAGTGAGATCACAGAGAGGATCATCGAGATAAGTGAGCGTTAAGCCTTCTCCCAGCACCCATTTTGGGATTTTCGATATGGATTTTTTTCTGATGGGCTTTATCTCGATGATTTTCTCTGTGTTCTCTCTGTCTTCTTCTCGGTGGTTGAAAAAAGATCGACTTATAGTGTAGTCGGTAGTCGGAGAAGGCCATTGCTCACTTATCTCGAGCAACTTTCTCGGTGTTCTCCCTGTCTTCTTCTCGGTGGTGAAAAAGATCGACTCATCGGCCAACATGTCTCATTTCAAAAAGCGCTAAAACCATTTAAACCCAACTTGCTACCTATGAATGGGTCTGATTTGAATTCTTTTCCTCTAGAAGCTCGCAAAAATAAGAGGGTCATATTAGAAAATATGGCCCTCTTATTTTCAGAGCCGAGGGTGCGAGCTTCTAGAGGAAAATAATTTCGAATCCGGCTGCCTTCATAGGTAGCAAGTTGGGTTTTAAGTTATATAGAAACCTGTAGACAATAGCCAGTAGAAAAAGCCACGCTCTCGCTAATCTAGAACCGTTTTTATAGTCCGAAGGACTTAAACGGAGCATCGCCTTGGGTAGTCTGTAGATTAAATATTGTAGCCTAAAGGGCTGCGTTTTAGGCATGTTTTAGCAACCTTACAGACTGCAAATTCCTTTCAATGATCATCCCCGGGCTGTTGCACTTTTAGTCCTTCGGACTATGAGAGTGATTTGAAGCATGCTTAAGTTGATGACATTACGCTAAGACGTGGGGCTACATGCTGCCGAAGCTTTGCTCCTTACGGCTTAGTTTAGCAAGAGCAGTTTTTTCTACTGACTACTGTCTACAAGCTACTGACTACCCTATTCTGAATTCTGACTTCTTGATGTTCTACTAACTACTGACTACTGGCTACCTGTATTCTAAATTCCAAATTCTGACCTCTGACTTCTGATATTTCCACTCCAGAGAAAGAAATAAAAAAATAATTTTAAAAATTTGTAAATCAACATCTTAGAAAGCTCTCTTAAAAGCTTTTCACCGAGAAATAAAAATTCTTCTGGCAGAATTTTCGTCTAACGCGTATTTAAAAAAGGTAAATCCTTTTTATTAATCAGGATGAGTCTACGAAAGTTCTCTACGGGTATCGTGAAGATCGAAGAGACAAAAAAACTGGTTAAAAGGTAAAAAAATTTAATTGTTCCTTTAAAAACCAAAAATAAGAGGAGTTTGATCATGAAACTAGTAAAATTATTTGCATCGATGGCTGCTTTCTGTACAGCTGCTGTCATGCTGACAGGCTGCTGCTGCAACCAAGATCCTTGCTGCCCACAGCCTTGCTGCCCACCAAGATCGGTATGCTGCCCACCTAAGTGCTGCCCACCATCTTGCCCACCAGCACAATGCTGCCCACCATCTTGTGCACCATCATGCCCACCATCTTGCCCACCAGCAAATTGCTGCTACTAATGGCGAGTGTGTGAACAGCCGAGAGGGGCGCAAACCGCCCTTCTCGGATACCTAAACAAAATAAATTCTTGGACAGACATAACATAGCAAAAAAGCAATATGAAAAGCGTTATCTCAACATGTCTACAATCTCTATCCTGCGCAATAACAATGTTCCTTCTTAGCAGCTGCTGCTGTTGCGAAAGGAGCTGCTGTCCCCAAAGACAATGTTTCGTCAATTGGTGCGACCAAAAGCCGAGATATTGCCCACGAATACATTTTGTGAAAGAAAGCTATTACAACGATGAATTTGAATGCCCGGGTTTTACTTGCTACGATTGCTTTAACTACTATTAAACGCCTCCTTTCAGCTCGCGAGGGATTGTTTCTTCGGTAGCAGAAAAGAGTCGTTTGACAAAAGCCATTCCCACTGCAAATTTCTCGAGAGCTTCTCGAAAATTTACAACCGGAATAGCTTGACAAGGAATGCCGATCAGTCTAACGCATAGCTAATCGAATATAAAATTTAACATGACCTTAACCTAAAAGGAGTCTTTAATGAGAAAACAACTGGGAAAGTTTACCTCGTTGCTTTTTTTATGCACGACGGCACTCCTATGGGTGGGCTGCTCCAGCAATATCGGCTGGAACAACACTCCTGTATGTGAGCAACCTTGCCAGCCCGTGTCCGATGAATCAACATCTATGTGCACTCCGCCTCAGGCATGCGGTCCTGTATGTGCTCCACAAGCACCATCTTGCCCGCCAGTATGCCAGCCTCCATGCGGACCGCAAGGATGCCAGCTTCAATGCCAACCTCCATGTGGCCCTCAAGGATGCCCACCTTCATGTGGACCCCAAGGATGCCAGCCTCCATGCGGACCTCAGGGATGCCCGCCATCATGTGGCCCTCAAGCATGCCCGCCTTCATGCGGACCTCAAGGTTGCCCACCATCATGTGGACCTCAGGGATGCCCTCCTTCATGCGGACCACAAGGATGTCCTCCAGCAGCATGCCGTCCAGCATGCAAGCCAATCTGCCAACCGCCAGCACCTCCTTGCCAAGAGCCATTTTGCAAGGCTCCAGCTAGATGCCGCTATCCAAGCAGCAATGAACTGAACTGCCGGGATGGGATTACGGTGACTGCGAGAAATCCAAACATGTGTATGCTTGGAGAGCAATATCCTTTAGAGTTTGATATCCGTGCTTGCGACGATGTTTGTGATGTCGTTGTGACTGCAAATTTACCTGAAGGCGTTTCTTATGTAAGAAGCCAGCCTGAAGCTAGAGTTGAAGGACGCAAACTCACATGGGAATTTGGACCGATGAGAAGAGGCGAATGCCGTCCAGGAAAGATCTGGTTGAAGTGCGAATGTGAAGGTGAACAATGTGCATGCTTCTGCGCAACTGCAACGCCAGTGAGATTCTGCTCTCTTCTTTGCGCTCAGCCATTGCTGACTTGCGAAAAGTGCGGACCTGAAGAAGTTTGCCCAGGTGATTGTGTAAACTATACAATTACTGTAAGCAACCGTGGAAGCTGCACTGCTGAAGATGTTGTTGTTACAGATAACGTACCAGATGGGCTTGAGCATAGCAGCTGCTTAAGAACATTGACATTCAAATTAGGTTGCTTAGAGCCTTGCCAAACAAAGAAAGTCAATGTTTCCTTTACTGCTATAAAGCGCGGACGCGTTTGCAATACAGCTGTCGTATCAGCTTGCAATGCTGATACAGTAAGCTGCCAAGCATGCACGACGATTGCTTGCTGCTCAGTTGACATTTCCAAAGTTGGTCCAAAAGAGCAACAGATTGGCAAAAATGCTGATTACCAGATTACAGTCGTCAATACAGGCGATAAAGTTTTGACAGAAGTTATCGTCACAGACGTAGCTCCAAGCGCTACTTCGATTGTAGCTGCTAATGGTGCGACTATTAATGGCAACCAAGCTATCTGGAAACTTAGAGAGCTGAAGCCTGGCGAAAAAATGTCGTTCACAATCACGTTAACGACATGCGTTCCAGGATGCCATACAAATAGAGTCAGCGTCACTGATTGCCAAGGATGCAATGCTTGCAATGAGTTCACAACTCGTTGGAGAGGCCGCCCTGCTCTTAACCTCTGCATCACAGATACAGAGAATCCAATTTGCATCGGCGAACCTACAAGCTATATCATCACCTTGGTCAACCAAGGATCTGAAGCAGACAGCAATGTCGTTGTCACAGTACGTTTCCCCAAAGAGGTTGTTCCAGTATCAGCCACAGGGGATACCCCAGGCAACGTCTCTGGCCAAGTTGTTACATTTGCTCCATACAACAACTTAGGACCAAGACAAACGCTCAGATACCGTGTTGATGCACGGGGCAAAGAATCAGGAGATGCTCGCATCGTTGTCGAAGTAACTTCGGATTCGATCAAAACACCAATCATGCAGCAAGAAAGCACGATTGTGAACTAATTGATATTGTTCTTGGAACAATGTTAATCACAAAGCAAGGCCCGGAATTCCGGGCCTTGCTTTTTTTATTAGGCCTTTTGCATAATTCATTTCCTTGCCCGTGCCCTTGCCTCTGCCCGAAAAAATCATCGATTACAATAAAATGCAGAAGTTAGACGATCCCATCAAAAGTGCATTAAGCATTCGCCTTTTTGTCGGATGCCCCCTTAATTCTGAAATAAAAATGCATTTAAATCAGAGTCGCCAATGGAAGCAGACGACGATTTCCCCCCATCGAAACAATAAAGAACTCATTGAAATCCATCATCAGGGCAAGGATTACCTTGGCTATCATCTCGATCTTGAAAAGGCAACGCTAGCAGATCTCAAGCAAATTGAGGAGCATGTGAAGGGACAGCTGCAAATTTTTTGCCCAGATTTAGAAATAGAAAAGATCAAGGTTTGCATTTTCCCTCAAGTATTCATTGCATAGCGCGACCCTAATCGGTTATTCTTCCTGACTTACAACGCAACTTGCTATCTATCTGATTGCCTTCATAGATAATGGAGTTTTGGATAAGCAATGCAGCTCATTTAAAACTCGCATTAGGAGCAAGTTAGGTTTACATTCACATCCAAGGTAAAACGTATGGCAGAACCGAAATTGATTCTTGGATCTCAATCTCCGCGACGCAAAGAGATCCTTGGTTATTTTTCCCTTCCTTTTGAGCAGATGTCTCCAAATTTTGATGAAGCGGCGGTCCCTTTCAATCGAGATCCTGCCGATTATGTTTGTGAATTATCCAATGGAAAAGCTCAGTCTCTTGCCGCCCGGTTTTCCAATGATATCATTCTTACGGCTGATACGATTGTATGGAAAGAGGGCAAAATCTATGGAAAGCCTAAAAATGCTGAAGAGGCTTTTCAAACTCTTAGTGAATTTGCTGATTCATGGCATAGTGTTTTTACAGGTATCACAGTGCTTTTTGAGGGGCGAATCTTAAATGCTTTCGAAGAAACAAAGGTTTTATTCAATCCTCTAACCCCTGATCAAATCCGCCGCTATCATTCAAAATTGCGCTGGGAAGATAAGGCTGGAGGATATGCGATTCAAATGGCAGGAGGACTGGCCGTTAAAAAAATTGATGGATGCTACTACAATGTGATGGGGTTGCCTATTCATTCTCTCTACAAACTGCTTCTTGTGATTGGAATTGACTTGTGGAATCATCTCAAATGAAGAAGTTTTGTTTTCTTCTTTTTACACTATCTTTGTCCTTCTTGCATTGCCAAGGAAGTGAAAATGAGCTTTCTTTTCAGCCTGATGCAGCACCCGAGAGTCATATTTTGTATTTAATGCATATTGGAGAAACTGCAAAGGCTCTTCAAGAGTATCAAAATTATCACACACAAACGCAATCTCATGACTTTGAACTGATCGAAAAGATCGCCACCATTTTGTTAGACCAGGGATGGAAATCGGATGACCCCGAAATTCAACTACTCACTCTTTTCGGAGCAGGGATTTCAGCAAACGAAAAAACTCTTTATATTCTTGAAGAGGGAACAAACTGCTCTCAACCGGAATTGCAGCTCATCGCTTTAAATCTACTGTCACGCTATCAAAATGATCACGCAGATGTCTGCTTGCATCGAGCAATGAGTTCTAATCACTTGCTTATACGCTTGGAAGCAGCCTTTCAGCTTGCTGAAAACAAAGACCCTAGAGCGTTGGGACAAATAGAAGCCTTAATGGCGAAAGTTGATGAAGATTTGTGGACTCTATTCGCTGAATTATATGCTCTCGTAGGAACTCCTCAAGCAAAAAAAAATCTTCGCAAACTTTTAACGCATGATGATGAAGCTGTCCGCATCGCTGCTATTCTTTCTATAGCCGAAAATGAACACGATGATTTTCTACCTGTCATCAGGCGCCTTTCTTCCCACCATGGTCCTGCTCAACAAGAAGCGTGCGCAACGGCTCTTGGTCATTTGAAAGATCAGAGCTCTTGTTCACTCTTAACAGGCCTTTTAAAAAGTCCCCATCAAAACGTCCAAGTAGCCGCCTTAAAAGCTCTTTATAAGTTAGGGCGCGTCGAATTTAAAGAGAAGATGGAGCTGCTAGCAAAAAAAAACGACCTCTGTGCGATCGCTTCTCTTGGACTTATGAAAGGGAGTGAAGATGTTTTAGCCGCTCTACTAACAAGCTCTAATCCGCATGTCCAGCTAAACGCTGCCTTCGCCTTATTGGAGCTTGGGGACAGCCGCTGCCTCCCAATCATTTATCGCGTCTTGTTAAGAAATGCCTCTGATATTGCCTTCTTGAAATCCCATTCTCAGGGCGAAAGCCTCACCTACTTGAGAGCTGTTCCTTGCGCAAAACAGAATTTGAAGGATACCCCTCTAGCCTTGGAAATTTCCCTTCACATTCGAGAAGCCGCCTTGTTGCATGCGATGGAATTGCCCGAAAAGGATTTTTTAGCCCTTGCCGATGCTCTTTTTGAAAGCCAGCAGAATGATCTCGTCCCTACTCTCGCCTCCCTTTTAGAAAATCATCCGACGCAGGCCGCCATCACCCTATTAAAAAAGCATCAGCAAAAGGCCGGCGCCCCTCTCATCCGCAACTATTGCAATTTGGTTCTTTATCGCCTAAAGCAGCCAGGACCTTATGGAGATAATCTTAGGCAATGGGTCGCCCACCAGCAAAATATTGATCTCATCCGCTTCCGTCCTACACTTCCCCTTGATCTCCGCGATAAAACATCCGCCTTCCAGCTTACGCCTCAAGAAACCTCTAGGCTTCTGATCGAAGCCTTTGAATCTTTCGTTTCGACTCAAGACGACAAAGGGGTTGACACGCTGATATCGATAATAAAAACAGGAAACTCCAAAAATAAATACGCTTTGATCGGACTGCTGATGCGCGCCATCCAATGACCTTATCTAGCGATGAATAGTGAATAAATCATGAACATGCAATCGAGTGAAATTTGGAAAAAAGTCTTCATGGCTTTTTTTTTCGGATGCTTTTCTTTTCTACTCAGCATTCCCATCTATGGAGAGAATTCTAAAGAAGCTTTATCACAAGGAATTACAGTCGATTTACGCCACCCTTGCTATTCAAATGGTGTCTTGAGCACCGAACAGGGAGGCGTCATTACGGGTCCTGACGTACGTATTCAAGCGATGCATATCACATACACTCGAAAGATGGAGAATGAAGAGCCTGTCTGTACAATCATCGCTGAAGGCAGTCTTATATTGGAACTAGGTCGATATATTTTCGTCGGTGACCGTCTTGAATATGATTTTCAAACTAAAACAGGAGTTGTCTACAATGGAAGAACGATGATTGAACCTTGGTTTTTTGGCGGAAAAATCATTCATTTGCTCGAAGATGGTAATTATTTTATCGAGAATGCCTATGCAACGACTTCCGAAAATTATTTGGCCGACTGGGAAATTCTTGCTGAAGAAGCTCTTCTCACCGAAGGCAGCTATCTCGATGCAGAAAAAGTCCAATTTCGAATTATGCAGGCACCAGTATTTTGGCTGCCTTCATTCCATACCAACCTCGATTCCATTTTCGACTCCCCTATCCGCTACAATGTAAAATGGGGAGGACGTCAAGGCCACCGGTTTGGATTAATTTATGAAGTGTTTTCATGGAAGGGCTGGAAAACATTCCTTCGATTGGACTATCGCTTAAAGAGGGGTCCTGGAGGGGGTGTTGAAACACATTATGTATCGGAAGACCGCAAAACATCCTTTGAATCGATCAATTATGTTGCAAGCGACTCTTCAATTCTTCATCCGGGCCAACGCATCCGCTACAGGCTCCAGGGACTTGGACGCAGCCTTCTTTTGGAGGATAAAATTTCGGTATATCTCTCCTATGACAAACTCAGCGATATGGACATGCCGACAGATTATAATGATCGAGGGTTAGAACTGGATACAGCGGGACGGACAGAATTCCTGGTTAGGCGCCAAGAAGAACACTGGATTGCCAATTTCATCACGCGGCTTCGCCTCAACAATTTTCAAACGATCAAACAGCAACTTCCCACATTTGAAACGACGTGGCATCCATTTGAGCTAGGTTTTTCCGGCATTATCGCCGACATCCCCATTAAAGCCTCCTATCTCGATTTTGCCTATGGCAACAACCAAATACATCTTCCCGATTATCATTCACTACGCACAGAGTTCAGTCCCCTCCTCTATCGCCATTTCACTCTCGGTGCATTAAATGCAACGCCAGAGGTTGGCGCTGTCTCCATCGTTTATGGTAACAGTCCGCAATCAACAGCAAAATGGCTCGTTCTTGGCAAGTTCGGCTGCACAGTTAATACACATTTATATCGGCAAACAGATTCTTTTAAGCATGTCATCACTCCTTATGCCCGCTATGAATATTATACGATGCCAACAGTCTCTCCAAATGGACATTATATCTTTGATATTGAAGATGGATGGTATCGTCTCAATTTACTTCTTTTGGGCATCTCACAAAGCCTATGCTACAAGCAGAAAAATGGCCTAATAACACGACAAATTTATGCCGACTTCTATACAAATCTTTTTTTGGATACGCATACTTTGCCACAAATCGTTCCAAAAGTTTATGCCGATCTAACATTTAATAGTTCTCCTTTCTTAAAGCATTCTCTCCATTCTGGATGGGATTTGATTCACAATGAACTCGATCATTTTAACTTGCGCACAGAATGGACTGTCAATGCCGATCTAGCCATCGCCGCCGAATACCGGCATCGCAGCGCTTTTGACTGGCGAAAAGCCGACCACACAAATTTTATTTTAGATTCTTTCCGAAGCATCTCTCGGCTTAGGCATTCGCAGCTTTCCGACAGGAGAGACACCCTCCTCTTCCACCTCTTTTTTCGCTTCCACCCTTGCTGGGCCGTAGAGCTCGAATCCCGTCATGGATGGAACCGTTTCCATGAACCCACATATAATGAATTTGAAATCGACCTCTTCGGCCGATTACGATCCACATGGAATTTTCGATTATCCTATCAACATAAAGAAGATGATGACCGGGTTTCTGTCTATATTAATATGGGAATTAGACGTCCCGACCTTGAGTATATTTGCGAAGAAGTCCCTTTTGCGAGATTTTAGCATCTTTCTTTATATCTGTAGTTTAACTATACTGGATCTCTTGCTAATTATTCGTGCCCTTGCCCCTAACTATTCGTGCCCGTGCCCGAATCCGAATATGCAGGATACTTGTTAATCAGGATGGTTCATAGATAAATTCGGGCACGGGCACGGGCACGAATAAGTAACTAGGGCACGAAAATTAGCAAGAGATCTACTTTGTAAGAATGGGAGTGTTTCATGAAACTTGCAGTCATTGGTACAGGATATGTGGGCTTGGTTTCCGGTACTTGTTTTGCAGAAATGGGCCACAACGTGATTTGCTTGGATATCAACAAAGAAAAAATCGACCAACTTTCCAAGGGAAATATACCGATCTACGAACCGGGTCTGGAAGAGATGGTGAAGCGCAACCTTAGATCGCAGCGCCTTTCGTTTACGACAAACTACTTCCATGCGATCAACAGCTCCGACGTCTGCTTTATTACCGTCGACACCCCTATCTCTTCTGATGGGCAAGCTAACTTGGATTATGTCAAAAGTGTCGCCATCGCCATCGCCGAAAATATGAATGGTTATAAAATTATCGTCAATAAGTCCACTGTCCCCGTGGGAAGTGCCGAATTGGTTTCTCAACTCATTTCTTCTGTACTAGAAAAACGGAATACTTCGCTTCCATTCGATGTTGTTTCAAATCCGGAATTCCTTAAAGAAGGGAATGCTGTCAACGACTGCATGAAGCCCGACCGCGTGATTATCGGTACCGAAAGTCCTCATGCAGCCTCCATCATGAAAGAAATTTACGCCCCATTTATGCTCAGCCAAGAACGCTTGCTGTTAATGGACATCCGTTCAGCCGAAATGACAAAATATGCCGCAAATGCGATGCTGGCGACACGTATCTCTTTTATGAATGAGTTAGCAGGCCTATGTGAGCTGATGGGAGCAAATATTAATCTGGTTAGACGCGGGATGGGATCGGATAAACGTATCGGCCCTCATTTTCTGTACCCAGGACCAGGCTTCGGAGGATCTTGTTTTCCGAAAGATCTTGCAGCATTATATATGCAAGCTCAGACTGTCGGCTATCAGATGGACTTGCTCTCCTCGGTAAGATCTGTCAACAAAAGGCAAAAAGAGGTCCTGGGAAAAAAAATTGCCTCCTACTTCGAAGAAGTCGGCGGTCTAATGGGAAAAACAATAGGGATTCTTGGTTTAGCCTTTAAGCCAGATACAGATGACATGCGCGAAGCCCCTTCACTGACTTTGATACACCAACTTTTAAATGCCGGCGCCATTCTAAGAGTATACGACCCAGCTGCTATGGATAATGCCAAGACAATTTTTGGACTTTTTCCTACCATTACTTGGTGTAATGATGAAATTCATGCTGCCGAAGGAGCCGATGCATTAGTACTAGTCACGGAATGGAAGCAATTCCGCTCTTTAGATTTCCAAACTATCATCCCAAAAATGCGTGGGCGCGTCTTTTTTGATGGAAGAAATCAATATAACCCTCAAGATATCCTTAAAAAAGGGTTAGATTATATCTGCATCGGATTGGCTCCTGTATGCGCTAATCAGGAAATATTGGCCTTAACCCGTGATTACGAACTCCCGGCGAATATCTAAAAAGCATTGACTTTCCCGCTTTTTGAAGCCATTTTTTCGCTTACTTTACACAAGTATGTCAAAAAAATGGCTCCGAAAAGCGAAAAAGTACCACAATTTTATCTATCTCACCGATGGATCGTTATCACGGGTAAAGAAAATTCATGAATATCGATAACTATCTTGAAGAAAAGCGCTCTTATATCGATCAAAAGCTCGATGGATTTGTCCACGATCAAAAAGTTCCTTATAATAAGCTCTTTCAAGCCGCCCGCTATGCATTAATTGATGGAGGAAAGAGATTACGCCCTATTTTAACTCTAGCCACAGCTGAAGTCTTTGGACTAGATAACGAAGCGGCAGCATCCCCGGCTTGTGCCATCGAAATGATTCATGCTTATTCCCTTATCCATGATGATCTGCCTTGCATGGATGATGATGACTATCGAAGAGGAAAACCCTCCTTACACAAAGCTTTTGGCGAAGGCCATGCTGTTTTAACCGGCGATTTTCTGCTTACATATGCCTTCGAGATAATCGCCAACGACCCTCTACTATCACCAGAACAAAAGATTTCACTGATAGCCTTGCTAGCTAAAAATTCGGGTGGACATGGGATGGTTGGCGGACAAATAATGGACATTGAATCCGAAGGGATAAAAATTGACATAGAAATGCTCCGGCAAATTCATCAATATAAAACCGGAGCCATGATTGCCGCTTCTGTGGAATTTGGCGGAATTATCGCTCGAGTATCCCCATCCCACAGGGAAATTTTGCGTCGCTTCGGCAGCGCCATAGGCTTGGCTTTTCAGATTGTGGACGATGTGATTGACGTCACATGTAGTCAACAAAAGCATGGAAGAAAGACTTCTTCCGACGAAATTAATCAAAAAACAACCTATGTGACGTTAATGGGACTTGATGCAGCAAAGGAGGCTGCACATGAGCTTTTAAAGGAAGCTTGCCAGCAACTTTCGCATTTGGAACATGACGCCTCTCTTCTTCAAGGAATTGCAAAACGTTTAGTCGATCGACTCTTGTGATTTTTTTCTTGCAGCGTTTTCATCGATAAAGATATATAGACCCGCAAGGACTCAATCACTTATGTAGATGCAAAATGAAAAAAACGACACAGCAAAAATATATGAATGCCCAAAATTCTTGGATTGCTGCCGATGGAACGCTGTCTTTTTTTCATCACCTTTCTTGCCAAGTCAAACATATTCCGCTAAAGAGGATCTTTGATATTGTCTTTAGCCTCTTCGTCCTTCTTCTTTGCTTGCCGCTTTTGCTCTTCATCGCCATGGCGATCCGCTTCAGTTCTTCAGGAAAAATCGTCTACTCACAAGAGCGCATTGGAAGGGGCGGAACCCCTTTCCGTTGTTATAAATTTAGGACAATGTATCCTGACGCCGATCAGCTTTTACAACAGATTTTAAAAAAAGATGAAGAAAAGCGTAAGGAATGGGAGCAAAATCATAAGCTGAAAAATGATCCTCGCATTACACCTATTGGAGCTTTTCTCAGACGGACATCATTGGATGAACTTCCTCAATTTTGGAATGTCTTAAAGGGTGATTTAAGCGTTGTAGGCCCTCGTCCAGTTGTTAGTGAGGAAATTATCAAGCACTATAAATCGAAAGCTTATAAAATCTTATCCATTCGGCCAGGAATCACTGGAATGTGGCAAATTTCTGGCAGAAGCAATACAACCTACCAACAGCGAATTGCCTTGGATGAATATTATGTTGATAGACGTACTTTTATGCTCGATATGAAAATTGTCGCTCTAACAATCCCCAGCATGATTACTAAAAAAGGCGCTTACTAGTCGTAATCATGAATATTTTTTTGAATCAAAAGCGTCTGGATCTTGTGTTTCTTATTTGTCTCCTATTGACTTTGAGCATTCCCTCTGTTTTGCCTCAATATCGTCTTTTATTTTTCCCTGCATTTTTAGTCATCGCGTGTTATCAACATTCTCGATCGACATGCCTCTGGCTCGCCCTAATCTGCGGATGCCTTATCGACTTACTCTCTTCAGATACGCGCTTCGGACTATATTCCGTCGATTTTTGTTTAACAATTCTTCTATTGTATCCTCAAAGGCGTCATTTTTTTGCCGATAACGCCACAACTCTTCCAATGATGACTTTTCTCTTCTCATCTTTATCCACCCTGATCATGGCGTTATTGCTTTATAGCATCGAAATGAAAAATATATTTTCATGGAACTGGATAATCACCGAATTATTCATCATGCCTCTCTTAGATGCTTGCTATGCTTTTTTCTGCTTTATCCTCCCTGGATTATGTTTTGGCAGACGCCAAAGACGAGGACAAGATTATTTTTCTAATTAGTCATTAGTTTAAACCCAACTTGCGCCCTAAATCACGCATGAACATTGCCGAACTTGGCAAGTGAAGGGCTAAGTGCCCGAAAACCAAGTCGTGACTTGATTGATTGCAGACCGGAAAACAAATGCGACAAGACAACACTCAGGCTGTTTGCGATATCTGCAAAGTGTTTTAAGAAAAAGAATAGAAACCACCTTTAGTCAATTGACGAGCATGTTGCCAAGAAAAATACATGCGGTTACCAAAAAATGGTTTCTACTCAAGCTGGTCATTTTTAT
>Ga0153954_1000313_pt1 | contig 41880 bp, 38 predicted proteins | sample TSFL038MetaG_FD_102277 | JGI IMG/M metagenome (GOLD analysis project Ga0153954, IMG submission 102277) | Attine ant fungus gardens microbial communities from Florida, USA - TSFL038 MetaG | ecosystem: Host-associated > Fungi > Mycelium > Unclassified | place: USA: Florida, Wekiwa Springs State...
CCCGCGCGCATGCATGCGGTTGGTCGAGATGCCGATCTCCGCTCCCAGCCCGAATTCGCCGCCGTCGGCAAATTGCGTGCTGGCATTGTGCATGACGATGGCGCTGTCGACCTCGCGCAGGAAACGCTCGGCGGTCGCGGCGTTGCCGGTCACGATCGATTCGGTATGCTGGCTGCCATAGGTCGCGATGTGCCGGATCGCGCCCTCGACACCGTCGACCGTGGCGACGGAGATGATGGGCTCGAGATATTCCGTGCGCCAATCCTTTTCGGTCGCGGCCAGCGCTTTCGAATCGCGTTTCCGGACATCGGCATCGCCGCGCACCTCGCAGCCGAGTTCATGGAGCTTGGCCAGGACGGCGGGCAGGTGCGTGTCGAGCGCAGCGCGGTCGATCAGGAGCGTCTCGGCAGCGCCGCAAACGGAAACGCGGCGCATCTTGGCATTGGCGACGATATCGCGCGCCATCGCCGGGTCGGCGTCATGATCGACATAGACATGGCAGATGCCTTCGTAGTGGCGCAGCACGGGCACGCGGCTTTCGGCCGTGACGCGATCGATCAGCGAGCGGCCGCCGCGCGGCACGACCAGATCGAGCCAGTCCATCGCCTTCAGCATCTCGCCAACGGCGGCGCGGTCGGTCGTCGGCACGAGCTGGATGCAATCTTCGGGCAGTCCGGCGCTCTTCAGCGCACGGCGCAGCAGCTCGACGATCAGGCGCGAGGAGTGGAAGGAGTCCGAGCCGCCGCGCAGCACGACGACATTGCCGGACTTCAGGCACAGCGCGCCCGCATCGGCCGTCACGTTGGGCCGCGCCTCGTAGATCACGCCGATGCAGCCGATCGGCACGCGCACACGGCTGATGGCGAGACCGTTCGGCCGCTGCCACTGCTCGATCTCCGCGCCGACCGGATCGGGGAGAGCGGCAATCTCGTCGAGGCCCTTGGCCATCGCCTCGATGCGTGCCGGATTGAGCAGCAGGCGGTCCTGCAGCGCGGCGCTCATGCCGGCCGCCTTTGCCGCCTCGATGTCGCGCGCATTGGCCGCGAGGATCGCGGCCTGTTCGCTGCGGATCAGGCGCGCGCCTTCGGCCAGCGCCTCGTTCTTGGTCTCGGTGGTGGCGTTGCGCAGGGCCGCGGCAGCGGCTTTCGCGCGCCGGCCGAGCTCGGCCACCAGGGTGGCCACGTCTTCCGCGGGTTTGGTCTGAACGTTCATCGCCGGTTCAGTATATCGCTATTCGACCACCAGGTCGTCGCGGTGAACGATCTCGTCCCGGCCGCGGAAACCCAGCAACTTCTCGATTTCGGCACTCTTCCGACCGGCGATGCGGCGGGCATCGTCGGCGGCATAGGCGACCAGCCCGCGCGCCAGCGTGCGGCCGCCCTTGTCCTTCACGTCGACCACGTCGCCGCGCTTGAATTCGCCGTCGACGCCGGTGACGCCCGCCGGCAGCAGGCTCTTGCCCGACGACAACGCGCGCACCGCGCCATCGTCGACGACGAGCACGCCGGCCGACTTGAGCGAGCCCTTGATCCACTTCTTGCGGGCGGAAAGGGGCGAGGCTTCGGGGAGGAACCACGAACAACGCGCCGTGCCGTCGATCAGCGCGCCCAGAGCGCCGGGGCTGCGGCCGTCGGCGATGGCCATGCGGCAGCCCGCAGCCATGGCGATGCGGCCGGCGATCAGCTTGGTTACCATGCCGCCGTTGGAGAGATTGGACGCCGCGGCGCCTGCCATCGCCTCGATCTCCGGCGTGACCTCGCGGATCTCGGGGATGTGCTTCGCCGATTTGTCCGAACGCGGATCGCCCGTGTAGAGGCCGTCGATGTCGGACAGCAGCACCAGGGTGTCGGCCGAGATCATCTCGGCTACCCGCGCGCCCAGGCGATCGTTGTCGCCGAAGCGGATCTCGTCGGTGGCGACCGTGTCGTTCTCGTTGATCACCGGCACGGCGCCCAGCCCCAGCAGGGTGCCCATGGTCTGGCGCGCATTGAGGTAGCGCCGGCGCTCCTCGGAATCGTCGAGTGTCAGCAGTACCTGCGCCACGGTGATGCCGTGGCGGGCGAGCGATTCCTGATAGGCGTGAGCGAGCTGGATCTGGCCGGTCGCGGCGGCGGCCTGATTCTCCTCGAGCTTCAGGACGCCGGGGGGCAGCTTGAGATAGGTGCGGCCGAGCCGGATGGCGCCGGAGGAGACGAGCACGATCTCGCAGCCGCCCCGCCCCTCTATTCCTTTGTGAAGGCGCGCCACGTCGGCGGTCAGCGCTTCCAGCCAGTCGCGGCGGACAATGCCCTTCTTTTCATCGACGAGAATCGAGGAGCCGATCTTCACGACCAGCCGTTTGGAGCTGGCCAAATAAACGCCAGCTGGTTGGGTCACGCGGCTTCCTTGCTCTTGGTCTGGCTCTCGACGAGCTTCATCAGCTCGCCCAAGAGCTTCTGCACGCCCGCGCCCGACACGCCGGAGATGACATGCACGGTCTTGCGGCTCGCCTTGGCGAGCTTGGCACGCTTGGCTTCGATGTCTTCCTCGGTCATGGCGTCTGTTTTGTTCAGCGCGACTATCTCTTTCTTGCGCGCGAGATTGCCGCCGTATGCGCGCAGCTCACCTCGGACTGTCTTGTAAGCCGCCGCGACATCGTCCTGCGTGCCGTCGACCAGATGCAGCAGTGCGCGACAGCGCTCGACATGGCCCAGGAAGCGCGTGCCGAGGCCGGCACCTTCATGCGCACCTTCGATCAGGCCCGGAATGTCGGCCATCACGAACTCGCGGTTGCCGAGTTTCACCACACCCAGGCCCGGATTCAGCGTCGTGAAAGGATAGTCGGCGATCTTGGGCCGTGCGTTGGACGTCGCCGCAAGGAAGGTCGACTTGCCGGCGTTGGGCAGGCCCACGAGGCCGATATCGGCGATCAACTTGAGCCGCAGCCACACCCAGCGCTCCTCGCCCGGCCAGCCCTTGTCGGCGCGCCGCGGGGCGCGGTTGGTCGAGGTCTTGTAGTGCAGGTTGCCGTAGCCGCCGTCGCCGCCCTTGAGCAGGGTAACCTTCTGGCCGATCTCGGTGAGGTCGAGCAGCAGGGTCTCGTTGTCCTCCTCGAAGATCTGCGTGCCGCGCGGCAGGCGCAGCACGACGTCCTTGCCCTTGGCGCCGGTGCGCTGGCTGCCCTGGCCGTGATGGCCGGTCTCGGCCTTGAAGTGCTGGGCGTAGCGGTAGTCGATCAGCGTGTTGAGGCCGTCGACGCATTCGACGACCACGTCGCCGCCGCGCCCGCCGTCGCCGCCATCCGGCCCGCCGAACTCGATGAACTTCTCGCGGCGAAAACCCGCGCTGCCGGCGCCGCCGTTGCCGGAGCGGAGGTAGATCTTGGCCTGGTCGAGGAATTTCATGGGATGGGGCTCAAAAATGAAAAGGGGGAACGGCGACCGTTCCCCCTTCGCAATCCATCGGATGGGAACGGTTACTCGGCCAGGGCCGGCGCCGGGTTCACGTGCACCTCGACCTTTCCGCCCGAACGGGTGCGGAAGGACACCACGCCGTCGGCGGTGGCGAAGAGGGTGTGGTCGCGGCCGACCGAGACGTTCAGGCCCGGGTTCATCTTGGTGCCGCGCTGACGGACCAGGATGTTGCCGGCGAGGACCTTCTGGCCGCCGAAACGCTTCACGCCGAGGCGCTTGCTCTCGGAATCGCGGCCGTTACGCGAGGAGCCGCCTGCTTTCTTGTGTGCCATCGTACTACTCCGGTCGCTCTATATCAGGCGACGATCTGTTCGATCTTGACCACCGTCAGGTCCTGACGGTGACCGTTTTTGCGCCGCGAGTTCTGGCGGCGGCGCTTCTTGAAGACGATCAGGTGCTCGCCGCGGCCCTGCTTGACGATCGAGCCCACGACCTTGGCGCCGGCAACGGTCGGCGCACCGACCTTGTCGCCGACCATCAGGACGTCGGTGAACTCGACCTTGGCGCCGGCGTCGCCCTCGATCTTCTCGAGGGTCACGGTCTCGTCGGCGGCGACGGTATATTGCTTCCCGCCCGTGCGGATAACGGCGATCATGACTGCACCCTGAACTGCGCTTGCGTGCGCGAAACAGCGCGACGGGCCCAGAGGACCCGCCGAAAGAGGGCGGAATATACGCAGGAGCGCGCCCAAGTCAACGCCTGAAACCCGCGTCTTTCCGGGATTTTAGCCCCTTTTTGGGGGTTCAGGCCCGTAGATTGTTGCTCCTGCCGGGGTGCCCCCCTATAAGGGCGGCCCCGGATCGGAGAGGTGCCAGAGTGGTCGATCGGGACGGTCTCGAAAACCGTTGTGCGTGCAAGCGTACCGTGGGTTCGAATCCCACCCTCTCCGCCATTTGCGTCGGCAAGAGCCCATCGGCGCGAGCGCCCTGTTCTGTGGGGAGCGCGATATCTATAGGGTCGCCGCCGAAGGGGAGGACAGGACGCGATGAAGAGCATATGGGCCGCCGGGGCCGGCGCGTTGATGCTGGCGCTGGCCGGTTGTGAGCATCCGAAATCTGCGCTGAACAACCTGGAGCAGAAGGCGAGCAACCTGGAGCAGACGGCCGAGGGGCGCGATCTCGATCCGCCGCCGAGTGGCCTCGCATCTCTCTATATCTATCGTGACAGCGATAGCGGCGCCGGTTCGATGGCGACCGCCTGGGTCGACGGTCAGATCATCGGCACCCTGGGCCCGCACGCCTGGCTGACGATCGGTGCCTCGCCTGGCCCGCACCAGATCGGTTGCTCCAACGGCGATCAGATCAACGTGACGGTCGCGCAGGGCCAGATGCGGTTCGTCGAATTCGTCGTGCGCGACAATGGGAGCTGTGCGGTGTTCGAGACGCCGAACGATCGCGGCCGCGCCGGTGTCGGCCACGGCAAGCGCGTCGCCAAGGCCACAAACGCGCCGTCCTGACGACGGCGATTGCGGCTGCCAGCCGGCCGTCGTCTTCACGACCGTCAGTACACTCCCTCCAGGATCGGCACGATTTCCTGCGCGCCGTTGATCTTGCGCGGGTTGCTGAACGTCCAGTCGTCGAGCATGCAATTGGTGGCGATGCGCTGCAGGTCGTCGCGATTGACGCCGACATCGCGCAGCCGTCGCGGCAGGCCGAGGCCGGAGATGAAGCGGTCGAGCACCTCGGCGGCCGGTTGGCCGGGAGCGCCCATCGCAGTGCTGATCTCGGCCTGTCGCTCGGCCATGACCGAGGCGTTGAAGGCCAGCACGGCCGGCATCATCACGCATGACGTGTAACCGTGCGGCACGCCGGCGCTGCCACCCAGCACGTGGCCGATGGCATGACTGGCGCCCATGCGTGTGCCGCTCACGATGCCGATCATCGAGATCCAGGCGCCAATCTGGCAGTCGAGGCGGGCGGCGAGATCGCCGGGATTGCGCTTCACGGCGGGCAGTCCGCGGCCGAGCAGGCGCAGCGCCTGCAGCGCTGTCGAGTCGGTATAGGCGTTGCCGTCGATCGAGCAATAGGTCTCGTGCGCGTGGTCGACCGCGCGGATGCCGGTCGAGAGCCACAGCCATTCCGGCGTGTGCACGGTGATCGCCGGATCGAAGATCACTTGCAGCGGGATCAAGCCTGGATGGATGTAGGCCTGCTTCAGACGCAGCCGCGACTCGGTGACGCCGGCGCGGGCGTTGAATTCGCCGCCGCTCAGCGTGGTCGGCACGCAGATCTGGCGAATGCGCGGCGCGCGATAGTCGGGAAAGCTCCGCTTGCCGGTGATCTCGTCGACGACGGTGCGGAAGGGCTCGAGCTCATCGGGCTCGCGGATGTCGTGCTCGAGGCAAAGCGTGACGGCCTTGCCGCCATCGGTCGTCGAGCCGCCGCCGACGCTCAGCAGCAGGTCGCACCCCGCCTCACGGGCGGTGTTGGCACAGGTGACCACCGCCTCGCGCGGGCTGTGGCCTGGCATGTCGTCGTGGACGCCGGCATAGCGCGGCCCGAGCGCGGCGGCGATCCTGGTGACGACATCGGTTTTCTGGTTGAGCGTCGCACTGGCGAGGATGAAGACCCGCTTGGCTCCCAGCCGCTCCGCCGCCTCGGTGACGGCCTCGGCCGCGGGCCGGCCGAAGACGACGCGGTCCATCCCGGTGAAAACGATTTCGCCTGCGCGCATGGGGCGACTATCCGGTCAATTCAGCCCTTCCTCAACACTTGGTTATCTCGCGATGCGGCTGGCCAAAGCGCGCCTGTTGCCTTGGCGTCGGCGGCCGATCACGGTGGCAACTGGACTTGTCGTCTACCGGGTCAGGCGTGCTTGGCTCGATATGCTCTGCGCAGCTCAGCTGCTCTGAGTGGTTTGGGGAGGTTTCGATGCCGTTCTATCAAAAAGGCGACGTTCGTATCCGCTATGAGGAGACCGGCTCCGGCTTCCCGCTGCTGGTCACCCCGGGCGGCGGATTGAATTCGCGCGTCAGCAACTGGCCGAACGCCGTCATCAATGCGATGGAGGAGTTCAAGAACGACTTTCGCTGCATCACCATGGACCAGCGCAATGCCAATGCCCCTGCCGAGTCGACCGGTCCGGTGCCGGTCGAGAATGCGTGGGATGCTTTCGCCGACGACCAGCTCGGGCTGATGGACCATCTCGGGATCAAGCAGTTCTTCTACATGGGCTACTGCATCGGCGGTTGCTTCGCCGGCAAGCTGCTGCAGCGCGCGCCGGAACGCGTCGTCGCCGCCGTGTTCTGCCAGACCGTCGGCCATCGACCGGAAGACCCGGGAGTCATGGTTCGGCACAGCGAGCAGAATTGGCTCGCGAATTTCCGGGCGCAACGGCCTGACGTGTCGACGGAGACGATCGAGAAATATCTCCACAGCCTCTTCAAGGCGCAGCCCGATTTCCTCTACAGCGTGCCGCGCGATTTCATCGCCAACTGCCAGACGCCGATCCTCGTCTTGCCGGACGAGACGTCGTCGCATCCGTTGCAGACCTCGATCGATGTCGCGTCGCTCGCGCCCAACGCCGAGATCACGGTCTTCCCGTGGCGCGATCCGCCGGAACTCAAGGCCCGCACGATCAACAAGGTGCGCACGTTTCTGAAGTCGCATCTCCCCAAGTGAAGCGCAGGAGAGAAGCATGTCCCAACTGCGATACGAACCGCTGCATCACGAATTCGGCGCTCGCATCCACGGCGTCGATCTCGGCAAGTCGCTCACCCCGGATCTGATCCAGGAGATCAACGCGGCGATCGATCGCTATTCGTTCGTCTGCTTCCCCGATCAGTCGATGGATGACGATCGGCAGCTCGCCCTCACGCGGCAACTGGGCAAGCCGGAGCCGAGCCACACCAGTGTCGGCAAGGTCGAATATTTCGGCACCATCGGTAACGTCCAGAAGGACGGCACGGTGCTCGGCAACTCGCACAAGAAGACCATCTTCCTCACCGGGAACAACATGTGGCACTCCGATGCCTCGTTCAAACCGGTGCCGGCGTTCCTCTCGATCATGTGCGCCTACGAGACACCGGCCGAGGGCGGTACGACGATGTTCGTCTCCCTGCGTGCCGCATACGATCGCCTCTCGCCGGAGCGCAAGGCCGAGCTCGATCCGCTGATCGCGATCCACGACTACGTCTATTCGCGCTCGAAAGTCGCGCCGGATGCCGTGTCACCCGAAATGGCAGCGTCGCTGCCGCCGGTGCGCCAGCGCCTCGTCCGGACCAACCCGGCGACGGGTGCCAGGAACCTGTTCCTGGGCTCACACGTCCGGGAGATCGAGGGCATGGGGCAAGCCGCCAGCCGCGCCCTGATCGACGAATTGACCGAAGAAGCGATCCGGCCCGAGCATATCTACACCCATGCCTGGCAACCGGGTGACGTCGTTCTCTGGGACAATCGCTGCCTCCTCCACGCCGGCAGTGGCTACGACGCCGATCGCCATCGCCGCTACATGCGCCAGACCCGCGTCAGCGGAAAGTGCTCGACGCTGGAGGAGGTCGGCTAGCGGCTCTAGGCCCAGAAGTCCTTGATGCGCGGACCTTCGACCTTGGCGCGTTCGTAGCCCGCTCTCATCGCCGGCTCTATCTGGCGCGGGTCGAGAAGGCTTATGCCGGGGGGTGTGCCGGCGATGATGAGCATGCCTTTGGTGCCGGTCGCCTCCAGAGCCTTCATCTCATCGTAGATATTGTGGGGAATGCCGCTCAGCAGCGCGCCTTCGTATCCGTTGGTCAGCGTGATCACCAGCGCGCGCTTCGATCCCGCGACCACATCGGTGTGTGCCCACGTCCTCGCGATGCCGCCATCCATGCAAAAGCGCTGGCCGAGCAGCGTGGGGCCCATCTCGCCTGGGAGCGACGAGCTTGCGGCCGCTGCGTGGGCCAAAGGAATACCGTTCTTATGGGCAGCCGCCTGACCGATGATCAGCCGCTCGCCGGTGTAGCAGTCGTTGGCCGTCGTATACATCTTGGCCACCGGCCAACCGGTCTTGCTGTCCCCCGTCAGCAGCCACGCGAGCCGATCCACGCCGTTGCCATTCACATGGTTGTCCGCCGCCAGAGCGGCGCGGCCGATGGCCATGATGGAGGCGGGGCTGCCGTCCTTTACGCCGGCGTTGATCTCCTGTGCGCGTTTCTGGCTGACGTTGGAGGTGGAAAGCGGCGCGAGCTTGGCGAACAGGCCCGGGAAATAGCCGAAGAAGCCGAATTCGGACAGCAAGCGCTTGAAGTGTCCCGACGACAACGTGGATCCGGCATAGGCGCCCGCTGATGTGCCCACCACCATCTCGGCGACGTTGAGATCGATATTCAATTCGTACAGGCCGTGGAAAAAGCCGCAGTACCACGCGACGTAATATTCGCCGCCGCCGCCCAGGACGAGCGTGCGGTCGAGGCCTTTCGCGAGGTTGGACATGGTGGGGCTTTCGGGCGCCGGACGCGCCAGCCCATCATCGGCGAAGAGCTTCGCAGAAACCTGCGCCGCCATCGCATCGGCGTTGTATCCGTTCGATTGGGCGACGGCCGAAGTGCCGGGAACAAGAGCACCCGTTGCGAGACCGCCGACGCCGAGCGCCGCGGACCGCGCGAATCCCCGGCGGGAAATTTCATTCATCGTTCAGCCTCTGGAAAATGGGCCGGCGGTCCTCGTCTCTTTGGTCCGCGATCCTGGTTGCCTTGAGGCGAAGTGTAGCCGCGACGCCGAAGCCGAAGAAGCCTTCTGGGCGTTGGGCGCCAGGATTACGGCCCGTGATGAGATTTAATCCGCGCTCTTGCGACGAAGCTTCACTTTTCCGTTGATGTGGCGCGCCCATCGTACCGACCAGACGGCGAGCGCGAACACGAGCGATGTCCATAGAAGGACCGCTATCACGGCCTGCACGATCGGAAAATTGAGCGCATCCCGGGAAACGAAGATCTCGGCGATCACACCGGATACATAGAGGCCCAGGTGAACCAGCCAGTCCAGCATCTCTCGTCCTCCTTTCGCAATCGGCGACCCGAACCATACGCCCTGGGCGGCACTCATAAATTGATCTGGATCAAGTACGGTTTCGCCTTCGGTGCATCCTGCCCTTCCGACTTCGGCCCGTATTGACTTACCTCAATGCCCTGTAACAGCCAGCAGCTAGGTTGGCGGCGGAACTGGAGGCGCACATGACCCTTCCCACCGCCAAGGACCTTCGCGTGAAGATCGCCCTGGTCGAAGCCGAGAAGGCATCGATCGCCAACAAGGCGCATGAGGCGGCCGAGGCCGAGAAGCACGCCTTCCTCGACCGCATCAGCAAGCCGTCCGGCCTGAGCGACGACCAGGTCCTCGAAAAAGCCTCGCACATCATTACCCGCGCGGTCGAGAACGGGCTGACCTCGGTACAGGTCTTCCGCTTTCCCAACACGCTCTGCACCGACGACGGCCGCGCCATCGACCAGGCCGAAGAGGGCTGGCAGAACACGCTGACCGGGATTCCGAAGGAGCTCTGGGCCTTCTACGAGCGTCAGCTCAAGCCGCGCGGCTATCACATGAAATACCAGATCGTCGATCGCCCGGGCGGTTTCAGGGGCGATGTCGTCGTCTTCCTGAGCTGGGACTGATTCGCTTATCCTCTACCCGACCGGAGGCCGCCCGTGCCCGACGAAGTCCATTCGCCTGCGCGGCGGCATGAGAAATACGAACGGCTGATCAAGGCGGCGCAGGCGTTGCCGGCGGTCAGCATCGCCGTGGCGCATCCCTGCGACGAGGTCTCGCTCGAGAGCGCCGTCGAGGCCGCACGACTCGGCATCGTCAAGCCCATCCTCGTCGGGCCGCTCGCCCGCATTCGCGATACCGCGCAACGCGCCAAGCTCGACATCTCGACCATCGAGATGGTCGATGCCGCCCACAGCCACGAGTCGGCTGCCAAAGCTGTGGAGATCGTCCGATCGGGCAAGGCCGAGGCCCTGATGAAGGGCAGTCTGCACACCGACGAACTGATGGGCGCGGTGGTGTCGCGCGACCATGGCATCCGCACCGCGCGACGCATCAGCCATTGCTTCATCATGGACGTCCCCGGACACCCCGACGCTCTGATCATCACCGATGCCGCCGTCAACATCGCGCCCGATCTCGAGGCCAAGGTCGATATCGTGCAGAATGCGATCGACCTCGCGAAGGCGATGGGCAGCGCCGAGGTGCGGGTTGCGATCCTGAGTGCCATGGAGACGATCAATCCGCGTGTGCCGTCGACCATCGAGGCGGCGGCGCTCTGCAAAATGGCCGATCGTGGTCAGATCACCGGTGCGCTGCTCGACGGCCCGCTGGCGCTCGACAATGCGATCAGCCCGGAGGCGGCGAAGGTCAAGGGCATCGTGTCGAACGTCGCCGGCCGCGCCAATGTCCTGCTCGTCCCCGACCTCGAAGCCGGCAACATGCTGGCCAAGAGCCTGTCGTTCCTCGCCGGCGCTGATGCGGCGGGCATCGTGCTTGGCGCCAAGGTGCCGATCGTGCTGACGAGCCGGGCCGATTCGCTGCTCACCCGGCTTGCTTCCTGTGCCGTGGCCGTCGCCGTGGCGGCCGCCCGGCGCACCAATGCCACGGCCTCGATCCGCTGAGCCGCCGCGATGAAGGGCAGCATCGCCGTCATCAACGCCGGTTCCTCGAGCATCAAGTTCGCCCTGTATTCGGTCGACGGTAATTTGGCCCTGCTGTATCGCGGCCAGATCGAGAAGATCGGCGGGGCGGCGCACCTCAAGGTCGTCGATGCCCACGGGCAGACCGTCGAGGACCGAAGCTGGCCGCAGGGTGCGCTCGACCATCGCGGTGCTGCCGAGGAAATCCTGCGTACGGGCGCGGCGCTCGCGAAGGAGGCGCCCGTCCGCGCCGTCGGGCACAGGGTCGTGCACGGCGGCATGGACTATGCGGCGCCGATGCGCGTCGACGAGCACATGCTGGAGGCGCTCGACAAGCTCGTGCCGCTCGCGCCCCTGCATCAGCCGCATAATCTCGGACCTATCCGCGTGATCGCAGAGGCAGCGCCGCACCTGCCGCAGGTCGCCTGCTTCGACACGGCGTTCCATCGCAGCCAGTCGTTGCTCGCGCAATCCTTTGCCTTGCCCCGGAAGTTCACCGAGCAGGGCGTGCGGCGCTACGGCTTCCACGGGCTGTCCTACGAATACATCGTCCATCGTCTGCGCGAGATCGACCCGTCGCTCGCCATGTCCCGGCTGGTCATCGCCCATCTCGGCAACGGCGCCAGCCTGTGCGCGGTGCACGGCGGCCGCAGCATCGCCAACACCATGGGCTTCACGGCCGTCGATGGGCTGATGATGGGCACGCGCTCGGGCGCGCTCGATCCGGGCGTCCTGCTGTACCTGATGGACGAGCACGGCATGAACGCCCGGCAGATCGAGGAGCTGATCTACAGCAAGTCGGGCCTGTTGGGCGTGTCGGGCATCTCCTCGGACATGCGAACGTTGCGCAGTTCGACGGCGCCCGAGGCGCGCGAAGCGATCGACCTCTTCGTCTATCGCATCGTCCGCGAAATCGGCTCGCTCGCGGCGGCGATGGGCGGGCTGGACGGTTTGGTGTTCACCGGCGGCATCGGCGAGAACGATGCCCGCACCCGTGCCGAAGTCGGCGCGGCCTGCCGCTGGCTCGGCGTCGGGATCGACCAGGCCCACAATGAAAGCGGCGTCATGCGCATCAGCGCGGACGACTCCCGCGTGCCGGTTCTGGCCCTGTCGACCGATGAAGAGCGCATGATTGCGCACCATACCGTGGCGACACTGGGCGACGCTCTCGAGGCGGCCCAGACCGCCTGATTCACCACTGCCTGCGCTCTTCGCGGCTATGCGTTCATGTAAGCTTGTATTGCCTCTGGAAGAACGCCGAGTGCAGCCCGCCGTCGGGCGGTTTGGCGGCGATGTGTTGCGTGACCTGGGTATTTCCCGAGCCATTTCCGGCGACCATCAGCATGACGTGATTGACCGGAATGGTCTTGAGGGTCTGCCGCTTCAACAGCTCGTCGAAAATATCTTCAGGCTCTCCCTCGGGAACGGTGATCCAATATCGCAATGCCTTGAGCATGCTTTGTGTCTCAAGGTCATGGGCCTTGTAGTCGCCGGCGACATAGTGTGTTCCCAGGGTCTCGATCCTGGCGATGCAGATCGGTTCTCCCTCAGCGTCCGGATCCTCCGCGCTATGGTCGGTGTGCAGGCCGTGCGGTTGGGCAACCCTGAACCTGCCGTATGCATAGTGCCCTTTGCGATAGCGTGCCGACGGAACGAGGATCCCCACCAATTCATCGATATCTTCATTGTAGAGCTGTGCGTAGTTCGTCATTGCGTCGGCGTCATTCCTGTCATCGGCGGATCTCGTTCTGACGTCGTCGAACTGCTTGGCATGTTCGTGGATCGCTTTCGCGACATCCTCGCGGAAGCGGGCGATCGGCAGAGGCAGCTGAGTATGCGCTTCGCGATCGTTGAACCGGGCATGCAGGCGTTCGAGGAGAGACCACTGGTCCGAGGTGAACGGCAGGGGCTCCAGTATTTTCAGCCGCGGCCCCAAAGCCTCCCATGCCTGCCGAAGAGATGTCATGCCTCCTTTTGCATCATCCCGACGCCAGCGGCCAGCAGCCGGTGTCTTTCCTGTGGCCTTCGGCAGGGCACTCGGCCCGGGGCTGGCAATCGCCGCTCGATCGCCTATCTGCCGGGCGACGTTCGACTTCCTTCCGGTGGGCCGACAACTCCGAGGGAGTGTTTTGCGATGCGTAGAGCCGTGACGTTGTTGCGTATGTTCGCTCTGCTTCCCTTGGCGAGCTGTGCCGGCCACAAGGTTGCGGAGGAGGGCCGTCAGGTGGTTCTCGGCATGAACGCCGAAGAAGTGCAGTCCTGTGCCGGCATTCCCAACCACACCAAGAAGCTCGATTCGCGGACCGAACTCTTCTCCTACGAAATCAAGAACGACAATACCGGCGGTGTGCAGGTCACTGCGCCAATCGTCGGCGGCGGCTTCAAGATCGGCAGCAACGGCTCCTATTGCAACGTCATCCTGCGCGTCGTCGACGGCAAGGTGACCGAAGTGAACTATACCGGCGACAACGACGACTTCGTCGGCAAGGAGGGTGTCTGCGCGCCCCTTCTGCGCGGTTGCGTGCGTGCCCATGGGACGACCGGCGAATGACAAAACGCCCGTGGCGGAACGCGATTTGCTAGGATGTCCGGGCGATACCTGATCGCCGCCTTGCAAAAGGAGTTCGCCATGATGCATCGTCGAGCGTTCCTGGCTTCCTGCACCGTTTTAGGCCTCACTGCCGGTGTCTCGCGCGCTTCCTTCGCTGCCGGGACGATCAAACCGGACGACAAGAGCGTGCTGATCGTGGTCGACGTTCAGAACTGCTTCGTCGATGGCGGTACCCTGCCGGTGAAGGGTGGTGCCGAGGTCGTGCCGGTAATCAACAAGCTCGCCCCGTCGTTCGCCAACATCGTCGTGACGCAGGACTGGCACACGCCGGGCCATACCTCGTTTGCCAGCGCCCATGGCGGCAAGAAGCCGTTCGAGACGGTGGACCTTTCCTACGGCAAGCAGGTTCTGTGGCCCGATCACTGCGTGCAGGGCACCGACGATGCGGCGTTGCTGAAGGACCTCAAGCTGCCCTCGGCCGAACTGATCATTCGCAAGGGCTTCCACAAGGACGTCGACAGCTACTCGGCGTTCGAGGAGGCTGACCGCAAGACCGGCACCGGCCTCGCGGGCTACCTGAAGGAGCGTGGCATCTCGACGGTGTTCGTCACCGGCCTCGCGACCGATTTCTGCGTCGCCTGGACGGCGCTGGATGCGCGCAAGCAGGGCTTCACGACCTACGTGATCGAAGACGCCACGCGCGGCATCGACCTCAACGGCTCGCTCGCCGCCGCCTGGAAGGACATGACCGCGGCCGGCGTGAAGCGCATCCAGTCGGGCGATATCGCCTAGGGTCGAGACGCAATAGAGCTCGATCTGCTGGTCGCTCGAGGCACGCTTGTGCGGCTGGTTACCGAAAGTGACCGTTAAATGTATCGAATCTAACAGTGTGGCCGACCATACTGGTCTCTTCTGCCACGCTCGATCTGCCCCATCGTGCAACGTCCGGGTCTCCAGCAAAGGCTCGAAGGGTACTCCTGCTCCGCCCAACCCGGCATTCCGATCAATGGATGCGGGTGGCTTGTCGGGGTTCGACCCTAGCGCTTGAAACCCGCGCGGCAGGCCCGCCAGACCTTCTCCGGCGCGGCGGGCATGTCCATGCCGATGCCGGCGCCGTTCGGGATGGCGTCGGCGACGGCGAGCATCACGGCGGCCAACGCGCCCGTCGTGCCGGCCTCGCCGGTGCCCTTCACGCCGAGCGGATTGGTCGTGGCGGGAACGGGATGCGGTTCGGTGACGAACATCGGCAGGTCGTCGGCGCGCGGCATGGTGTAGTCCATGAACGAGCCGCCCAGCACCTGGCCGCTCTCGCGGTCGAAGGCCACGTCCTCCCACAACGCCTGGCCGACGCCCTGCGCAATGCCGCCGTGGATCTGGCCCTCGACCAGCACGTGGTCGAGGATGATGCCGCAATCGTCGACGGCGACGTAGGATTCGAGCGTCGTGCGGCCGGTCTCGGGATCGATCTCGACCTCGGCGATGTGGCAACCATTGGGATAGGTCTGCGGCACCTCGGCCCGCGCCTTGGTGTCGAGCGTATCGTCGCTCTTCCTCGCCTGCTCGGCGACCTCGAACAGCGTCAGCTGGCGGTCGGTGCCGCGCACGCGGAACAGGCCGTCGACATATTCGATGTCGGCTTCGGCCGCCTCGAGCTGATGCGAGGCGAGCTGGCGGCCTTTCTCCAGCATCACCTCGATCGTGCGCAGGAGCGCGCTGCCGACGGCCGTCGTCGAACGCGAGGCGACGGCGGAATAGCCCGCGATGCCGTGGTCCGTGTCGCCCTGGCGGACGATGACGCTTTCCTCGTCGATGCCGAGCTGGCCCGCCGCGATCCGTCGATAGAGCGAGGCATGGCCCTGGCCGGAGGCCTGCATGCCGAGCGACACGAACATCCGGTTCTCGCCGGGAAAACTCACGCCCGCTTCGTCCCCCAGCACGCCGCCCGCATGTTCGAGGAAGCAGGAGATGCCGAGGCCGCGGAGCTTGCCGCTCTGCTCGGACCTGGCGCGGCGTCCAGCGAAGCCCGCGACATCGGCCGCGGCCAGCGACTTGTCGATCACCGCTTCGAACTCGCCGCTGTCGTACCGAGTGCCGACCGCGCCGACATAGGGGATCTGCGCGGGCGTGATCAGGTTTCTGCGATGCAGAGTGAGGGCATCGATGCCGGTCACGCGGGCCGCCTCCTCGACCAGCAGCTCCAGTGCGTAGTTCGCCTCCGGCCGGCCGGCGCCGCGATAGGGGCCGAGCTGCACGGTGTTGGTGAAGACGCAGCGCACGTCGACGGCGATGTTCGGCACGTCGTACATGGCCGGAAAGCAGCGCGCGAAATTGTTCGAGGCGATCGAGGCGCCGTGCGAGGACAGGAAGGCGCCGACCGCGGCCACCGCCGAGATGCGCAGCGCGATGAACTTGCCGTCGGCATCCAGCGCCAGCTCGGCATCGGTGACCGTGTCGCGCGCCTGGTTGTCGCTCATGAAGGATTCGATGCGGCTCGACATCCAGTGCACAGGCCGGCCGATCGCCTTCGCCGCGACCAGCATCGCGATATATTCCGGATAGGCTGCCGTCTTCATGCCGAAGGCGCCGCCTACATCGCCGGTGATCAGACGCACTTTCTCCGGCGGCACCTGCAGGCTGGCGGCGATCTGGCCGCGCAACACATAAGCGCCCTGCGAGGGGCAACGTAGAAGATATTTACCGGTCGTGGGGTCGTAGCTCGCCGTGGCGCCGCGCGTCTCCATGCTGGCGACGGCGATGCGCTGGTTGACGGCGGTGACCTTGGCCGTATGCGCGGCCGTTTCGAACAGCCTGTCGACCGCGGCGCGATTTTCGTCGGGCCTGGGATGAGGGCCCGGCCAATCGAGACAGATATTGCCCGGCGCTTCGGGCCAGAGCTGCGGCGCGCCTTCCGCGATCGTGTCGCGCACGGTGACGACGGCTGGTAGTGGCTCGTAGTCGATCTCGACCAGCTCCAGGGCGTCCTGCGCGATGTCCTGCGTCTCGGCGACGACCAGCACGATCGGATGACCGACATGCAGGGCGCGGTCGTCGGCCAGCGCCGGACGGGGCGGGGCGATCACCGTCCTGCCGCCACGGCCGATCTGCGGCAGCGGATGGGAGATCGTGCCCGCGCCACTCGCGGCGATGTCCTTCGCGGTGAGCACGGCCAATACGCCCGGCAACATCTTCGCCTGAGTGGTGTCGATCGACTTGAGACGGGCATGGGCATGCGGCGAGCGCAGGAAGGCTGCGGCGGCCTGGTTTGGCGCGTGGATGTCGTCCTGGAAGCGGCCGCGGCCGCGCAGCAGCGGCGCGTCTTCGATGCGCGGAGCCCAGGGATGCTTGTGACCGTGATCGGGCATCGCGTCAGCCCTCCAGCGCCAGGAACGGCTTCAACGCCTGCCAGAAGCCTTCCGGATCCTGGATGTGCGGCGAGTGTCCGCAATGAGCCAATTCGACGAGCGTCGCGCCGGCAATATCCTTGGCCAGAGCATAGGAGAGCGCGGGCGGCGTTGCGGTATCGCGCAAGCCGACGATGACGAGCGTGGGATTCCTGATGCCGGCGACCTCGGCGCGATGGTCGAACTGCGCGAGAGCGCGGCAGGCGGCGGCGAAGTGGGCCGGATTGGCGGCGCGCAACGTGGCCTTGCGCTCCTCGGCGATCTCGGGGTGCGCGGCGAGGAAGTCGTCAGGGAACATGCGCTGCAGGGCCGTCGCCAGCACGGCTTCCATGCCGCCGCTCTCGACCTTCTCCGCCATGACGGCGAAGGCGCCTTTGCCTTCGGGAGGAATGGCAGCGCCCGTGTCGACCAGCACCAGCTTGTCGAACAGAGTGCCGTGACGCACCGCGAGCGCGACCGAGACGAAGCCGCCGAAGCCATTGCCCAGAAGATCGGTCGGCCCGCTCAGCCCCTGCTTCGCCAGTTCATCGGCGATGCGGTCGGCGAACGCATCCAGTCCCGGCCCGGCCGACGCGGACGCGCCGAAGCCCGGCAGGTTCACCAGCCACACACGGCGCTCCTTGGCGAGACGCGGCGCCACGCGGTCGAAGGCGGTGCGGTCGGACAGAAGCGAATGCAACAGGACGAGATTGCGGCCTTGGCCCATCTGCTGGACGTCGAGGGTCATTCGGCAAAAGCTCACACAAAAGTGGATGGGCGGTTGGCAGCGTCGCGTGACATTCTAAGGCAAAGACAAAGAACAGGGGGAGACACAAGATGGCGACGATTCCGGGCGCTGGCGTGAACGCGGGCGGGCGGCTCGACCGGCTGCCGATCGCACCCTTCCACTACCGCATCTTCTGGCTGATCGGTGCCGGCATGTTCTTCGACGGCTACGACCTCTATGTCGGTGCGTCGGTGCTGGGCTCGACCCTGGCGGAGAAGTTCGCGACCCTGGCGCAGGTGCCGCAGTTCATCTCCTGGACGTTCATCGGCATGACCATCGGCGCGGTGGTCGCGGGCTTCCTGGGCGACAGGTTCGGCCGGCGCTTCACCTACCAGATCAACCTCGTGGTCTTCGGCCTCGCCTCGTTTGCCGCGGCCCTCGCGCCCAGCATGGACTGGCTGATCGCGGCGCGCTTCGTCATGGGGCTGGGGCTCGGCGCGGAGATCGTCGTCGGCTATTCGACCATGACCGAGTTCGTGCCGCCCGCCTCGCGCGGCCGCTGGATGTCGTTCATGGCCTTCATTGTCGTGGCGGGCTTCCCCGCGACCTCGATCATCAGCACGATCGTGATCCCGTCCTTCGGCTGGCGGCCGATGTTCGCCATCGCCGGCGTAGGCGCGCTGATCGTCTGGTACCTGCGCAAGAACCTGCCCGAAAGCCCGCGCTGGCTGGAGACCAACGGCCGGGTCGAGGAGGCCGAAGCGCTGCTCAGGACCATCGAGGCCGAGGTCTCGGGCGGACAACCCTTGCCACCGCCCGCGCCGCCCAAGCCGGTCGTCGAATGGAGCTTCGGCTCGCTGTTCGGCGCGGCGATGCTGCCCAGGCTGATCGTGGGTTGCGTGGTGCTGATCACGATCAACACGCTGATTTTCGGTTTCGTGAACTGGCTGCCGATCTTCTTCGGCCAGCAGGGAGTCGGCATCACGCGCTCGCTTGTCTATACGATGGTGATCGCGGGCGGCTCGCTGGTCGGCTGCGCTCTCGGCGCCTGGGCGGCCGATGCGTTCGGCCGCAAGCCCACCATCATCGGCGCTTCGCTTCTCAGCATCGTGGCCGGTGCCTTCTATCCCTACATGAAGGATCCGACCTTACTGCTCAGCGTGGGCTTCGTGCTGATCGTCGGCATCTATATCCTGACGGCATTGCTCTACGGCGTGTACACGACCGAGATCTTCCCGACGGAGATCCGGCTGCGCGCCAACGGCCTGTGCAACATGCTGGGCCGTGGCGCCACGGTCGTCTCGCCCTTCATCGTGCTGTCGCTGTTCAAGAGCTATGGCGTGGCGGGCGTGCTGGGCCTGATGATCGGACTCCTGGTCGTGCAGATCCTGGTCGTCGCGGTCTGGGGCATCGAAACTAACCGGCGCGGACTAGAGGAGCTGGAAGCGCGTTCTGTGTAGGCATGCGCTTCAGCCCGAACCAGGGCCGCAGGAGCGGCAGGCGGCGCGCGACCTCGTAGGCCAGCGCGCAGCTCGCGACCGTTGCCGTTAGCAGAAGTGCCGCCTCGATCGGCAATGGCAGGCCGAGCCTCGCCAGCGCATGGCCGACGAGCACGATCGTGAACTGGTGCACGATGTAGTAGGGAAAGATCGCTTCGGTGAGATAGCGCCGCACCGACCCGTCCCGGCCCGCGAGGTAGAGTCTCGCGAAACCCATCATCGCCACGACCCAGCTCCATTGCTCGAAGCCGAAGACCAGCGACATGGGCAGCTTCACCGCCATCGGAATGGCATGTCCATGGAAATGCAGCTCGTAGGCCGTATGTGTGGCGTAGCAGGCGATGCCGATGACAAGTGCGAGCCAGCGCCGCTTCACGAGATCGGACCAGAGCGGCTTCGAGAAGACGAAGAGGAAGCCGAACAGGAACGTCGCCAGATAGATCGTGTGCAAGTACCAGTCGTTGGTGATGTCGTGCGTTTCAGGAAAGAAATGCGCAAGGGCGATATGCGCCAGACCGAGTGTCAGCGCCGGCAGGACAAGCAATCGCGAGCCGCGCAACAGCGCCTCGCCGCGCGCCTGTATTCCTGCAAAGAGGTTCGGGACCAGGGCCAGCGCGACCAGCAACAGCACGGTGTAGACCCAGAGGTAGGCGACGAACCATAGATGGTTCCAGTTGGGCATCACCAGACAATCATCCGGCCGACAGAAGCTGTGGTCGAAGGAGAAGTAGCGCCGCAGGAAGGCGCTGAAGCTGCCGGTGTAGTCGAACTGTTCGATCGCGCGCACATACATCTGAGGCGGCGTGACGACGGCCAGCGCGAAGACCAGAGGCGGCAGCAGGTAAAGGCTGCGCTTGATGAAGAGATCGCGCGGCGAGAGGCGCAGACTCATGAAGCGCGTCGCCGCGCCCGACACGACGAATAGCAGCAACAGGCGCCACGGCGTGCTCCAGTCGAGCGGGACCTGCAGCCACGGCAGAACGCGCGGGCTTTTCACCTCCCACTGCCAGGGCACGTAGAACATGCCGACATGGAACAGGATCAGGAGGCCGAACGCGCCGATGCGCAGCCAGTCGAGCTCGGTGCGCCGGCCGAGCATGCTCTTGTCCAGGTCCGTGTTCACACGCATCATCATCTCCTTCAGATGACAACTGCGCGGGGTGCGGCGCCAGGGATCAAACTGTGGTTCGCAACCCTGTTACGGACGGCATCGTTTGAACGACATGGTGACAAGGTTCGGACTTGTTGCGCTGCTCGCCGTGGCGTTGCCGGCGATCGCAGAGGCACAGCAAGGAAGCTCGCAGCCGCCGCGCGGAACAATGGGCGGTCAACTTTCCGGGAGCACCCCCGGCGTGGCGCTCGGCACCGACGGCACAAAGTTCGGCACACCGGGCGGTATCGTGATGTCGCCGATACCGGGCGGCTCCATCCCGATGGGCGCCGGCACGCAGGATTCGGAGAACCCGCCATCCAGCCTGTCGGTGTTCAACAATGGCGGCACTCAGCCCGACCGGTGAACGGGGAACCGCAATCGGCCGGTTTCGTTTCACACACGCTGGAGGGCAGCAGAATGACGGATCGAGGACCCAAGGAACGCGCCAACCTCGACCAGCTCTGCATCGATACCATTCGCACCTTGTCGATCGACGCCGTGCAACAGGCGAAGTCGGGCCATCCCGGTACGCCGATGTCGATGGCGCCCGTAGCCTATACACTGTGGCAGCAGTATCTGCGCTTCGATCCGCAGGATCCGATCTGGCCCAACCGCGACCGGTTCGTGTTGTCGTGCGGGCATGCCTCGATGCTGCTTTATGCACTGCTGCATCTCACGGGCACCAAGGCGGTCGATGAGAAGTACGAGACCCTGGGCACACCGTCGGTGAGCCTGGAGGACATCAAGCGCTTCCGTCAGCTCGACAGCAAATGCACGGGCCATCCCGAATATCATCTGACATCCGGTGTCGAGACGACGACCGGTCCGCTCGGCCAGGGCTGCGCGACCAGCGTCGGCATGGCGATCGCCGGCGTCTGGCAGGCGCAGTACTTCAACAAGCCCGGCTTCGCCATGTTCGACTACGCCGTCTATGTACTGTGCGGCGACGGCGACATGATGGAAGGCGTGGCGAGCGAGGCGGCATCGCTCGCCGGCCATCTCAAGCTCCAGAACCTCTGCTGGATCTACGACAACAACCGCGTGACCATCGAAGGCCACACCGATCTTGCCTTCAGCGAGGATGTCGGCCGTCGCTTCGCCGCGTACGGCTGGAAGGTACGTCGCGTCGCCGATGCCAACAACACCGAGGCGCTGGCCAAAACCTTCGCCGCCTTCCGACGCACGGTGGGCGCGCCGACCCTGATCATCGTCGACAGCCACATCGGCTACGGCTCACCGCACAAGCAGGATACGTCCGAAGCGCACGGCGAGCCGCTTGGTGAGGAGGAGGTGAAGCTCACCAAGAAGGCCTACGGTTGGCCGGAGGATGCGAAGTTCCTGGTGCCGGCCGGCGTGCGCGAGCATTTCGATGCCGGCATCGGCAGGCGCGCGGGCAAGCTGCGCGGCGCCTGGGAGCGTCGGATGGAATCCTATCGCAAGGCGCATCCCGATCTCGCCGATCACATCGAGCGCATGCAAAGGCGCGAGCTGCCCGAGGGTTGGGACGCAGAACTGCCGACGTTCCCGCCGGACAGCGAGAAGGGCATCGCCACGCGCGTCGCCGCCGGCAAGGCGCTGAACGCCATTGCGCCCCATCACCCGTGGCTGCTCGGCGGCTCGGCGGATCTCGGCGCATCGACGGGCACGCGGCTTACCTTTCAGGGCGCGGGCGAGTTCGAGGCCAGTGACGATTATTCCGGCCGCAACCTCCATTTCGGTATTCGCGAGCACGCCATGGCCGCGATCATGAACGGCCTGGCGCTCAGCAAGGTGCGGAGCTACGGCTCGACCTACCTGATCTTCAGCGACTATCTGAAACCGGCGCTTCGGCTGAGCGCCATCATGGAAGTGCCGGCGATCTACGTCTTCAGCCACGATTCGATCGGGTTGGGCGAGGATGGGCCGACCCACCAGCCGGTCGAGCAGCTCGCGGGTCTTCGTGCCATCCCCGGCCTGATCACGCTTCGCCCCGCCGACGCCAACGAGACGACGGAGGCGTGGAAGGTCGTCATGAGGCTGAAACATCAGCCGGCCTGCTTCATCCTGAGCCGTGGTCCGCTGCCGGTCTTCGATCGCAGCAAATATGCATCGGCATCGGGCGTGGAGAAGGGCGCCTATGTCCTGGCCGACGGCGACGGCTCGACGCCCGACGTGCTGTTGATCGGCACGGGCAGTGAGGTCAAGCTCTGCCTCGACGCCTACGAAGACCTCAAAAAGGAGGGTGTGAAGGCCCGGGTGATCTCCATGCCGTCCTGGGAGCTCTTTGAGCAGCAGGACGAGGCCTATCGCCATGAGGTTCTGCCGCCCGATGTCAAGGCAAGGGTTTCGGTTGAAGCCGGCGCGGTACTGGGGTGGGATCACTATGTCGGCAGCGACGGCGCCAAGATCGGCATGCACACGTTCGGTTCATCGGCTCCGCTCAAGGATCTGATGAAGCGGTTCGGCTTCACGCCGGACGCCGTGCTCGAGGCGGCCCGCCAGCAGATCGCCGCGGCGAAGAGATGACGGAGACAGTAAATGCAGCTCGGCATGATCGGCCTCGGCCGGATGGGTGGAAACATCGTTCGGCGCCTCACCAAGGCCGGCCACGAGTGTGTGGTGTTCGACGCCAATCCGGCGACGGTGAAGTCGCTGGTCGGTGACCGTATCCAGGGCGGCAACGATCTCGCCGACCTGGTGAAGAAGCTGGAGAAACCACGCAACGTCTGGGTGATGCTGCCGGCAGGCGAGATCACCGAGAAGACGGTGGACGAGCTGGGCGGCCTCCTGGAAGCCGGCGACACGATCATCGATGGCGGTAATGCCTTCTTCCACGACGACGTACGCCGCGCCAAGGCGATGAAGGCCAAGGGCATCCACTATGTCGACTGCGGTACGTCGGGCGGCGTGTGGGGCCTGGAACGCGGTTACTGCCTGATGATCGGCGGCGACAAGGGGGCGGTCGAACGGCTCGATCCGATCTTCGGCGCGCTGGCGCCGGGCGAGGGCACGATCCCCAAGACGTCCCACCGCGAGAAGCGCGATCCCAGGGTCGAGAAGGGTTATCTCTATTGCGGACCGAGCGGCGCTGGCCGTTTCGTGAAGATGGTCCATAACGGCATCGAGTACGGCATCATGCAGGCCTACGCCGAGGGTTTCGAGATCATGAAGCACGCGATCAACAAGGAAGTGCCCGAGGAGCGGCGCTACGATTTCGACCTTGCCGACATCGCCGAGGTATGGCGCCGCGGCAGCGTGATCAGCTCCTGGCTGCTGGACCTCACCTCGTCGGCGCTGGCGGAGGATCCGCAGCTTTCCAAGTACACGGGTGTCGTCGACGATTCGGGCGAGGGCCGCTGGACGGTCAACACCGCGATCGAGGAGGCGGTACCGGCCGATGTCCTCTCGGCGGCGCTCTATGCCCGCTTCCGATCGCGCGACAAGGAGGGCACGGCGAACAAGCTCCTTTCCGCCATGCGTCATGCTTTCGGTGGTCATGTCGAATCCAAGTGAGAGGCCGCCGCTCGGTACGAACGGGACGCGCGGCAGTTCGCCCGCGCCTGCCTGCACGCTCGTCATCTTCGGCGCGACGGGCGACCTGGCCAAGCGACTGCTCGTGCCGGCGCTGCGCAATCTCCGCCGCGACGGCCTTTTGCCCGAGGATCTCGCCCTGATCGGCATCGCCTCGCGCGACATCGGTGATGATGGCTTCCGCGATCGGCTGCGCGAGGGCATGAAGCAGTTCAAGGCCGGCAAGGGCGACGAGGATATCGAGTGGTTCGCGAGCCGCGCGCGTTACATCAGTGGCAAGTTCGAGGACCCGGCGACCTACCAGAAGATCGCCCAGCTCCTGAAGAGCGACCGCAACGTGCTCTTCTATCTCGCCACGCCGCCCAGCGAGTTCTCGGTGATCGTGGGCCAGCTCGGCGAGGCGCGTCTCACGGAGCAGAAGGGCTGCTGGCGGCGGGTCATCATCGAGAAGCCGTTCGGTCATGATCTGCCGTCGGCCGTCGCGCTCAACAAGGAGATCCTGAACGTCCTGCACGAGGATCAGGTCTTTCGCATCGACCATTATCTCGGCAAGGAGACGGTGCAGAACATCCTCGTGTTCCGTTTCGCCAACGGCTTCGTCGAGCCGCTGTGGAATCGCGACCATATCGACCATGTGCGCATCACCGTGGCCGAGACGGTGGGCGTGGAGCAGCGCGGCAGGTTCTACGAGCGGATCGGCGCGCTGCGTGACATGGTGCCCAACCACATGTTCCAGCTCCTGACCCTGATCGCCATGGAGCCGCCCTCGGGTTTCGCCGCCGATGCCGTGCGCTCGGAGAAGGCCAAGGTGCTGGAGGCCATACACAGCTTCGGCGCCGGCGACACGCACCGCAATGTCGTGCGCGGCCAGTACGGCTCGGGCACGGTGGCCGGCAAGCAGATCATCGGCTATCGTGAGTCCCCCGATGTGCCGAAGGACTCCACGACCGAGACCTATGTCGCCATGAAGCTCGCCATCGACAACTGGCGCTGGGCCGGCGTGCCGTTCTATCTGCGCACCGGCAAGGCGCTGTCGCGCCGCCGCACCGACATCACCGTTCAGTTCAAGAAGGCGCCGCTCGCGCTGTTCCGCGACACGCCGGTCGAGAGCCTGCCGCCCAACGATCTCACGCTCCATATCCAGCCGGAAGAGGGCGTGACCCTGCGTTTCGGCGCCAAGATCCCCGGTCCCGCGGTGCGCATCGACGGCGTCGACATGAAGTTCGCCTATCAGGACGCGTTCCAGAGCAAGCCCAGCACCGGCTACGAGACGCTGATCTACGACTGCATGATCGGCGACGCCTCGCTGTTCCAGCGCGCCGATTCGATCGAGGCGGGCTGGCGGGTCGTGCAGCCCATCCTCGATACGTGGAAAGCCGAGGGGCGCACCGAACTTCCGATCTATCCGGCCGGCAGCTCGGGCCCGAAGGAGACCGACGAGTTGCTGGCGCGCGACGGGCGGCACTGGCGGCCGATCGAATCCGTGGGTTTGCCGACGCCATGAAGATCTCGGCGATGATCTCCGACGTCGACGGCACACTGGTCAACGACGCCAAGGAGGTCACTGAGCGCACCCGCCGGGCCGTCGCGGAGCTCGGCAGGCGTGGCATCGCCTTCGCCGCGATCAGCGGCCGCCCGCCCCAGGGCATGACCATGCTGATCGAGCCGCTCAAGCTCACCACGCCGATCACCGGCTTCAACGGCGGCGTCTTCGCGCGGCCCGACATGTCGCTCATCGAGGAGCGTGTCCTGCCGGCATCGACGGTACGGCTGGCGATCGATTTCTTCGATCGCCACGGCGTCGAGGTCTGGCTGTATTCCGGCAATACCTGGATGGTCCGTGACATCAACGGCTCGCACGTCGAACGCGAGACGCGGGCCGTGCGCTTTCCGGCCACCGTCGTGAAGGAATTCGGCGCCACGCTGGAGGCTGCGCACAAGGTCGTCGGCGTGAGTGACGATCATGATCTGATGAGGCGCTGCGAAACCGAGATCCAGGCGACGCTCGGCCCTGGCGCCTCAGCTTCGCTCTCCCAGCCCTACTATCTCGACGTCACGCATCCGCAGGCCAACAAAGGCGCGGCGGTGCATGCGCTGGCCAAACTGCTGCAGGTGCCGATCGGCGAGGTGGCGGTCATCGGCGACAGCAACAATGATATCGGCATGTTCGAGCAAGGTGGGCTCAGCATCGCCATGGGCAATGCCAGCGACAGGGTGAAGAGCAAGGCGCGTCTGGTCACCGCTTCCAACGAGGAGGATGGCCTCGCACAGGCGATCGAACGCTACCTGCTCGATGGAGCCAAAACATGAAGCCTGAAGTTTTTCCCGATGCCGAGGCCCTAGCGCAGTATGCCGCCGACTGGCTATTGAAGCTCGCGGAGGCCAAGCAGGGTCGTTTCGTCGTGTCCCTTTCCGGCGGCTCGACGCCCAAACGGCTCTATCAACTCCTGGCGGCCTCGCCGCGCCGCGAACGCTTCCCCTGGGCGCGCACGCACTTCTTCTGGGGCGACGAACGTTTCGTGCCGCCCGACAGCCCGAGCAGCAACTACCGCATGACGCGCGAGGCGATGCTCGATCACGTGCCGGTGCCGAAGGAAAACATCCATCCCGTGCCGACGACGGGCATGACGCACGATCAGGCGGCCGCCGCTTACGAGCACATGCTCAGGGATTTCCACGGTTCCAATTCCCTCGCTTCGGATCCCTTGTTCGATGTCATGCTGCTCGGCCTTGGCACCAACGGCCACACGGCGTCGCTCTTTCCCGATATGCCCGTGCTCGAGGAGCGCACGCGCTGGGTCGGCTGGATGGACGATCGCGAGGCGGGCGTGCGCATCACGCTCACCTATCCGGCGCTGGAGAGCAGCCGCGAGACGGCCTTCCTGGTCGCGGGCGTGGACAAGCGGCCAATGCTGAAGCGGCTCGTCGCCGGCGATCCGACCATTCCCGCCGGCCGGCTGAAGCCCAAGGGTGCGCTGCACTTCTTCGTCGACCGCGCCGCCGACCCGACATGAACGAGGCCGCCAAGCGTACTGCTGCAGAGCGTGCCGTCGGCGAAATCCAGGACGGCATGGTGGTGGGACTCGGCACCGGCACGACGGCCGAGATCGCCGTCGATCTTTTGGGCGCACGCGTCGCGCGGGGGCTCAGGATCCGCGGAGTCCCCACATCGGAGCGCACGGCCGCACAGGCGATGCGTCTCGGCATCCCGTTGATCGCCATGCAGGACGATTGGCCCGCGATCGATCTTGCGATCGACGGCGCCGATCAGGTCGAGCGCAGCACGCTCAATCTCGTGAAGGGGCTGGGGGGCGCCTTGCTGCGCGAGAAGATCGTGGCGAGCGCCGCCGCACGTTTCATCGTCATGGTCGACGACAGCAAGCTGGTCGACCGGTTGGGTGGCGCGACGCCGCTACCGGTCGAGATCCTGCCTTTCGGTCAGAGCGTCACGCTCAAGCGTCTGGTGGCGCTTGGTCTGCAGCCACGCCTGCGGCTTGCCGGCGGCATGCCTTTCGTGACCGACGGCGGGCATCACATCGCCGACTGCGGTTTCGCCGGCATCGCCGATGTCGCAGGTCTCGACGCGGAACTTTCCGCCACGGTGGGCGTCGTGGAAACAGGCCTCTTCCTGGGCCCGGCCGCAATGGTCGTTGTCGGTCACGGGAGCGGTGTCGAGGTGATGAAGCGATGAGAGACGATGGCGGTCCGCATACGCTGGCGATCGATATCGGCGGGACAGGACTGAAGGCAGCCGTGCTCGACAAGCACGGACATATGGCGAGCGATCATGTGCGGGTGCTGACGCCCAAGCGTGCCGCGCCAAATGTCATGATCGATGCTCTCGAGCATCTCGTCGCGCCGTTGCCTCGGTACGACCGCATCTCGGTCGGCTTTCCCGGTTTCGTGCGCGACGGCCATGTGATCACCGCGCCGCATTTCGGTACCAAGAAGTGGCAGAACTTTCCGCTGCAGGGAAAGCTCGCAGAGAGGCTCGGCAAGCCAGCGCGGCTCGCCAATGACGCCGAAGTGCAGGGATTGGGAATCGTCTCGGGCAAGGGGCTGGAGGTCGTGCTGACCCTGGGAACCGGGCTCGGTAGCGCCGTGTTCGTGAATGGGCACATGACCCCACACATGGAGCTGGCACACCATCCCATCCACAAGTCGATGACCTACAATGAATATGTGGGCGATGAGGCACGGCGTTCGCTCGGCAAGAAGAAATGGAGCCGACGCGTCTTCAAGATGATGGACGTCGTCCACTCGCTTCTGAACTACGATCAACTGCATCTCGGCGGCGGCAACGCCTCCAATATCGTGGGCCGTTTGCCCCGCAACGTGCGCATCGAATCCAACGATACCGGTATCACCGGCGGTATCCATCTATGGAACGATGCCACTTGGATCGGCGCCAGCAGCGGCGGCCATCGGCCGGGCTAGGTCGATATCGAACAGTAGCGGGAACGTGAACGGCAACCTCCACCGTCTCGCCACGTATTACACGCAGCCTTTCTCCCCGGGCCGGAAGAGGAATGGATGGCTGCGCCTTCGAGAGTACGTCGGTATCGGTGGATCGCCATCGCCGGCCTTTTGGTGATCGTTGCCGCCACCGGCGGCTATTTCGGTTGGCGTGAGCTTCACAAGGACAAGACCGCCGCCAAGCCGCCGCCCACACCCGTGACAGTGGCCGAGGTCCGCAAGGGCAACTACCCGGTCTACCTGCTGGGCCTTGGCACCGTGCAGCCCTTCGACACCGTGACCGTGCGCAGCCGTGTCGATGGCGAGGTGGAGAAGGTCGGCTTCAGGCAGGGCCAGATGGTGAAGGAGGGCGACGTCCTGGTGCAGATCGATCCGCGCCCCTATCAGGCCGCGCTTGACCAGGCGATCGCCAAGAAGGCGCAGGACGAGGCGAATCTCAAGAACGCCCAGCTCAACCTCGCGCGCTTCAGCGAGCTGGCCAGGCAGGACTACGCCACCAAGCAGCAGCTCGATACGCAGCAGGCGACCGTCGAGCAGCTCACGGCCCAGATCAAGGGCGACCAGGCAATGATCGACAATGCCCAGACGCAGGTCGGCTACACCACCATCCGCTCGCCGCTCTCCGGCCGCGTCGGCTTTCGCCTGATCGATCCGGGCAACATCGTCCATGCCGCCGATACCAACGGCATCGTGACCATCGTGCGCCTGCAGCCGATCTCCGTCGTCTTCACGTCGCCCGAGCAGACCGTGCCCGACATCAACAAGGCACTGACCGCCGGAGAAGTGCCGGTCGAGGCGCTGTCGTCCGACGGCAGCAAGAGTCTCGCCAAAGGCCGCCTCCTGTTGCTGAACAACACGGTCGACCAGGCGAGCGGCACCATCAGCATGAAGGCGCGTTACGACAATACCGACAACGCGTTGTGGCCCGGCCTCTCGGTGTCGACCAGGCTCCTGGTCCGCACGATCAAGGACGCCACCATAATTCCGGAGAACGCCGTGCAGCACGGCCCGGACGGGCTGTTCGCCTTCGTCGTCGGCCCGGGCAACAAGATCGAGCAGCAGCCGATCAAGGTGAGTGAGCAGGATCTGAAGGAGGCCGTCGTCACGGAGGGCGTATCGCCCGGCCAGAAGGTCGTGACCGCGGGCCAGTCGCGCATCCAGAAGGGCACGATCGTTCAGCCGAACGCGGAGAAGAAGAAGCAGGAAGGGCCGTCGGGCAGCTCCGTGGCCGAAGTGCCGGCGCCGCCAGCGCCGCAGCGGAAGCCCTGACCATGGACGGCGGCGTTCCCAAGGATCGCGCCGGCCGGAAGGACGACGTCAGCCGCCGTGATCGCGACAGCGAGGGCGCGCAGGAAGAGAAGGGTGATGCCGCCTCCACCATGGGCGGCATCTCGACGACCTTCATCCTGCACCCGATCGCGACGTCGTTGCTGATGGTCGGCATCCTGTTTGTCGGCCTCGTCGCCTATCCACTCCTGCCGGTGGCGCCGTTGCCGCAGGTCGATTTCCCGACCATCCAGGTTTCCGCGCAGCTTCCCGGCGCCAGCCCCGAGACGATGGCGTCGGCGGTCGCGCAGCCGCTCGAGACACAGTTCGCGCAGATTCCCGGCGTCAGCGAGGAGACGTCGATCAGCACGCTTGGCTCGACCCAGATCACCGTGCAGTTCGACCTCGAGCGGAACATCGACGGTGCCGCGAACGACATCATGGCGGCGATCAACGCCGCGGGCGGCCAGCTGCCGAAGAACCTCCCGAGCCCGCCCACCTTCCGCAAGGTCAATCCGGCCGATTCGCCGATTCTGCTGCTCGCCGCCACGTCCGACACGCTGCCGTTGCCCGTGGTCGACGACACCGTTGAGACCAAGCTCGCCCAGCAGATCAGCCAGATCTCGGGCGTCTCGCAGGTGCTCATCGGCGGCCAGCAGAAGCTCGCCGTGCGCATCCGGCTCGATCCGGCCAAGCTCGTGGCCAAGAACCTGTCGCTCGAGGACGTGCGCGGACCGCTGTCGATCGCCACGACCGACAGTCCCAAGGGATCGATCGACGGACCCACCAAGTCCTACACGATCTACGACAACGACCAGCTCACGACGGCCGACCCGTGGAACGACGTCATTGTCGCTTACCGCAATGGCGGGCCGCTGCGCGTGCGCGACATCGGCTCGGCCGTGGTGGGGGCACAGGATGCCAAGCAGGCGGCCTGGGCCGACGGCAAGCGCGGCATCTTCCTGGTGATCTTCGGCCAGCCCGGCGCCAACGTGATCAACACGGTGAATCGCATCAATGCGGCGCTCCCCCGGCTGAAGCTTTCCATTCCGCCCACGATCAACGTCTTCACCCTGAGCGACCGCACCCAGACCATCCGGGCCTCGGTCGAGGACGTGCAGTTCACGCTCCTGCTCACCATCGCCTTGGTGGTGATGGTGATCTTCATCTTCCTGCGCAATGTCTGGGCGACCGTGATCCCGAGCATCACCGTGCCGCTGGCGCTGCTCGGCGCCACGGCGCTGATGTGGCTCGCGGGCTACAGCCTCGACAATCTCTCGCTGATGGCGCTCACCATCTCGGTCGGTTTCGTGGTCGACGACGCCATCGTGATGCTGGAGAACATCACGCGCTACATCGAGGAAGGCGAGGCGCCGCTCACTGCCGCCATCAAGGGTTCGCGCGAGATCGCCTTCACCATCGTGTCGATCAGCGTGTCCCTGATCGCCGTTCTGATTCCGCTTCTGCTGATGGGCGGCATCATCGGGCGCCTGTTCCGCGAGTTCGCGGTCACCCTGTCGATGGCGATCGTGGTCTCGGCCGTGGTGTCGCTGACGCTTACACCCATGATGGCGTCGCGCTTCCTCAAGCCTGAGAAGGACGTCAAGCACGGCCGCCTCTACAATTGGAGCGAGCGCGCCTTCGAGAAGATGCTGCATGGCTATGAGAGTGGGCTGGACTTCGTGCTCGGCCACCGGTTTCTCACCCTGCTGGTATTCCTGGCGACGCTCGCGTTGTCGGTGTTTCTGTTCGTCGTGATCCCCAAAGGCTTCTTTCCGCAGCAGGACACGGGCCTCATCACCGCCATCTCCGATATGTCGGAGGATATTTCCTTCGCCGACCTGATGAGGCATCAGGCGGAGCTCAACAAGATCGTGCAGGACGATCCCGCCGTGGACCATGTGGCGAGCGCGGTGGGCGGCGCCGGCAATCCGCTCAACACCGGCCGCATGTTCATCACCCTGAAGCCGCGCAAGATGCGCGACGTCAGCGCAGACGAGGTGATCCGCCGTCTGCAGCCCAAACTCGCCCAGGTCGAAGGTGCCAAGCTCTTCCTGCAGGCCGCCCAGGACGTGCGCGTCGGCGGCCGCGCCTCGCGCACCCAGTATCAGTACACGTTGCAGGACGCCGACATCGACGAGTTGAACAAATGGTCGCCCAAGCTGCTCGACAAGCTCAAGACCCTGCCCGAGCTGCGCGACGTGGCGACCGACCAGGCGATCGCCGGCACGACGCTCACCTTGAAAATCGATCGAGACCAGGCCTCGCGCTTCGGCCTGTCGATGCAGATGATCGACGACACGCTGTACGACGCCTTCGGTCAGCGCGAGATCGCTCAGTACTTCACGCAGCTCTCCAGCTACTTCGTGATCATGGAGGTCCTGCCGCAGCTGCAGGGCGATCCGCAGTCGCTCGACAAGATCTACATGAAGTCGCCTACGACCAACGGCGAGGTGCCGCTGTCGGCCTTCGCCAAATGGACGACGGTGCCGGTCCAGCCGCTCTCGATCAGCCATCAGAGCCAGTTCCCGGCGACGACGATCAGCTTCAACCTGGCGCCGGGCGTGGCGCTCGGCCAGGCGACCGATGCGGTCAACCGCGCCAAGGCCGAGATCGGCCTGCCGGCCACGGTGCAGACCAGCTTCCAGGGCACGGCGCAGGCCTTCCAGGAGTCGCTCTCGACCGTGCCGCTTCTGATCGCTGGTGCGCTGGTGGTCGTCTACCTGGTGCTGGGTGTGCTCTACGAGAGCTACATCCACCCGGTCACCATTCTCTCGACCCTGCCGTCGGCCGGCGTCGGCGCGCTCCTGATGCTGATGCTGTTCGGCTTCGACTTCAGCCTGATCGCGCTGATCGGCGTCATCCTGCTGATCGGAATCGTGAAGAAGAACGGTATCATGATGGTGGACTTCGCCATCGTCGCCGAGCGGGACGAGCATTTGTCCTCGCGCGACGCCGTACGCAAGGCAGCGCTATTGCGCTTCCGGCCGATCATGATGACGACCTGTGCGGCCCTGCTGGGCGGCGTGCCGCTGATGCTGGGCAGCGGCACGGGTTCGGAAGTGCGCCAGCCGCTGGGCTACGCGATGGTGGGGGGCCTGATCGTGAGCCAGGCGCTCACGCTTTTCACCACGCCGGTGATCTATCTTTACCTCGATGAATTGCAGGATCGCGTCGGCCATTGGCGCGCATCATTGTTCGGCAGCCACGGAGCCAGGCCGGACTCCAGCGGGAGCCATGCTGCTGCCGAGTGAGTGGCGAGGCAAAGCGATACAGTTATAGTGTTAATTGTCTGCGACAATTTGGCACCGGAACCGCACTTAGAGCATCTTCAATGCGAATAAATTCGGGAGATCGCGAGATAAATGCAATTAGTTTTACGATTCATTTAATTATCTCAAATAGTTGCAGTTATTAGAAGCGGTTGGCCAGACATCTGACTCATACGTCATCTTTATCGCCGGCCGGAAGCCAGGAAAACCGGCGGAAAACCGAGTCGAATTCACTGGCAATCCAAATTTCTCAAGCATATTACTGCGCCAGAAGTGCAGAGACTTAAGGGGCTGCTGCTGCGAAGTGGGTTGCAGTGGCAAGGCAGAAATGCCCGCTCACTTAAGAGGGAAGGTGTGGGAATGCGTCATATTATTGTGGCGGCTACCATGATCGTGGCCGCACTGATCATTACTTTTGGGACAGCCAGTGTTCTGCAGGGCGTTGCGACGGCTCACGTCAATTCGCCCAACGAGCCCTTCATGATCGAAGCCTCTCGCCCGTCCGTGAAGCCGGTGGGCACCAAGGAGCGTATGACTTCGCAGGCTCGCGAGCGCATCCGTTCCGAGGTCAACGTCTCCGGCCTGTAATTCTCGCGGCCGTTTGGGGCGGCTTCGAAAGACAATCAGGTCAGCCTTAAGTGTTCCGGACCCCGTCCGGAACACTTTTTGCTGTTCGCGCCTCCAGCGAAAACCGGGGAGGACGACGGTGGCAAAGGAAATTCTCTGCGGATTCGGCATCGACGTGGATGCCGTTGCCGGCTGGCTCGGCAGTTATGGCGGCGAAGATTCGCCCGACGATATCTCGCGCGGCCTGTTCGCGGGCGAGGTGGGCAGTCCCCGCCTGCTGAGGATGTTCGGGCGCCTCGGCATCAAGACCACCTGGTTCATCCCCGGCCATTCGATCGAGACCTTCCCCCGGGAAATGAAGGCGGTGGCCGAGGCGGGCCACGAGATCGGCATCCATGGCTACAGCCACGAGAATCCGATCGCCATGACGCGCGAGCAGGAGACCGAGATCCTCGACAAATGTATCGAGCTCGTGACCGAGCTCTCCGGCAAGCGGCCGACCGGCTATGTCGCGCCGTGGTGGGAGTTTTCGCCGGTGACGAACGAGCTGCTGCTCGAGCGCGGCATCAAGTACGACCATTCACTGATGCACAACGACCATACGCCGTACTATGTGCGGGTGGGCGACAGCTGGACCAAGATCGACTACGCCCAACGCCCGCGCGAGTGGATGGTACCGTTGAAGCGTGGCCATGAGACCGACCTGATCGAAATTCCGGCAAGCTGGTATCTCGACGACCTGCCACCGATGATGTTCATCAAGAAGTCGCCCAACAGCCACGGCTTCGTGAACCCACGCGACATCGAGCAGATGTGGCGCGACCAGTTCGACTGGGTCTATCGCGAGTACGACTACGCGGTCTTTCCCATGACCATCCATCCGGATGTGTCGGGCCGGCCGCATGTGCTGATGATGCTGGAGCGGCTCTACGACTACATGAAGGGCCATCCCGGCGTGAAGTTCGTCACCATGAACGAGATGGCCGACGACTTCGCGCGCCGCTTCCCACGCAAGAAGTAGCATGTGCGCGCTATGCGGCGTGCTGGGCGGCGCCGACCACTGGACCGACGCGGCCGAGCGGCCCGGCGTGTTCACGCGCAACGTCGATTCGCTCCGGCGCCGGCGCGAGCGCATCAACCGCGTCGCCTGCGCTCAACGCGTCCTCGGCTTCTACCGGCTCACCCTGTCGGACTGGCAGGGTGCATCCTTCGTGCTCTCGACCCAGACCGGCAAGACCGAGCTCGTGGACAACCTCACCCATCTCTGGGCCGCCGCCGAGAAGCTGATCGGCCGGCCCTGCGACCCGCTCGAGCCGGCGCTGCTGGCGCGGCTGGAGGCGGACGATGCCTGACGCCGCGCCGCCCATGTTCACGCCGGTCAACCTGGTCACGGGCTTCCTGGGTTCGGGCAAGACCACGCTGTTGCAACGGTTGCTGGCCGATCCCGCGCTTGCCGACACGGCGGTGCTGATCAACGAGCTGGGCGAGGTTGGCCTCGATCATCATCTGCTGGGCCGGATCGACGACACGATGGTGCTGCTGCCGTCGGGCTGCGTCTGCTGCACCATCCGCGGCGAGCTGTCGGAGGCCATCAAGGACCTTCATTCGCGGCGCGAGCGCGGCGAGATGCCGTCCTTCCGGCGCCTCGTCGTCGAAAGCACCGGCCTCGCCGATCCGTTCCCGATCCTGTCGACGGTGCAAGCCGATCCCGTGCTGCGCCACCACTTCCGCCTCGGCAATGTCGTCACCACCATCGACGCCGTGAACGGGCTCGGCCGTCCGGAAAGCCTCAAGCAGGTGGCCGTGGCCGATCGGCTGGTGCTGACCAAGACCGATCTCAAGCCGGAAACGGAGGCATTGCTCGCCGAAGTGCGCCGCCTCAACCCCGACGCACCGCTTTGGCGGATTCCCGAGCAGTCGATCGAAGCAGCATGGCTGTTCGACGATACAACGCGCCCAGCGTTGCATGCTGTGCCTGCCGTGCCGGATGGCGCGCACGGTTCGGTCCAGTCCTTTGCGCTTATTTTCGACGGCGCGCTCGATTGGACGCGATTTGGCATCTGGCTCACCATGCTGCTGAACCGGCATGGCGAGAAGGTGCTGCGCGTGAAGGGCATCCTGAACGTGGCCGGCACGGAGACGCCCGTCGCGGTGCACGGCGTGCAGCATCTGGTTCACCCACCGGTCCATATGACGGCCTGGCCGGATGACGATCGCCGTTCGCGGCTGGTGTTCATCGTCGACGGGCTCGAGCGGACGGCAATCGAGAGGTCGCTCGGCGCATTCCTGGGCAGTCCGAGACCTGCGAAGGCGGCAGCTGTGGCCTGAGTTGACGCCGTGTTAGCCTTCCGGCGTAGAAACATGAGGGCACGTCCATGAGCGTCACCGTCACCAGGACTCCGCGCGCGCTCGGCGCGAGCGGTCTCAGCGTCTTCCCGATCGGACTGGGCTGCATGTCTCTCTCCGGTGCCTACGGCAAGAGCGAGGACGACCAGGGCATCCGGGTCGTGCAGCACGCCATCGATCGCGGAACCACCTTCATCGACAGTTCCGACATGTACGGCTGGGGCCACAACGAGACCCTGCTCGGCAAGGCGCTGGTTGGTGGCCGGCGCGACAAGGTCGTGCTGGTGACCAAGTTCGGCCAGACGCAGAATCCCGGCGGCGCCAACGGCGTGAACGGCCGTCCCGACTATGTGAAGCAGGCCTGCGAGGCGAGCCTCAAGCGCCTGGGCGTCGACGTGATCGACCTCTACTTCCAGCATCGTGTCGATCCGTCGGTGCCGATCGAGGAGACGGTCGGCGCCATGGGCGAGCTGGTGAAGCAGGGCAAGGTGCGGGCACTCGGCCTGAGCGAGGCCAAGCCCGAGACGATCAGGCGCGCGCACAAGACCCATCCGATCGCCGCCGTGCAGAGCGAATATTCGCTGCTCTATCGCAAGGACGCCGAGGAGACGCTCGAGACCACGCGTCCGCTCGGCATCACCTACGTTGCCTATTCACCCCTCGGCCGCAGCCTGCTGACCGGCTCGGTGCGCCAGGCCTCCGACATTCCCGAAGGCGACGGGCGCGGTCGCCATCCGCGCTTCGCTGCCGACAACCTCGCGCGCAATCTCGCGCTCGCTTCCAAGGTCGAGGCGATCGCCAAGGCCAAGGGTTGCACGCCGGGGCAGGTCGCGCTGGCCTGGGTGCTGGCGCAGGGCACCGACATCGTGCCGATCCCCGGCACCAAGCGGACGGAGCGGGTCGACGAGAATCTCGGCGCGCTCGACGTTGGCCTCACGGCCGAGGAAGTGGCGCAGCTTTCGTCGGCCCTGCCGCCCGGCGCGGCCGCCGGTGGGCGCTATGCCGAAGCGCAGATGAAGGCCGTGTACCTGTAGTTGGAGGGGAAGCCTGTCCCGATGGATCGCCAAAGGCTTCGACCGATCCATTGATCAGAATGCGGATACGGGTGCGCGTGGTTTAGGCTCGCGCACGGTGGAGACCCGGATCCATGGCCCGTGTAGGAGTTAAGGGACCGAAGCGCGGGGGCCGCAGGAGACGCTGCACGGTGGGGCAGGTCGAGAGCGGTGGACGAGCTTGGTATGGCCAACCTCACCGTTAGATTCGATACATTAGCGGTCGCTCTGGGTAACTGCCTCATTCGGAGCGCGGGCCTCTGGCCCGCTCATGAGCGGGCCAGAGGCCCGCGCTCCGAATGAGCTACCCCCATAGGAGTTGGACCGACGGCGATTTAATGAAGAGCTGTCGCGTTCTGGGCTTTCGCTGCCGAGCGTGCGCGATCCAGCATGCGCTCGGCGATCTCGCGTTCGCCCGAGATGACCAGGCTGGCGCCGAGACCATTGAGATGCTCTACGGCCGCATCCGAATGGGCGCGCGCCAGGATGTCGAGCGCAGGATTGGCCTTGCGCGCCTGCTCGACGACCTGGCCCGCCTCGAAGGGCTCGGGAATGGTGACGAACAGCCGACGCGCACCGGCGAGATCGGCCGCCGCCAGCACGACGGGATCGGCGGCATTGCCCACCACCGTCTCCGTGCCCGCGCGCCGTGCCTCGTCGAGCCGGTCGTCATCCGTCTCGAGCACGATCAGCCGGTTGCCGGCGTTCACCAGGGAAGCGCCGATCAGCGAGCCGACCCGGCCGTAGCCCACCAGCACGTCATGCCCACGGGGTTGATTGGCGCGGACGGGCACACTCTCATCGGCCGGCGGCTTGCGGACCAACACGGCAAAGAGGAGCGGGTTCAGCAGGATCGACAGGATGGCGCCCGCCAGCACGAGATCGCGCGCCTCCGTCGGGACCATTCCGAGCTCGATGCCCAAGCCGATCAGGATGAAGGAGAATTCGCCGATCTGGCCCAGGCTCGCCGCGACGGTGAGCGCATCGACATTGGGCCGGCGGAAAGCACGCATGATCAGCCAGGCTACAACTGTCTTGCCGACGACGATGATGGCGATGGTGCCGAGCAGCGCGAGCGGCGCTTCCACGAACACCGACGGATTGAGCAGCATGCCGACGGAGACGAAGAACAGCACGGCGAAGGCGTCGCGCAGCGGCATCGCCTCCTCGGTCGCCTGCTCGCTGAGGTCGCTTTCGCCCATAACCATGCCGGCGAAGAAGGCGCCCAAGGCAAAGGAAACGTCGAACAGCTTGGCCGCGCTGAAGGCGACGCCGATCGCGATGGCATAGACGGCAAGCCTGAAGAGCTCGCGCGATCCGGTGCGCGCGGTGTGGTGCATCAGCCAGGGGATGACCCGGCGGCCGACCAGCAGCATGACGGCGACGAAGATCGAGACCTTGGCCAGCGTCACCAGCAGCGAGAAGGCCATGCGACTGAGCGGCACGTTGCCGCTGGAGGCGACCAGCGCCGCGGCGGGCAGCAGCACCAGCGCCAGCACCATCACCAGATCCTCGACCACCAGCCAGCCCACGGCGATGCGGCCGCGCTCGGTATCGAGCACGCGCCGGTCCTGCAGGGCGCGGATCATGACCACGGTGCTGGCGACGGAGAGGGCGAGGCCGAAGACGAGGCCCGCCTGCCACGACCAGCCGAGGAAATGGCCGAGCCCCGCGCCCATCAGGGTGGCGATCGCGATCTGCAGGATGGCGCCCGGCACGGCGATGGTCGCCACCGACATCAGGTCCTTCAGCGAGAAGTGCAGGCCGACGCCGAACATCAGCAGGATCACGCCGATCTCGGCCAGCTCGCTCGCGAGGGCGGAATCCGCCGTGAAACCTGGCGTGAACGGACCGACCAGCACGCCGGCACAGATGTAGCCGACCAGCGGCTGGACGCGCAGCCGCTGGGCGAGAAGGCCAAACAGATAGGCCAGCATCAGGCCGGCAGCGATAGTGGCGATCAGCGGTGTGTGATGTTCAGGCATCGTGAATTAGATCGTTGACGGGCTTTTTTGTCGTTGTCGATACTCAAAGCAAGAATTCAGGGAGGGTAGGTTGCGGAGACGGGCATTTCTGGGCGGCAGCGCCCTGGCGTTTGGCGTCGCACAGACGAGCGCGGCGCGCGCCGATACCTTTCCTTCCAAGCCGATCAAGTGGGTCGTGCCCTTTGCGCCGGGCGGCAACTACGACGTCACAGCCCGGCTGGTTGCCGATCCGATGGGCCACAAGCTTGGCCAGTCGATCATCATCGACAATCGCCCCGGTGCGGGCGGCGTGGTCGGGCTCGAAGCCGCCGTCAATTCACCCGCCGACGGTTACACCATCGTGATGGCGAGCTTCAGCGTCGGCTACGTGGCGCCGATCCTCGCCGGCAAGGATCCGATGCTGGGTCTCCTCGCTCCGGTGAGCATCCTGACCACCGTGCCGACCTTGATCGTGACGCGCACCGACAGCCGATTCAAAGACATCAAGTCGCTTCTGGCCGAGGTGAAAGCCAAGCCCGGCACGGTCAGCATCGGTCATTCCGGCAACGGCACGACCAACCACGTCGCGATCCTGCGCCTGCAGCTGAACGAGGGGCTGAAGTTCAACATCATCCCCTATCGCGGCTCGGGACCCGGCCTCAACGACGTGCTCGCGGGCACGACCGAATGCTTCGCCGATCAGATCACGAGCTCCATGCCGCATATCAAGTCCGGCAAGCTGCGGCCGCTCATGACCTTCGGCCTCTCCCGCATTCCCGAGCTGCCGGATGTGCCGACCCTGGCCGAGGCAGGCTGCAAGGCGTTCGATGGCGGCACGACGGCCGGTGTCTTCGTCCGCAAGGAGGTGCCGCAGCCGATCGTCCAGCGCCTGAACGAGGGCGTGGTCGCGGGGCTGAAGGACGGCAATGCCAACCAGCGCCTGCGCGATCTTGGCGCCACCGTCCGGCCCTCGACGCCCGATGAATTCACAGCGGCTTTGAAGGCCGACGAAGCCAACGTGGCGGAACTGCTGCAAAAGAAGCTTTTGAAGTCCGAATAGCCCCTCTCGGCCGTGGATGCGTCAATCTGCGGCGTGTCGCGTGTTATTGCAGGCCCGTTGAAGTTTGCACTAAATTTCGCCCGCCCAGGGGTGTGGGCGAGCGAGGGGCAGATGGGCGTCGTCAGTCGAATCCTGGGCTTCTGCTTGATCTCGGCGGTGCTTGCGCTCTCCGGTGCGCCGGCCTCGGCGCAGGCGACGCTGGCCGCCGTCAAGAAGCGCGGACAGCTCAACTGCGGCGTGAACGACGATCTGCCACCTTTCTCCTTCCTCAACGACAAGAAGGAGCGCGTCGGCTTCGACGTCGACTATTGCAAGGCGATCGCCGCGGCAACCTTGGGCGATGCGAGCAAGGTCAACTTCGTCAAGCTGTCGTTCGCCAAGCGCTTCGACGCGCTGAAGTCGGGCGAGGTCGACGTGCTCGTGCGGCATTCGATCATCACCATGGATCGGACCGCTGCCGGAACCGGTGTGCGCGCCGCCGCGGTCACCTATATCGACGGCCAGGCTTTCGTGGTGCCGCGGACGGCCAACGTCACGCGGCTCCCCAACCTCGACAAGCAGACGATCTGCCTGACCAACAACACGCCGCACAGGGCGAACGTCGAGAACTGGTTCAGCCTGCGCGGCCTCACGCTGCAGGTCCAGGCCTTCGACGACCAGGACCAGATGTACAAGGCCTTCTTCGACGGCAAGTGCACGGCGGTGACCCAGGAGGCGACGACCCTCGCCCAGACGATCATCGCCACCGGCAAAGCAGCCAACTACATCATGCTGCCGGAGATCATCTCCCGAGAGCCGGTCGGCCCCTATGTGAAGGCGGGCGACGACCAGTGGCTCGACATCGTCCACTGGATCCAGAACGCCATGATCGAGGCCGAGGAACGCGGCGTCTCGCAGGTCACCGTGGCCGATCAGCGCAACTCCAAGGATCCGGAGGTCCGTCGGCTGCTCGGCACCGATCCGGGCAACGGCAAGGTGCTGGGGCTCGATGAGAGCTGGGCTTACAACGTCATCAAGCAGGTCGGCAATTATTCCGACGTCTACGAGCGCAATCTGGGTGTCGGCTCGCCACTGAAGTTCGGCCGCGGCATCAACGGGCTGTGGCAGAAGGGCGGCGTCATGTACTCGATGCCGATGCGGTAGGGAGCCTCAGGCCAGCTCTTTCATCACCGCCCAGAGATCGGCCTTGCGCTCGAAGCCGATGCCCGGCGCATCGGGCAGGGTGACCCGGCCGTCGACCACCGGACAATCGTCGGCGAAACCGCCGAACGGTGCGAAGACCTGCGGATAGGATTCGTTGCCGCCGCATTGCAGGCCGACCGCGATGTTGAGTGCGAACTGGTGGCCGCCATGCGGCACGCAGCGCCGGGGCGACCAGCCGTTCTGCTTGAGCATGTCGATCGTGCGCAGATATTCGACGAGCCCGTAGGAGAGGGCGGGATCGAACTGCAGGATGTCGCGGTCGGGACGGAGCCCGCCGTGGCGGATCAGGTTGCGTGCGTCCTGCATGGAGAAGAGGTTCTCGCCGGTGGCGAGCGGCGGTGCGTATTGGGTCGCGAGCGCGGCATGCGCCAGATAGTCGAGCGGGTCGAGAGGCTCCTCGTACCAGCGCAGGCCGAATGACTGGATCGCCTTGCCGAACTCGATGGCGGTCGGCAGATCGAACTTGCCGTTCACGTCGACCGCAAGCCGGTCGCCTTTGCCGACGATCTTCAGGACGGCCTCGATGCGCTTCAGGTCCTCGGCGAGCGGCACACCACCCACCTTCATCTTCACGCAGGAGTAGCCCAGGCCGAGATAGTGCTTCATCTCGTCCTGCAGTCCGTCGAGGTCCTTGCCGGGGTAGTAGTAGCCGCCGGCCGCGTAGACCCACGCCTTGTCGTCGTACTGGCCATCGTTGTAGCGGTCGGCGAGCAGCTTCCAGAGCGGCACTCTTTTGGTCTTGGCGACGGCGTCCCACAGCGCCATGTCGAGGACGCCGACCGCGACCGAGCGCTCGCCGTGGCCG
>Ga0153954_1000314_pt1 | contig 41735 bp, 28 predicted proteins | sample TSFL038MetaG_FD_102277 | JGI IMG/M metagenome (GOLD analysis project Ga0153954, IMG submission 102277) | Attine ant fungus gardens microbial communities from Florida, USA - TSFL038 MetaG | ecosystem: Host-associated > Fungi > Mycelium > Unclassified | place: USA: Florida, Wekiwa Springs State...
CTCACGACGTGCAGAGATGTTCCAAAGTGCTGGCTTGGTTATCGCCAACACTTGTTATGATACGCGTGTCCACGCGCCGAATCAATACCGGTCGCCTTATATCCCCATGCCTAAAGGCAGGGGTTTTACGGCGACATTTGATAAGCAGGCCAGCGCCCGTCCGGAAAGGCCAGGCGGGGGTACCTCACCTCGATGCGCCGTACTGCGACTTCATTCGCTTCACGGATCACCCGTTACGGATTCCTGCGCGATTGCTTGACCGAGAAGACGATCTCTGGAGCGCGAACTCGGATACGTCCCCCTCATCTCGCTTGGTGGAGCCTCCGGCAATTTTTTTGTAGGGCCGGCCTTGGCCTGCCGAGGCTCCAGCGAACCGCCCCTGCAGGCCAAGGCCGGCCGTAAGAGAAGACATCGTTGATGGGCGATGCCCACTCCACGGAAAGGGACTTCCCGGAGGCATCACCCAGCCACCGTCCCGACGATCTGTCGTTCTCCACCACCACGGGAGGGGAGGGGCGTCTTGACCCCACTCGGAGAGCCGCACGCCCCATCGGACTGCGGACTGGTGCTCGTCGTAAAAACCAACACTCCGTTCGCGATAGCAAACGTCTCTGGGGGCAGCAATTCATCTTGTTGTAACCATGCGTTCTTGCAACGACCCGCCGAGCCATACCATTCGCGCAGGACGGGAGGCAGCGGGAAGCCGATGCGGAATCCGATTCTCGGGTGCCGCCGCCGTTATCTCCTATGTCCTAAAAAGACCGTTTTCGATGGTTCGCAAGCAGCCTTTGTTCTTGGATAAATTAGGAAGTCTATCGATTTTAATATGATGCTTTATTGTACTACGAACTACTTCATTGTTACAACACCCTTACGTCACGCAATGTCTTACAACATTATGGTTTAGGGGATGACTCGGATCGATTTGTGAGGGTGGACGCACTCGGGCGCTTTGCCGCAAGTCCTTGAAAGCAGCAGTTTTGTGAACTCGATATCATCCACTCATTGGATCTCTGCGAGATCATAACAAAGTCGGATTGGAACCGTTTTTGTTCTGGTGCTTCTTACTCTTGTACGACAAGAGCCGTCTTGGACTTTTCAATCTTCGGCAAAAAAACTTCGACTAAAAAGAGGAGATCGTCATTCCATTTTGGATCTCCGCGTGACTAAGATACCGCTTAATCGAACGACTCCATCTTGAGCTGCCTGTGTGGAATCGACCTCGCTCGGTTCCCCCTCAATTTTCCTTCCATCAGAGTTTGAGTGATTGCATATTGATGTGAATATGATTTCTTCGCGGAGTCATCCTTCAAGGGAGGAGTGCCATGAGACAGGTTTCCCGGCGTGGCTTTACGTTGATCGAGCTCTTGGTCGTGATCTCGATCATTGCCGTCTTGATCGCGCTTCTTCTGCCCGCCGTGCAGGCGGCACGTGAAGCGGCCCGTCGCGCCCAGTGCGTCAATAACATGAAACAATTAGGGCTGGCCTGCCACAATTACAATGACATCATGAATTCATTGCCGGCCAACCTGTACCTCCATCCGCAATACTCCACGGCGACCTACAACTGGAACAATTCCAGTTGGCTTGTGATGATCCTGCCCCAGATGGAGCAGACAGCGCTCTACAACGCGGTCAACTTCAACTTCATGTGGGGAACGAGCAATGTGGGCTGGCCAGGCACGATCGCCTTGGGTGAGCAGAATTCGACGGTCCGGCAGACCGTGATCAACGCCTTCATCTGTCCTTCCGATCCCAGTCCGAAGACCGATACGACGAATGCCGACGAAATTAATACGAGTTTGGCGGCTGGCACGTCCTACGTTGGTAACCTTGGCGACAATTGCCTGGCGTGCAACACCCCTAACGGCGCGACGACGCAGATGTTCTGCTCCGCGCAGGGTTACAACTGCCGTGGGGCACAGCTTGGCGATCCCTCGGGGGGGACGGCGACAGTCCCGCCGCCACCGTCCACCGGCAGCGGAATCTTCTGGCGCGAGTGCCCGGGAGTACCCTTGCAGCAGATCACCGACGGCACCTCGAATACTTTCTTGGCCGGCGAGCAAATTATGAAAGTTACTCTTTGGAACGCCTGGGTCGAAGCCAACCAGAGCGTCGGTTCGACGGCGGTTCCGCTGAATTACCTCGCCCCCGGAGTCTCTATCAGCGGCGCTGGTAGCACCGTCGTCAGCACCGGTGCTTCCGACACGAGCAATTGGACGCACTGGTACAGTTTCCGCAGCATGCACCCCGGTGGCGGCAATTTTGCCATGTGCGACGGCTCGGTGAAGTTCATTAAGAGCTCGATCAATATGAACACTTATCAGGCGCTGAGCACTCGTGGCATGGGCGAGGTGATTTCGTCCGATGCGTATTGAGTGAGCCGCAGTGTTCTTTTCGCTTGGAACACGGGCCGCACCTTGGGGTATCCCGACGCGGCCCTCTCTTTCTTTCGCGGAGACTTGACCTTGAAACAGGCAGTCCTCAAGGCCGGCGGGGAAAGACCGGCCTATTTCCTCGTCATCGCCATCGCCTTTACGACGCTGATCCCCATCGCTTGTGGCCCCTCCGGCCCTGAATTGGCCCAGGTCAGCGGCAAGATCACCTACCAGGGCAAGCCCGTCCCCAAGGGGAGGGTCACGTTCGTGTCCACCGCGGAGGGGGGACGCAACGCGACCGGCGAACTCAGCTCGGACGGGAGCTACAGGCTCCAGACGGAGAACCCCGGCGATGGTGCCCTCCTCGGGCAGTACAACGTCACCGTCTTCGCCCATGACGAGCCGATCCTGGACTACATCCCTCGAAAACCCGTCCAGCCCAAGATTTTGGCCCCCACCAAATACGAGAAGCCCGACACTTCCGACCTGAAGGCGACCGTGCAGAGCGGGTCGAACACGTTCAATTTCGAGCTAACGGATTGAACCGCCTGCGCGGAACGGATCGTTTCCCGTCTCGATGATTGCGCAAACGCAAGCCTACTGCTGGGTTGGACCGAGGAAAGAAGACGGGAGTTCCTCAAGTAGGAACAAAAAAAGGACAGGCAGAATCCACGGACTTTCTCATAGAAAGCCTGGGCCGGCTGGTCATTCGTATCGACTTCGGTCTCATGGATCTCGACCTTGCCGGCCAGCCTTGCGACTGGACTGAACACAGAAGAAAGTCATGAGTGGTCAGCCCCTAGTCTAACAGGTGCATCCGGCAAGTCTCCTTCCGTTGCGTGAGCATCCCCATCTAAAGATGTCTTGTCGTAGGGCAGGCCTTGGCCTGCCTGGGCTGTTTGCGAGAGCCTCGGCAAGCCAAGACCTGCCCTACAAAAAAAACTTGCCGGATGAACCGCTCAGTAGCGATTCGCTACGGAACCACCCGGATCGCCAGGCCATCGTTCTCATCCACATCCCACACTCCACCCTGCGAAGCGAGTTCCAATCCCCATCGTGTCCTTATCTCATCGGTCAATGCTCGAGGCCGAACTGGAGAAATGACATGAATTGGACCGGCTGGATCATCGGTGGCCTCTTCGCCCTCTACGGATTGCATCGTTTCGCGTTGTGGCTGGAGGCGCATGGGCATCTGTATTATCTGAACAAGAGCTCGAGCGGCAGCGCCGCCGGGGCCTTCGTCGCGATGCAAAGGGCCATCGAGCCCAGGTCTCAGCAGGTCGAACTGGTTCGGCATGTCGAACAGCGTGTCGAAGAGGACGAAGCGATGGGCCGCGATGACTCTCACACTGCTGGCTGATCAAGGGAACCGTTGGCCTGAAGGCCGGATCATCCATTCAATCTTCCTTCCGCATCCCACCGATCTGCCTCGAAATGCGGACAATAATCCAAGCCGTCAAAAACGGGATTAAGTGCCACATGAGGGCGGACATTCGATCCGGCATTCTGGGCGGCGTCCGAACAAGGAACCATGACGTAACGCTGATGGTGGAAATCCCCTCAACGGCCAGGATCGCGATGTTGCGGGGGTCTAGGATCGGCCATCGAGGCAATCGGATCGCCATAAAAGCACCCAGGAGACCGCATATTGCCCCGGATGCTCCGGCCACCGGCGTCGTCCAGTGGCGACCGAGGAGTATGATGACAAGACCGGTGAACACGCCCGAAGCGAGATAAGTCAACAAGAGTCGCACGGAAGCCATGATCGGTTCGGCGAGCCGGCCAAAGAACCACAGGCCGGCCATGTTCATGGCGATGTGCCACCAACCTCCGTGGGGAAACATATAGGTGAAAAGAGTCAACCACGCGGGGATCGGTTGGCCGATGGCCGTAAGCGTGAATGGCTCGGAAACGCGGGCCGGAATGAGGCCAAGCGCTCGCACAACGATATCGCCCCCGACCACGATCTGGATCAGGTAAGACACTATCGTTGCCATGAAGAGGGTCAGAGTCGCGGGTGCAGCGAGAATCTTCGGAGTCATCGTCGGCCTCCGGTAACATCCGAGGCGAATCAGCCCGATGGTATGGGACAGCCAAACGAGGTCATCTCGCACAATCGTTCCTGAGCGAGAAGCAATGACCGATGGCACTTTGAGCGAATCGACGGAATTAAGAGGTGAGTAAAGTTTTGAGATTCGGTAGTCCAAGGCTTGCTCTGCAAAAACCTGCCGGATGCTCAACTTGGTAGCCAATTCACCAGGTTGAATCTATGGAGATGGATGCGATAAAATGTGTAATGTGATGAGATGTTGAGATTTTATGAGTTGATAGAAATGCGGGCACCGCTCACCAGGCTTCTTCCTTTTTAGAATCTGCACGCTCGCCTTCCGGCTCCTAGGCCTCGTCGCCCTTTTCGACTTTGCCCCCTTCGCCTTGCCCTTCTTGCCCTTCGGATTGAGCCGCTTTTCAATCACGACCGTTCGGCCAAACAGTAGTAATGTCGCTTGCCCCGGCTCGTTATGTTCGGGGCCGCGCCCGAGCCGGAGGTGCAGGCTAGAGCAAGTACCGTTCGGATGGCATACACCCAAAGCAAGAGAGTGGAAAGTCCCAGGTCGAAGTCAATGGGCGTATGGGGTGGCACTGATGGCTTGTCCACCAGTGGGCCAAGGCTAGCGCCACTGGTGGACAAGCCACCAGTGCCACCCCATACAGCCATCTACAGAGCATCGGTTGATGGTACGTCCAACTCATAACTCCCAGGGATTTCACTCAGATCTTCCGGCATTTTGTAGGCGATCCAAGCGATAACCGCACTAGCCGGACCGCCTAAGATTTTGAGAGGTCGTGCTGACCGCCACCCAGGCGTTAATCATTGGGCTTCGGGGGCCGTTCCAGGAGCTTCTGTTGGACGACATCGCAAGGAGTGCAGATCGGGTGTCTGAGCAAGTCCGTGTTCAGGAAGGCGCGGTAGGCATTGTGCCTTCTCGGCCGAGCATGTATGCCTCATTGGTTTGGCTGTCTCTCGGTGCCTTTGCCATTGGCACGGAAACGTTCATGATCTCCGGCATTCTGCCGGGCATGGCCCTCGATCTTGGGGTGTCGGTCGAGGCGGCGGGTCAACTCGTTACCATCTTCGCGTTTGCGTACGCCACGGGTTCGCCGCTGATTGCGGTCGCGACGGCCTCGCTGTCGCGCCGTAATCTCCTGATCGGGGCGATGGCGGTCTTCGCCTTCTCCAATTTGCTGGCAGCGCTTGCGCCTGGCTATGCCGTACTGGCCTTCGCCCGTGTGCTCTTGGCGATTGCGGCCGGCACCTTCATGCCGGCATCGGCCTCTTATGCGTCCATGACCAACGCGCCGGAGCGTCGCGGACGGGCGCTTGCCTTTGTCTATAGCGGTATGACCATCTCCCTGGTGCTCGGCGTGCCGCTGGGCACACTGCTTGCTTCGAGGCTCAACTGGCGCGCGACCTTCGGTGGCGTTGCGGTCTTGTCTTTCATCACTCTGGCCGGCATCGTGGCGAAGCTGCGTCCGGTGCCAAACCCGCCCGCCGCAGGTCTCGCCCAGCGTTTTGCCGTGGCGCACCGGCCTGATGTGCTGGCTATCCTGACGTTGAGCATGCTCCTCACGCTCGGCACATTCACCGTCCAAACCTATCTCGGAGCCTATCTCGAAGCCGTGTTCGAGGTCTCTCCGCAAGGGGTCGCCTTCTGCTTCTTCTCGTTCGGTGTCGCTTCGGCCTGCGGCAACGCGCTCGGAGGTTATGCGGCCGACCGTTGGGATACGCGGCGATACCTCCTCGTTGTCCTGATGGTGATGGCCTCTGCTTTCGGCTCCATCACCGGACTGGCGGGTTTTGCGCCGGCGCCTTGGGCGCTCGTGGGGGTCGTCTTCGCCATCTTGGCATGGGGGGTGTTCGGCTGGTCGTGGCCCTCCGTGCAACAGTTCCGGCTCCTGGCTGTGGACGCACAACTGGCACCGATCACCCTCTCGCTCAACGCCTCGGCCATGTATTTCGGAGTGGCGCTGGGAGCCGCACTCGGCGCAGCCACGATCCGGCTCAGCTCGCTGGCGATGATTGGCCTCACCGGAGCCGTGTGCGTACTGGTCGCATTCGTCTTTCTCGCCAGGACGGGGCGCTCAGTCTCCTCGCCTACCCAACCCGAGCCGCCAGGTTCGTGAGGCAGAATGTATCATATGTACTTCCAATTCCTGGGTTTCCCCTCGGCCATCCCCTCGATCGCCGTCGCCAGGCGCTTCGTGCGTGTGGACTCGGTTTTGGCTTCCGTGAAAAATCGGCTTGTTCGTTGTGGGAGACCACCGAATTCGAGAGAAGTGCCAGGTTGTATTGACGTAGGCTCTGGGGCGTCAGGCCAAAATTCCTCGGATCGGCTTGCCGTAATCGATCTCGAGACGCTTCCGTCCGGGGATGTCGAGACGGTGAGGATCCAGGCCAAGGAGATGAAGTAGGGTCGCGTGGATGTCGGTGACGTAGTGCGGATGTTCGACGGCGTGGAACCCGAGTTCGTCAGTGGCGCCATGGACGAGTCCCGGCCTGATCCCCGCGCCGGCAAACCAGACGGTGAACCCGTGGGGGTGATGGTCGCGTCCCATGGCCCCCGCGCTGGCTCCGAGCGGGATTTCCAGGCCGGGCGTGCGCCCGAACTCGGTGCAGCAGACGACCGTGGTCTCGTCGGTCAGGCCTCGCCGCTTCAGGTCCTTGAGCAATCCGGCGATGGGACGATCGACCCGGCCGCACGACTTGGCGTGGAGGTCGCGGAGCTGGGTGTGTGAATCCCACTCGCCATAATCACTGAGATAGACAAGAACGAACCTGACCCCGCGTTCGACCAGGCGCCTGGCCGCGAGCAGACGACGGCCATAGACGGCGGTGGTCTCCTGATCGATGCCGTAGAGTTGCTGGGTGGAGGCGGATTCCTTGGCCAGGTTCAGGACTTCCGGCACCGAGGCCTGCATGCGGAAAGCCAACTCGTACGCTTTGATGCGGGCGCGGAGTGTCTCATCGTCGGGGTACTCGACCTCGGCGAGGCGGTTCAAGGCTCCCACGAACTCGAATTCGTTGCGCTGTTCTTCGGCGATCAGATCTCGGGGCCTCGTGCCGAAGGGGAGAGGGTTCTTGGGGTCGAGGGCGAGCTCGACGCCGCCGAAGCGAGGCCCGAGGTAGTCGGCCGAGAAGTTCTCTTTGACGCGGTTGTCTTTGTACTGGCCGAGGAAGACGAACTGGGGGAGGTTCTCATTGAGCGTTCCCAGGCCGTAGTTGATCCAGGAGCCGATGACCGGCTGCTTCTCGTCGAGCTTGTGCCGGCCGTGGTGCATCTGGAACTCGGCGGCGTGGTCGTTGTCCGTCGTGTACATCGAGCGCACGAACGCCATGTCGTCGACGCAAGTCGCCAGGTTCGGCCACCAGTCGCTGATCTCGATCCCCGCCTGCCCGTGTTTGCGGAACCCAACCTGAAGCGGGAAGATCTCGGCGTGCCGGCGTTCGCCTCCCACCACGGCACGCGACCGCTCGCGGAACTCGGGCGCATCCAGGGGGTTGGGAAGGCCCGTCTGTGCGTACGTCTTGCCGGCGTGTCGGTTGAGAGCCGGCTTGGGATCCCACGTCTCCATGTGGCTCACGCCGCCGGAGAGGAAGATCCAGATGACGCTCTTGGTCTTGGGGGCGAAGTGAGGCCGGCCGCTCGGTTCCAGCCCCGAGGTCTCGCCTCGGGCGATTCCGTCGCGTTGCAGCATCGACCCGAGCACAAGACCCGTCAATCCGAAGCCGACGTCCGCAAGGAAGGTGCGACGATGGATCCGGCCGCAAGGGGGACCGAAGCTTGCGCGACGCGTCGCTGGGTTTCGTCTGGCCATGGGAGGTCGTACTCCGACGATCGGGCGCCAAGGAGCCGCTTCAACGGATCGTCACAAAATCATTGTGATTGAACAAGGCGTGAACGAAGTCGCGCCGGGCTTTCGCCGGAGCGCCGGCCTTTTCCTGAGCCGGTCCGGCTTGCTCGAGCAAGGAGGTCTGTTTTTGGAGAAAGCTCGAAGAGAGATCGTGCTCGAGCGCCGAAGGCCCTCGGGCGAGGACCTGCTCGAAGGCCGACGTGATGAACGCTCGCGTACGGTCTTCCGCTCGTTGGCTCTCCGACGCATCCCAGAGCCGAACCGCCAGTTTTTGGCTCAGGCCGAGGAGCCACTCATTATTCGTCAGGGCGAGGGCCTGTTGCGGCACCACCGTCGTGGTGCGACGGTAACATTCGCTGGCGTCTGCCGCGTCAAAGAGCTCGAGGAACGGCATCCTGGCCTCGCCATGATGCGTGAAGTAGAGACTCCGCCGCCTCGAGGTCAATCCTTGGGCGAAGTCGATGTCCGGGCCGCCCACCACCGGGTCGAGCTCCTGGGCGACATGCAAGAGACTGTCGCGAACCACCTCGGCCTCCATGCGCGCGGCCGGGAATCGCCAGTACGTTTGATTCTCGGGGTCGCGCGTGAGGTTGTCACGTCCCGAATCGCCCGCATGCGACGCGAGCCGGTACGACGCACTCGTAACGATCAACCGATGCAAGGCCTTCATCGACCAGGGGGAGGCGCTCGAGGTTGTCGGCTCCATCAGCTCGACCGCCAGCCAGTCGAGCAGCTCGGGGTGGGTCGGTGCCTTGCCGTTGCGACCGAAGTCCTGGGTCGAGGCCACCAGGGGCGTTCCGAAGTGCCAGCGCCAAACATGGTTGACGGCGACCCTGGCCGACAAAGGGTTGCCCCGGTTGGTGATCCAGCGCGCCAGGGCCAATCTCCTTCCGGTGCTCCTTGATGGATAAACCGGCCCCAACGACGTATAGTTTGTAGATTCGTTTGCCAGTGCCGCGCGAGCCGCGTCAATGGCCTTGCGGGTCTTGCTGTAGAGAGCCTCCTCGCCGGTGACCTCGGCCTTGGCTTTCGGATCCGTCCTTGGTTTTTGGGTTGCCAGGAACCATCCGTTCTCGGCTCGAGCCAGGTCGGTCGTTAACTGCGCGACTACCGCCAGCCGCTCGGCACGCGACGCTTCACGCGCCGAGCTTGCGGCGTCTCCCGGGGCTCGGCCATACCGCACGTTATCGGCGGCCACCCTGGCCTCGACGGCCGCCAGTTGGGCCTTTGCGTTTGCGAGCTGAGCATGATCGACACGTAAGGATATCCAGGCCGTTTGCCAATCCTTGAGGAGCTTGATCGCTTCGCGCCGGATTGAGGCGAGGTGCTGACCACCTTTCCCCGCCCGGGCGAGCGCGACGATCGCGGCCTGCGTGGCGGAGCCGAGCCGCTCTCTCGCCGGTTTCAGCGCCTTCTCGGCCGAGGCCACGGCGGTTGCCTCGCGGGCGATCGCCTCGCGTTGCCGTGAGAGCTGGAACCCCGGGTAATAGACTTCGACGGGAAGTTCCACCGGCTCGACCTGCATCGAGCCTCGATCCAGGAACGCCGGGGCTCCGGGAGGAATCGGTGGCCGGCCCGGCACGACGTTGCGCGACTCGCCTCGCGTGTACAGGAACGTCTTGGCATCAAGCTTCTCATCGAAGATCCGAACCATCCCCGAGGTGATCGGCGGATACGCTTTCCCATAGTCATACTTGGGGAAAATCCCCGGATCAGGCTCACCGGCTACGCGTTCGTGGCGAAGCTCCAAAGGCTCGAAGCAGGCGCGGAGGCGAAAATAGTCTTCCTGGGTGATCGGATCATATTTGTGATCGTGACAATGGGCACAATTGACTGTAAGGCCCAAGAAGGCCTTCGCCGTATGCTCGACGTTGTCTTTCATCCAGGTGTTGTAATTCCAGCGATACCAGTTCCGGACCAGGAACCCCGTGGCGACGAAGCCCTCGGTATCCGCCGGTGCGAGCTCGTCGGCCGCGAGCATCTCCTGGACCATGCGGTCATACCCTTTGTCCCGATTGAGCGAGCGCACGATCCAATCACGCCAGCGCCAGATCTGGGCGTAGCTGTTGGTCACGTCGGGGACGGAGCGTCGGCCGTACCAGTCGCTGTACCGCCAGACGTCCATCCAGTGCCGCGCCCAACGCTCGCCATGGCGAGGACTCTCCAGGAGCCGGTCGACCACTCGGGCATACGCGGCATCCGACGGATCCTGAAGGAACTCCCGCAACTCCTCGCGCGTCGGCGGCAGGCCGATCAGGTCGAGGTAGACCCTTCGGAGTAAAACCTGAGGGCTCGCGGGGGGCAGGGGGGTGACCCCTCGCCTCGCGTGCTCCCTCGCGACGAAGGCATCGATCGGGTTCCGCGCCCAAGGCCCGCGACTCTCGTCTTTGGGGGTTGCGGGGCGCTCCAATTTCTGAAAGGCCCAATGCCGCCGAGGATCCGGTTCCGGAGCTTCGTCTGCGGGTGACTTTGCCCCTTGCTCGATCCAGTTCCGCAACGTCGTGATCTGTTCCGCCGACAGCGGCGCTCCCTCGGGCGGCATCCGCTGCGCGGGGTTGGTTTCGGCGACCCGCTCGATCAGGAGGCTCTCATCCGCATTTCCCAACTCCACCGCCGAGCCGCTGTCTCCCCCGCGCCGGATCGCCTCCCCCGTATCGAGCCGCAAGCCCGCCTTCTGCTTGAGCGCGCCATGGCACGCCAGGCAACGCTCCTTCAACACCGGCTTGACCTGCCGCGCATAGTCAACCGCCTCGGCAGCCTCGACCCTCGGGCCGGTCAGCAATACGAGTGCCATGAGAACCGGTGTCGGCCAACGGCCGGGGGCGAAGATCGAAGCCTGGTCTCTCATGGGTGATACTGCCCTCGGTCAGCGAATTCCATCGCTCGGCGGCACGTTGACCCGCGCCAGGGGTTCCTTGATTTAACAAAGATGCAACACGGCGTTCAACCCAATAACCTCAAATAGGCTTTCAGAAGCTGTCCGGCAAGTGAACACTGATGTGAGTGTGCGTTGTTTGGGTGGCCGGGAACGAGTCTTCGAGGCCCCGGGGATTGGCCGAGGCTCGTCCCGGGGCGTCGCTGCGCTCCTCCCCGGCCACCCACCGTTTCATTTAATGAAAACAGATGTGTAAATCGTTTTGGTGCATCGGTTGATTCCGGGGCGGTACCTTGCTGGTGGGTCGTGAGCTCCGATGGGCGGATCTTCCCTGCCTCAAACACGGGGAGCGACTCGATCGGAGTCTACTCTCTGGCCAATCCGCCCCACTCTGTTCCGATCGAAGACGTGCCGCCGGGCGGGCCTCAAGGATCCATGCCTTCCGGAACGCGTTCGAAATCTCCCCCGACCCGAGCGGCCGGTTATGGTCGACGTACGACCCAGAATACCGGCTGTCCTGATCGTTGCTTTTACGCAACGCGCTGAAGGGCTCCCATTCAACATCCGAACGACTTGCGGCGCAAAAAGTATGGTGCATATTTGGCGATAATTGTTCTCTTTATGACCCAGATCTGAGCCAATTGCACTATTCCCGAATTCTTTCGGACCCTCCCCCCCGGGCCGACGTCAAGGGAGTCCACGATGCCTGCAAATCGCCTGCGGTGGAGTTGTCGCCAAAGGAACGGACGTGTCTTGCGTCGTCCACGAGTCGAGCTGCTGGAGCCACGGGCTCTGCTCACGACCTTCGTGGTGACCAGTACTGCCGATACGATCGCCGATGACGGGGTTGTCACACTCCGCGAGGCAATTACGGCGGCAAACACGGACGCTGCCTCCGGGGACGCTCCTGCCGGATCGTCAGGGCTCGATACGATCGATTTTGATATCCAGGGGAATAACAATAATCAGGTGAATGGTGCGTGGGTGATTGACATTACGAATGATAATCTGCCCACCATTACCGAACCGCTCGTCATTGATGGTTATAGTCAGCCGGGTTCGAGCGCAAACACGAATCCTGTCGATCAGCCTGATAATGCGGTTCCGCTCATCCAGATCAACGGCTCGCCCGGTGGGTTTAATACAGGCCTCACGATTGATGGAACTGGTAGTACGGTCAAAGGGCTGATCATCACGGGTTTCCGAGACACGGGACTTGGTGCCATTACCTTAGGTGCCGCGGCGAGTGGTAACCATATTGCAGGAAACTTCCTGGGAACGAATCCGACGGGCACGGCGGCCGCCGGTAATTACTACGGCGTCGACGTTCAGGGGCATGACAACGTGATCGGCGGAACCGATCCGGCCGATCGCAACCTGATTTCGACAAACGTGATCGGTGTCGTCGTCCATAATGCACCGGCGACGAACAATGTTATCGAAGGGAACTTCGTCGGCATGCAGGCCGACGGCACCAGTGCGTTTCCTCTCGGCCAGGAGGGGATCGTAACGGATCAGGCGTCGGGCACGGTCATTGGTGGGACGACTCAGGCAGCTCGCAACGTGATCGCCGGAGCGCCGGGCATTCTCGTTTCGAGTTCAACCAATACAACCATTGAGGGCAACTTCATTGGTGTCGACCGCACCGGCCTGGCTGGGCTGACAAGCCTCGATGCGATCGACGTGACCGGTTCCGACATCACGCAGATCGGTGGAACCGTGACCGGCGCGGGCAACGTCTTGGCGGCGGGAGCCAACGATCCCTCCCCCGTCAACGTTATCGGTATCAATATTGATAAATCAACGACAACCGTTGTTCAGGGTAACGCTATTGGCACCGACCCCACCGGTGCGGTCGTTCTGGGGAATTCCAATCTCGGCGTCCAGATCTCGCAATCCAACGGCACCACGATTGGTGGTACGCAGCCGGGCGATGGGAACATCATTGCCAATAATCATTTCAGTGGAGCCGGCAATTCGATCCGGCTGCTTGATGGCAGTGCCTTGATGGAAGGCAACTCCCTCTTTGGCAACGATTCTAGCGCCATTGACGGTTCGACGATCCCGACACCGACCTTGGTTTCGGCTTCGGCGACGACGATCCAGGGGGATATGAACGGCCTTCCGGGGACGATATATCGCATCGAGTATTTTGCGACGCTGGATACGGGAGTAACCTCGCAGTTACAGGCTCAGACGTTCCTCGGCTTTGAAGACGTGACCACCGACGGCAATGGCCATGCCGCCCTCTCGTTCGATCCGGCCGGTGGAGTTCCTGCCGACCAGTTCATCACCGCCACGGCGACGGAGAATGGGACCTCGACATCGAACTTGTCGGCGGTAGTCAGCGCCTCCTTGCCTGTCGCCGATGTGGGAGTCTCGATCACCGATGCGCCGGATCCGGTGACCGCTGGAGGCAAGATCACCTACACGATCACCGTGTCGAATCAGGGACCCGACACGGCACTCGATGTTGAGTTGTTGACCACGGTCCCTGCTGGTGCGACATTCGTCTCGTTCACCTCGCCGAGCGGTTGGAACGGGACGATGCCGGCGGTCGGCGGAACCGGAGATATCGACGTCACCACGCCGAGTCTTGCGGTGGGTGGTGGCTCGTCGGCCACGTTCACGCTGGTTGTGCAGGTCGATCCCGCCGCACAAGAGGGTTCCACCGTCGATCTCCAGGCCGGGGTGGGCTCGTTTACCAACGATAACAATCGCAATAACAGTTCGGCCGATGTCCAGACAACCGTAGCCGCTCCAGCCGCGCCCAGTGCCGATGTAGGAGTCTCCGTCACCGACGGGCCTGATCCTGTTGCTGCCGGAGGCAAGATCACCTACACGATCACTGTGGCGAACCAAGGGCCCGATGCGGCGCAAAGTGTCGATCTTTCCACCGCAATTCCAGCCGGTGCGACCTTCGTCTCGCTCTCTTCGCCGAGCGGTTGGAACGCCACGACGCCCGCCGTCGGCGGAACGGGGGCGATCGACGTCACCGCGCCGAGTCTGGCGGCCGGCAGTGGCTCGACGGCCATCTTCACGCTGGTCGTGCAGGTCGATCCGGGCGCGCAAGGGGGATCCACGGTCAACCTCCAGATCCATGTCGAATCGACGACCGCCGATGGAGATCCCAACAACAATTCGGCCAGTACCCTGACAACCGTGGCCACCTCGGCCCCGGCCAACGCCGATTTGGGGATCGCGATTACGGATGGGCCAGAACCGGTGGCTGCCGGTGAAAACCTCATCTACACCATCAACGTGATCGACCACGGGCCTGGCACTGCGCAGACCGTTAACTTCTCGACCGCCGTCCCGGCCGGTGCGACCTTCGTTTCACTCACGACCCCTAATGGTTGGACAGCATCAACGCCGGTCGTCGGCGGAACCGGAGCGATCAAGGCCACCACATCGAGCCTGGGAGCAGGCAATGCTTCGGCGGCCACATTCATATTGACCGTGAACGTCAATGGCAACGCTACGAACGGCTCGTCCCTCAGCCTCTTCGGGGCCGTCTCCTCCTCCACAACCGACCCGAACCTGTCGAACAACTCAGCTGTGGAGCCGACAATCATCACTGCGCCGTCGACGGATCCCAACGGGTCTAGTGATCCTAACGGGTCTGATGGGTCTGGCGGGACTGTTGGATCTACAGACACGGTGGGTCCCATCCCGACGAACGTCCAGCGCTATGGGTTCCACGCTCAGCCGACGCTGATTGCAGTCACCTTCAACGAGCCGCTGGCACCGGCGGGTGCGACGAACTTGAACAACTACCAGCTCACCGCCGCAGGACCGGATGGGCGGCTGGGTACGCGTGACGACGTAACGATCACGTTGAAATCCGTGGCACTCGACCCGACGTCGCAAATCGTCGTGCTCGCCCCGCGTCACCCGTTGGCGCTTCGACAATCGTATCAACTTGTGATTGCCGGTGGAAGCAATGGGGTGACCGACCTGGCGGGGAACGGCGTGGACAGCGGCAGCCAGGTCGTTCAGTTCGATCAAAGAGCTTTGGCTGGTCGCACGGTCGATGCTCCCGTGGTCCCTGGAGGCGTCCTCCGCAGCCAACGGCTCGAGTCGGCCCGAGTCGGTCTTTCGCCAGGAATGGGGTGGAGAAAGAGCGAAGCCCTCTTTGCCAGAGGGACCCGACGATAATAACGTTCCGAAGGCGGGGCTCCTGTCACGGAGCCTGCCGGGTGTGTCTTCACCCGTCAGGCTCCACTCGGGAGATCGGAGGCACGTAGCATCGAGGAGTGAAGGAGCCGTAAAATGGTCCTTGCCAGAGTCGTGCCGATTTCTGCTATCTTTGGTCGGGGGTTCCGCGACTTCAGAAGGATCCATACCGATGTCGGCGCGAATGAATCTCATTGGATTCTCGATGGTGAAGATGCGCCGGCTGTTTCGATCTCAGGATGAGCAGGCCGTCCGTCGGATCTGTGATCACTTGGCGGTGGCCCATCCCTACTGGTCGCAGGGACAGCGCGACGAAATCGCCGAGATTGTAAGAAGAGCGGTGATGTTCGGCGTCCCGTTCCCCGGGCTCGAAACCGAGACCTATCTCCACGTGCTCGCCGCGTCTGCATTCGCCACCGACGGGCAAGAAGGGCTGGGCACGTTCGCCAGCGTGCATCATGCCTCTGCTTCGAGGGAAGGATTGAGGCCGTACGTCAAATACGCGAGGCCGGAGATCAAGGCCTTCCTCCGTGGCCTTGCCGAGGGCGTCCCAATCTTCGGGCAGTCCTTGTCGCTCGACGGTCCCATCTACGCCGCCATCAGCCTGGAAAAGTTGAAGGTGTTCGAACGCGGTCTCCATGACTTGCGAGACCAGATTGTCTGTCGCGTCGAACAGAAAAAGAAGCCCTCCGACGAGGCCAGAGAGGGTGCCGAGTTCGTCACCGAGTTGTGCGGATGGGTGGATCAGATCCGCGAGGCCGGGATGGATCTCTGGTACTATGCAGACTAATCCGCATGAGTACCATCCAGACGGCTTATCTACATGTCTTTGCCTTACGGCGATCGCGACAGATTGTTTGTGGAATCATTCGAGACATTTTCACCGAAATCGTCTGGTATTCTGTGCGCAACTCGAACGATAACTCTAGAGCGGATTGCGATTGGATAGCCTACGAAATCCCGGAAGATCTGAGTGAAATCCCTGAGATCGATGTGTAGGACGCACCATCAACCGATGCTATGTAGATGGGCGTATTGGGTGGCACTGGCGGTTTGTCCACCAGTGGCGCGTGCCTGGGCCCACTGGTGGACAAGCCACCAGTGCCACCCAACCGGCCTCTTTACTTCCTTCGAGCTACAGGGCCATTCTCTGGCCTGAGTGTGTGCTATCCAAGCGATAACCGCTCTAGAGCGGTTTGTGATGTGAGCGGATAGCCTACAAATCCTGGAGCATTTTGGAGGATTTTTGGCATACGTGCGTTGAGTGGTTCCTGAGCGGAGGCTATGTAGATAAGGCATCTGGGTAGCACTGGTGACTTGCTCACCAATACTACTCAACCTGCCCCTCGACTTCTATCGAGCAGGGAAATACTCTCCGCTCTGTGTGTGTGCTATCCGAGCGAAAACCGGTCCGAGCTTGCCTAACGAGGATACATCAGAGGGCGTCGGCGCTGATGATTTCTCTCCCAGACCTGGTCGCCAGGCCGAGCCAGGTCGTGTAGTTGATGCTGTTCTTAACGAATCGCACCGAGCCGTCGAGGCAGGCCACGTTCACACCGCCTGGGTGGTAGGAGCTGGCGCCTACGAGATTGAAGATTTGCGAGTACAAGGAGGAGTAAACGCAAGATTTTGTGTTGGGCGGCATCGTATGGGTGTAACCTCCACCCAGGCCCATCACCGAGCGGGGCCACTCTTTCCCCTTATCCTGGTAGAGTCGAGCGTTGGCGTTCTTGATGCAGTCTTGCGCCATGAGCCAGTCGGCATTGGGCTGACCGACATATTTGCAGCCGCTGTCAGGTCCCCCGCTGTAGATCATGAACAGGCCATCGTCCAAGAGGCTGCCCGTCCCTTTCACAAACTCGCCGAAGATGACCGTAGTGCTGGTCCCGTCGGTCATGCTGGCGAAGTTCGTGGTGCGCGTGTAGGTATTGGAGATGCCGGCACCTGAGCAATTTACGAAGCCTCCTGGCCCGAGAAAATAGGTTGGGCCGTTCATCACGTACTCACGATTGGCGATATTGGTACCGAGGTTTTCGGTATAGTTGGCCCCGGGGTAGGTGGCGTCCCCTACCGAGGAGTCGCTGGGGCAGAAGAAGACGCTGATCGCCACATGCTCGATCGTCGCGTTTTGAGGCCAGGTGCTACCCAACTCGGCGGGCGCGAGTGCGAAGTTGACCGCGTTATAGAGGGCCTGCTGCTCGATGAACGGCAGAATCCGAGTTTTTAGGGAGAATGTGTGAATAGGCGTTTTGGTGCCCCCATCCCCCGAAGGCGGCAACGTGTGGTTGACGTCATGGTAGCCTTGGATGGCCAGGGCAAGCTGCTTGAGGTTGTTGACGCACTGGACGCGTCGAGCCGCCTCACGTGCTGCCTGGATGGCGGGTAGAAGTAGGGCGATCAAGACTGCGATGATCGCGATGACGACCAGCAGCTCGATCAGTGTAAAACCTTGGCGTTTCGACATCGGCAAAACTCCTTCCATGTGAACCCGGGGATCGAAACGATCGAGGTTCTGGGCGCGAGTCATGTCACTCGCGCGTTCGAAAAGAGGATGTCGTGTGCTTTAGGGCGATTGAATTTTCCGTCGTTTCAGACGGAGCTTGCGCTCATATTCTTGGGCACTCTCGGCGGCATCGGGCGAGATGAAGCCCTTGGTGTCTGCGAAGCCCTTCTCATTCTCGTGGACCTCCATGCCGCATCCCGCCATGCCGAAGACCGCGGCAGGTCCAATTACCACCGACAGGGTGGTCAGGAATCTCCGTCGGTTCATCGAAGTCTCCGCGTATCAAAGTGACGATTCTGAGAGATGTTTAACGGCGTGAAAGGCAGAGATTTCCATAAAAGAGACCTGAGCAAGCATGGGCTGTCATCGCTCGCTCCGTTGTCTTCCTAACTCCTGGTGGCGGCGGATCTCCTCAGGGGAAAGAGGTTGTCGCCGCCTGCGTCTCCCGGGGACCAACGATGGAGGAAGCGGACTGCGGCCGGCCGGTGGTTCGGCTGACGCTGCTGCGACATCAACTCGAGGAGGGAGACGTGTTTGATTGGATCGGCTCGACCAGGTTGGCTCTCGCGGAGCGTTTGATTTCTTGCGACGTCGACGAGGGTAGAGTGGATCTTGTCGGGAACGCCGGAAAGTTGCATGGGACTCGAGGCGCGCAGCGGTGGCCGTCCGGCAACCTCGTCCGGAACCGCAGCGTCGGCCATCGTCTCGAACCGCCAGTAGTCCCAGGACTTCAACTTCAGAACGCTGTCCGCATAGATCGCGTCCAGCAGAAGCGGTGGAGCGCTCAGGTTCGCGGCCGCGGCGAAGCTCTCCGCGTGTGCCGAGGCATCATTGCCGTGCCCCGACTTCGGATCGGTCGCGACGACCTGACGTTTCTCGACGAACTGGCTGCGCTGAGGTGAACCCGACTTGTTGAGCACCATCGCTTCAGCCTTACCTTCGAAGACGATCATCCGCCGTTTCGCGTTTTTGCGCGAGCACCATTGCGTTGCCCCCTTCGAAGCCGACACAGACCACGTGATGCAACTTCTCGAGAAGCGTCGAGATATAGAAAATCAACATCTCGACATTCCCAGTACGGTCGGCCGAGACAGTGTCTTTCAGATCGGGCTGCGCAGCGTGCGAAAACCGTTTGCGAAACCGATCGATCGCGCGGTGGCATCGGGTCAAGGAACAGAAGAAAACGTTCGGCTTTTTTCGGACGACCCCACGCATCCAAGCCCCGAAGTCCTCCCCGCGATAGGACAGATTCCGAATGTGATCGAAAGCAAGGAATGTTTCGTAATCTAGATTAATAAATTTACTAAGATGATGGGTGTGATAGCCAATGCAACAACGGATGGAGAGGCTATAAGTCCGCATGACCCAGAGAAATTTTTTTTGCTTTCGCTCGCGATCTCGTCCAGGACGTTGTCCAAGTCGTAGGATGGGAGCATGCACGCCCCTGGTTGCATAAGGCAAACGGATTGGACAAATATAACTATGCATAATCCAAGCGGATCACAAACCCCTCGTTGATTTTTTTTCGAGGGGGTCGGTGAGTTGTCCTGATGGATCGAGGATGCCACTCTCCGAAGCGACTTGAAGAGATTTTCTCCCGCAACACTCAGTGGAGCATCCGGCAAGTCCCCTCCCTTGCGTGGGCCCCCATCCAAGGAGGTCTTGTCGTAGGGCAGGCCAAGGCCTGCCCTACAAAAAACTTGCCGGATGCCCCACTCAGAGACTGTTGAGAAAGTGAGCGCTGATGTGAAGATGCGTTGAATGGGTGGCCGGGAACGAGTCTTCGAGGCTCCGGTGCTCGGCCAAGGCTCGTCCCGGTGCGTCGCTTCGCTCCTCCCCGGCCACCCGTCTTTCCTGATCTCACATGACTATCCCTCATCCGGATCGCCTCTCAGTTCCACGCATACGTGTTCTCTGTTCGTTCCCCGCGGGGGGGCGGTGGGAAGATGGGACGGATGAGGTAGGCGTCCGAGACGAAAAACCGCTCGAGAATGCAGGAGGCGAGGTTAAGCGTGACCCCTCAGAGCGAGCCGAAACGGGCTTTTGGAATTAGTAAACATGATTGGTGATCAAATATGGGTAAGGTGGTGAACTTCGGGAATGAGGTGGGTCTATGCGAAATCTGAGGGGAGATCGTGGGGAGCCGAAGCAGGGGGATCCCGGGTCGTAAGGTCTGATTTTGAGAGGAGTGGGATAGAATTTGTTAATTGTGGTGATTGAGTGGTTCTTGGGCTCTGGGTCGTTGGATTGATCGATTGCGATGATTAGAGAAAGTGCGAGTCGCCTCGATTGTCGGGATGGCGATCGACTTGGGGGAATGAATCAACTCGGTACCAGTGGCGTCGGTTGAGGTGCGCCAGAGGCTAGGTATCTCGTTCGGCACGTTGGTTCGCAAATTGATGGGGGCCGTTTAGATCAGATCTGGACGCTACCCAAGGGTGATTTGAGCGAACAAAACGGCGCGAAGCGGACTGACATCAACGGGAATCTTGCTTTTCGCGGAGTGGAGTCGGAGAGAACGGGTGCTCTGTCCACGCGAGGATCTGGGATTGGCGGCATCGGCCAGACGTGGCAATTTTTTCGGACGGTATGTCAAATCTGGGGGGCCACCGGCAAACTCTTTATTGCCCGGATTGCGCTGAGCGGTCTGGCCCCATTGCACGCCACCCTCGGGAATGAGGGGAAGATGGTCGGGACCGTTCTTTTGCCGGAGTTCCTTCGGTGAGGCCGGGGCGGATCGGCGCCGGATGTGGGGTTGTTGGGATCAGGTGTCTTTGGGCGCATACCGAGTGCAATCAAAGAGCGTTGGTTCGGGAGGTGGCGCAGGCCTTTGATGCCGATGTGGTTCTGACTCGGCGAAGGTCACGCTTTCAGGTGGCGCGGCATGCTCGACCCGCAAGAGCTCAATTCGATCATTGACGAGGTTCTTCAAGGTGAGAAGGACGCGTTTCGGAGGATCATCCGCGAGTTCGGCCTGTTGCTGCGAAGCTACATCGCCGCGCACGTTCACCACCTGGACGTGGTCGACGACCTGGCGCAGGAGGTTTTCTTGGCGGCGTTTCGCAACCTGCGAGACTTCCGGCGGGGGGACGACTTCGGGGCCTTGCTGAGGGGGATCGCCCGGAACAAGGTGTACGAGCATTTTCGGGCCTCGGCGCGGCGGCATAAGGCCATGGTCCGGTTCCACGAGCGGGTCGCCCAACTCATGGAGACGAAGCTCGAAGAGTCCATGGGACGGGACCATTCCGATTCGATCGAGACGCTGTTGCACTGCATCGGGAGCCTGCCGGACCGGATGCGGCGCGTGGTGCGGGCCGGGCTCGACGGCGACAAACCGGTGGATCTCGCCGGTGAGCTGAAGACGACCGTCGGCGCCGTCTACCGCCTGCACTATCGGGCGAACCAGATCTTGCGAGAATGTATGCAAAAAGTGTTGGCATAAGAACGTAAGGTATCGCCGAATGGACCAGGACCTGATCGATCTCCTCGCGGCGTGGCGAGGTTCCGAGCTCGACCCCGAGCGATGCGAGCAGCTTTTCGCGAGACTCGAGCAGGACGAAGCCTTCCTCCAGGCGTTCGTCGAAGAAATCCGGATGTTGGGGATGCTCAAGGCGGTCCAATCGACGGAGCCTCGCTGGCTGGCGCTGCACGAGGAACTGGGCTGACGCGCGGATTCGAACCCCCTTGGAGACGGCGACAATTCCGAGGACAAGATCATGCGGCACATCGTTCGTCACCTCCCGCGCCGCGCGCTGAGCCTGCGCGCGTGGGGGAGCGTGGCGGCCGCCTTGATCCTGGCCGGGGGGGCGTCGCTCTGGTGGTTCGTGGGGCGTTCGGAGAGGCCCGCGGCCGTCCGGCCGTCCGGCCGTCCACCGGCGCGAGGCCCGAGGGGGGGTGGCCCTCATCACCCTGCTCGAAAACGTCCGTTGGGAAGCAAGCGAGGCGGCCCCCGCTCCCAACGAAGGAGCACTCCTCCCTTCCGGTCGGTTCCGGATGCGGTCGGGTAAAGCGATGCTGACGTTCTTGAACGGGGTGACGCTCACCGTCGAAGGACCCGCGGACGTCGACCTCGTCTCCACCGACAAGGTCTTTTGCCGTCGGGGAAAGCTGCGAGCACGCATCCCGAAGGGGGCCGAAGGGTTTGCGGTAACGAGTCCCGGCTCGGCTGTCGTCGACCTGGGGACGGAGTTCGGCCTGAACGTCGAACCGGACGGCAAGTCTCGCGTCCTGGTCTTCGAGGGGACGGCCGAGACCGCCTTGCTCGATGCGTCGGGTTTCCTGGAGCGCACGCAGGTCGTGGAGCCGAACGTGGCGTTCGAGATCGACCCTCGCTCCGGCCGGATCTCGGAATCGGCCGCGAGCCCGGAGGATTTCGTTACCGCCCCGAACCCGGATATCCCTCCTCTCCGGTTGGACCCCGCTTACCCCGGCGCCGTGGTGAAGTCGCGGCCCCAGAGCTACTGGCGGTTCGAACGCGAGAGCGAAAGAACCGTGCCCAACGAGATCAGCGGCAGCCCCGACCTCCGAATCAACGGTCCCATCCGCATCCTGGGAGCAAGCCAGGGGAACGGCTTTGCCCTCTTCAAACCCGGGGCACCCGAGCAATACTTGGACACGAGCGGCCTCTGGAAGGTCTCGCGCGAGCCCGGACATGCCGTCGAACTCTGGTTCCTCGCCGAAAACGTCAGCTATGGGACCCTCTTCGGCTTCTATCCGACCGAGGCAGCCCTACCCAAGAATGGTGACCGTAAATATGCGCACGTCGTGATGCTTGGGCTTACGGCCGAAGGAGAACAGCGGCTCGAGAAACCGGCCTCCGTTCGCCTGCTCCATCGCTGGCCGACCGAGCCGGCCATGAGGCCCAAGGGTGCTTCCAACGATCCGTATTCGATCCTCATGGAGCTCACGACGACCCAGCAGTCTCACAACCAGCCCAGCAGGGCGGCGTTCGTGCGCCCGCACGGCGTCGACTCCAGGGTCGGTGTCAGCGTCTTTTCCCGGAACCCGTACGTCCCGAAGCGCTGGTACCACCTCGTGGCGCAGCGGGAAGGGGACCGTATCGATCTCTACGTCAACGGCGTGCTCGATCATTCCCTGACGTTCGACAACGACCGCTCCACCCTCTTTTGCCAGATGGTGATCGGGTGCCGCACCGCCGATCCCCTCGATGCCGCGGATCCCCACCCCTTCGTCGGCCGGCTCGACGAGCTCGCCTACTACGATCATTCCCTCTCCCCGGAGGAGATCCGGCAGCATTTCGCGTTGAGCATGTCCCACTGAGCTTCATCGAACACGAAGCCGCATCATGGATTGCCTCCTCGGCCGAAGGTCGCCGGTCTCGCTTCTCTATAGAGGCCGTCCGGAAAGAAAATTTTGATGGAAGAATGCGTGATTTGGGTGGCCGGGGACGAGTCTTCGAGGCCCCGGGGAGAAGCCGAGGCCGTTCCCGGGGCGTTGCTGCGCTTCTCCCCGACCACCCATCCTGTCTGATTTCACACGGCCAACCCTTATCCGGATAGCTTCTTACTCCCAGGTTAAACTCAGGCCTCGTTGTCGGGAGTTCCGGCGTGGATCAGGAGATCGATGCTGCCGGGGAGTTGCTCGGCGACGGCCTGGATGACGTCCCCTTTCATGGCTTTCCAGAGGGTGCCGCGACGGGTGGTGCCTAGAAGGAGAAGGTCTGCGCCGTGGGTGACGGCCATGTCGAGGATGGCGTCGGGGATGTCGCGCGCGACGCCGTAGAGGAGCCGGAGGGGAACGCCGACCGTCTTGGCTTGTTCCCTCAGCCGCTCGAAGAGGGAAATTGCTTGCTCATCCTCTTCGAGCTTGGGAGGGATCGTCGGTCCCATGGGGGTGACGGCCAGATGGCGGATGAAGAGGATATCGAGTTCGGCCTGGCGGTTCTTGCATTCCTTGATGGCGAAGTCGATGAGCTTGGGGTTTCCTTGGGTCGCCACCATGATCCGTTCCTTGGGCGTATAGGCGCCCGGCTGGATCATGGACGGTTTCTTGGCTGCGACGGCGGGAGCGGCGGCGTGCTCGGCGGCGATCAGGGCCGCGCGGTAGGTCTGGGTGTGATAGCTTGCCGCTCCGATACAGAAGGCCACCAGCGTCGAGAGTCCGAAGCCCAGCCATTCGTGACCCAAGAGGGAGATGATGAGCACCTCGGCCGCGATCGAGCCGACGGCCAGGCTGATGTAGGCGGTGCGGGTCGGTCTTGAGATCGGCACGGCACGGTTGGTGACGATCGTCACGAGCCGACCGGCGAGACCCACCACCAGCACGAGCAGGGCAAAGCCTCGGGCTTCGGGCTTGACCACGCAAATCGTGGCCTCGATCGCGATCATCACGACTGTGAGGAAGGCCATCAGAAGGCGCTCGTGGTCCCTCAGAGCGAGCCCGAAGTTGGTCGAGGTCGTCCCCAGGTTGATCGCGATCGCGCCCACGACGCCAATGGCGTAGAGCCCTGAGAGCGCGGTGACGTTGGGAAAGATCAGGACGACTGCCGCCGGGACGATCGCCGCGATCAAAAGGGGCATCACCGGCATCCCGAAGTTGTTCAGGCCGCTGAAGATGCGGGGCAGCTCCTTGTCGCGCGAGAGCATGAACTGGATCGAGACCAGGTCGGCGAGAGCCGTGTTCACCGCCGAGAGCAAGAGTGCGGCGAAGATCACCGACGAGATCTTGGCGAAGGTCTCGCCGACGTAGTGGACGGCGATGACCTTGAGCATGTCATCGGTATGTGCCGACGCGCCCGACGAGGTGAAGAGGATATTGTCGGGCAGCGTGTTCATGGCCGCCGCGAGAATCAGGTTGAGGATCACGATCTCGACCAGGACCGGCACGATCGCCTTGCGGGCCGTTTTCTCGACCGGCTGGACCATGATCCCGGTCATGTTCGCGATCGCTTCCACCCCGGAGAGGGCCAGAACGATTTCCGTGAATCCCACCCAGGAACTCCAGATCCCGTGCTTGAACGGGGAGTGGAGGTGGAGGGGGCCGATCGCCGAGTCGTGGATCGGTATGAGGCCGGTCATGTGCAGAAGTGCGCGGCCACCGATGACCATTGTGAGCGCGACGGTCGCCATCGCAATGAACATCGCGGCCGTACCCGCTTTGGCCGGACCGAAGTAATTGAGCCCGCCGATGAGCAGGATCGACGTGGCCGCGAGCACCGCCTCGATGGGGATCCCGAAGATCGCTAGCCCATTGAGGCCGAGCGCGGCCTCGAGGTAGTGGAAGGCATCCAGGCAAGAGAGCGAGGCCGTGACGACGTAATCGGCACAGAGCAGCAAGCCGCCGATGACGGCCAGGATCTGCGAGCGGTGCCGGGCCGACGAATAGACGCCGCCGCCGTCGGGGAAGAGCCGGCAGATGACCTCGTAGCTCCAACCGACCCCGACCAGGAGCACGCTCATCAGCGCGACGAACCAGAAGGAGGCTCGGCCGTTGAAGGCGAAGGCCAAACCGAGCACATAAAGGCGGCTGGTTCCCCAGTCGCCGAAGAGCATGGGCCCCGCGTGATACCAACGTAACTCGCGCGGACGTTCCCCAGTGGCCAGCATTGTCGACCGTTAGTCCTTCCCGATCGTTCCGACGAATTCTTGGGGTATGCACCTGCAATGGGGGGTCGGCTTCACAAAGCCGACGCTCGCTGGTCGGGAGAATTCGACCTGGCGGGAAATACCCCTCGGACGCCTACGAGGTTAGCTGCCGGGCTCGGAGCCGAAGGTGCCCCGTCGCGCCTTTGGGCGCGATTCGCCCCAAGTTCTTTGTGGGTCCCCCGTTCTCTCGAGCAACGAGAGATTCGGCGTACTCGTCGACAATATCCCCAAGAACTCCTGTCGCCGTGAATTAAATGAAACCCTTGTCCCTTCGTCAAGAGGGAGGCTGAGCCAAGCCAAGTTTCGGACTTTCACGCGATCGCAGGGCGCAAAGTGTTGTTCGCACGAAACGAGTACGGATTTTTTACTGGGACTTAGTAAAGGGAGGGGTGCCAGGTAAGGCGGGCAGGGTCTGTGCGGTTGGGGAATGCTGGACCCGGGGATTTCGCGCGCCGCGATGCCCCAGGACGATCGCCGTCGCGAAGCCAAACGCCACGACTAGGATCAGTTCGAGTAACCTGCGAGTCGTGAGCCGAGGTAGTCGCGGCGGCCTTCGGCGAGCATGGTCGGGAGTCGGAGCCGGGACGCCGATTTTGAGTGCGTAGGCCAGAAAAGGGAGGATCGTTGCCAGATCGAGCAGGCCGATCAGGACGACTCCGAACGCGGCGAGTTGCTCATCCCCGGGTCGGGCGAGCGCCGCGAGTACGGCCATCGCCCCGCCCGAGATTAAGACGAGCCTCTTGAGCCGGCGCATGGTGAGCCGAGGAAGTTGCATGAGGCCTCGATCATTCAACGTCGCGGTTCCATTGGTGGTGTCGGGCCGTGCCCACGACCCCGGATGTCCGAAGGCTTCCATCGTGCATTTCCGAGGCCACGATCGCCGGTCCCGACCCGCCGACCCGGAAACGCTCCCCGATCCGAGTTGAAGTGGCTCCAGCGACACGACTCTTGCTCGACACGAAGTCAGCCTCTATCGTTCTGGGCGGCTTTGACCGCTCGAGGCCAAGATGTGCGTCGACCTCTCCAAGATCTCCGATGAGCACCGCTATGCGATACCCCTTGGTTCTGGCCCTGATCGTCGTCTCGGCGACCCGAGTCGCCGGCGCGGATTCTCATTTTGAGAGTGAAGCCATTTTCACGGCCGAGGATAAGCATAATCATGCCTCCTGCGTGATCGAGCTTCCCGGCGGTGATCTGCTCGCGACCTGGTATCGGGGAAGCGGTGAACGGCAGGCGGACGACGTCCAGATCTTCGGGGCCTGGCGGAAGTCGGGCGCGAAGGCCTGGAACCCACGCTTCATCCTGGCGGACACGCCGGGGTATCCCGACTGCAACCCCGCACTCTTCGCGGCCCCGGACCAGTCGATCTGGCTCTTCTGGCCCACAATCCTCGACCATCATTGGGAGGGGGCGCTGTTGAAATTTGCGGTCGCCCGCGATGACGGCAAGCACGAAGGGCCGCTGCGCTGGACCCGAGAAGGGGTCCTGCACATCACGCCCAAAGACTTTGCCGCCGCCGTGGACGGCGCGATCCGCGCACTCCCGGATTCCGAGAAGAAGACCTGGAAGAGCCTTCTCGACCGTTACACCGAGCGCTCGAAGGTCGAGCTCTATCAACGGTTGGGATGGATGCCTCGAGTGCACCCGACAGTACTCCCATCGGGACGTTGGCTGCTGCCGCTTTACTCGGACACATTCGACGCCTCGCTCATCGCGATCAGCGACGACCAAGGGACGACCTGGTCGGCCAGCGCACCCATGCTCGGATTCGGCAACATCCAGCCCAGCCTCGTCCGCAAGAACGATGGCACGATCGTTGCATTCATGCGCGATAATGGTAGGCATCACAAGATTCGTCTCAGCAGCTCGAGCGATGAGGGGCGCACCTGGGGGCCGGTGACCGACTCATCCTTCCCGAACCCGGGAGCCGGGATCGACGTCATCCGCCTGGCCAACGGTCACTGGGCTCTCATCTATAACGATGCGGAGAGGGGAAGGCATTCGTTAGCTTTGTCGATTTCCGACGACGAGGGGGCGAGTTGGAAATCGACGAGGCACATCGAACGGACGGCGGCCGGCCGAGGGCAATTCCACTACCCGTCGCTGCTGCAAGCCCACGACGGCATGCTGCACGCAACCTACACCCGGCGCATGACGTCCGAGGGGAGCACGATTCAGCACGCAGTCTTCAACGAGGAATGGGTCGTCAAAGGCGATTCATCCCAATGAGCATGAGGAATGGAGCCTTTGCCCCGGTGATCTCAGGTCAGAACGGCAGCAGCCGACGGAATCCGTGACCGAGGATTACCGGGTAAAGGGCGATGTTCCGCGCCAAGGCCGCGCTGGTCGAGTAGTGCGGCACGGGGGCCGACTCTCCTTCCTGAATTCTTGCCAGGGCGTGCCCCAAGGCTCGGAGATGGGTGGGACCGAACGGGCCGTCGTGGATCCGGCCGATCAAGTCGGCCGGAAGGGCGGCGGAACCGTGGTAGGCCCCGAGCCATCCCCCCAGGATCGCCGCGATCGAGTCCGTGTCGCCCCCGGCACTGATGACCTCGGTCAGCGCGAAAAGCGGGTCCTGGCCAAAGCGTAAGAAGCCGAAAGTGGCGATGGCCAGGGTATGTACGACAAATCCTGACGTGTTGCAGGCCAAGGCTGCCGCCGAGGTATCGGCCCCCGCGAAGGCAAGGTCCTTGGCCCGATCAATGGCCTCACCGAGCTCGTCAATTTTCACGACGCGGCGTGCTTCCTCCTGGCAGGCTTCCCGTGTGGTGGCTCCCAGGCCTCGAACGCAAGCGGCCGCCAGCTCCGCGACGTAGAGCGCGCCTTCGACCGCTCGCGGGTCGCGATGGGTTACTTCGGCCAGAGCCCGGCCGAACCGAAGGCGCGGTTCCGTGCGATCATGAAAGTAGGCCCCGATGATCGCCGCCCGCATCGCTGCGCCGTTGCCGGCCGACATCACTCCGCTGCGGGATCGACCCAGGCTGATGCGGATCCCCGCACGCAAGGTCGCCCGTCCCACGCCCCAAGGCAGGCGGCAACACCACCCAAGCAATGAGCGACGAAAGGCGAGGGCGCAACGGTCGGCGTCGAGGGGATGATGAGCAAGGCTTTGAGCTACCAAGGCGGCTAATTCTGTGTCATCGGAGACAAATCCGAGCCGCCCGATCAGATGGAATCGCTCCACACGCCCAAACCGCCGGGCGATCCGTTTTGACGACATCCCCTCCGCTGCCAAACCAAGGGCATCCCCCAGTGCCGTGCCCAAGAGCGTACCTTCGAGATGATCGAGAGCGGCCAAACTCTTTCCTCCGTCTCAGGAATTGTAAAAAGCGTTCCTGCGAGAATGGGGCGTCTTCGAGCCTCGTTCGCCTCGCCGTGGCTCTAAATCGGAGTATCGTAAGCGTATGCTTCCGTAGCCCCACGATCAGATCTCGCAGTGGCACAGAGATTGCGAGTTCTTTTTATCAATGTGTCACCTGAATCACCTATATCAGGATTCTTTTGAGGCACGGACGTCGAGGCGTGGTTAGGCACGTGTGGGTTTTGAAGCTCGGACGATTGGAATGTTCGAACCCGCACGTCGTGTCGTGCGAAGTAAGTTTGGCGAGAAGGACGGGCGCAAAGGGAAATTCACCAGGATGGTGTTCGCCGGGATCACAGGGAATGCCCCCCGTTCTAGGCAGCCGACTCGTTGCAGAGCGGCTTTCTTTTTCTTGGGTTTGTTACCTCCGCCCTTGGCGCGAGTAGGGAAACTCCCTGTGCAGGCAAGAACCATGATCAAACTTTCTCATTTTGAGAGACTCGCCGAGTCTGTTGATCTGATCGCGCGTCACGTCGATTATCCTGGCAAACAGGAGGTCGTCGAGCGTTGCGCCCAGGAAATCGAGGAACTGTTTCAGACCGGCCAAATCAATTGTAGCCAGGAGGGTCTTCTCCTTGAGATCCTTCGCGGCGAATGCCGTGGACAGGTTGCCTAGACGGTAGCGAACGTGCTTGCAGAAAGGGAGATGGGGCCTCGGCGCTTTCAGTAAGAACGTTCGCTGAGCAATTGAACTTTGAATTGTGGATGGGTGAATCGGGCTCGAGTCTGTGGCGCAATGACCACTGAAACCGAAAAGACGATGGGAACAGTCGAGCGGTCTTCGCTCTAAATCGCGAGTTGGTTCATCGATCCAAGGGGTAGTACGGACAATCTCGAAGTCCTGGTACGTAGCCACAAGAGGTTAGGGAAAAGGAGTTTCCGAGAAACTTCTTGCCTTGCCGGTCTGCGACCAGGATTGTAAGAGTTGTCCCACTACCCCTTCTTCTTTGCGCTGTCACGCGTGGGTCAAAGCCTCGTACGTTGGCGTGAAGGCGACTTTTGAGCATGACGCTCCAGTGATGGAACACGGACCTTGCGGTTTCGCTTGCGGGTCTTGGTGGTCTCTCTGTTTCTTTCCGCCCTCGATGCTTGAGGACTGAATTTCCTTCGGCTTGCCTCCACCGCTGCCTGGCTTCTTTCCGACCTTTGATTTCTGATTCACCGTCACCCCGTCGCGGTGCTCCTCCGGTTTCGCCGGCACGCCTCGATTTTCAATGAGCTTCGACGATGCGCGGGGGTGTTGGCCGGGTGATTCGAGTTCGGGCCGATCACGTCGAAGTCGATGCCTTAGGGGCCTCCTGCGGTAATTTTGGTTGCGTCCGCCCGCGTGAGTGAGCCCCTGGATTGGAAGGTGAGGCCTGGGCGAACTCATCTTTCATTTTGATGAGGAGCCATTGCGGCCTGGCTTTTGCTCGGTCCTTCATGCGGATCAAGACAAACTTGCCTTGAAGCTTCTTGCCATGAAGAACGAACTCGATGTGGCCTGCGTCAATCGCCTCGCTGACCGAGGGGAGAGCGGGTTCCTGTCCGCTTGGGCTTTCGAAGGTGCCATGATCCCAGATCGTAACGGTACCGGCGCCGTACTGACCCCGGGGGATCGTCCCCTCGAACGTGGCGTAGTCGAGTGGGTGGTCTTCCACCTGGATGGCGAGGCGTTTCACCGTGGGGTCGAGCGTCGGCTCTTTGGGAACGGCCCAGCTCTTCAAGACCCCGTCCGACTCGAGACGGAAGTCGTAGTGCAGGTGCGACGCGTGGTGTTCCTGGATGACGAAGATCGGTTCGGTGGGAAGCCGTTGGCCTCGGTCCTTGCCCGAAGGCTCCCGGGTCTCATCAAAGTTTCGCTGGGCCCGATACTCTTGAAGCGGCATAGCGCTCTCCTGCCTTTGAGATGCACTGAGGATGCGCAAGACCCGTACCGCCGTCCCGTCGCCTGCGCGGCGGTGGCAGCACGGGCTCGCCAGGGCGCCGGCCGGTTCTCAACGCTCGAGCGTTCCGGGAATGATGGGCATCCCCTCCCAGGTCCAGACGCCGAACTTGCGCATCAAGAGTCGATCGACACTGCCGGGGGCGGGATCGGCATCGTGGGTGGGAAGCCAACGCGCGTGCTCGCGAACGATCGTGCGATAGCGCGCGTCATTCGCCAGGTTGACCCACTCATGGGGATCCGAGCGGTGGTCGTACAACTCTTCCGAACCGTTGGCATAGCGGATATAGCGCCAATGTTCGGAGCGGACGGCGTGGTTGCCCGGCCCATGGGTGGTGATCGCCGGCCAGGGGCGCGAAGCCTTGGCATCACGCAGTTGCGGGACCAGGCTGTGCCCTTCAAGACCTTGTCTTGGGGGCAGCCCCGCCAGCTCGACGAGGGTCGGGTAGATGTCGAGCAACTCGGTCGGCTGCGCGCATCGCGCCCCCTGGGGAATGCCGGGACCCGCAAAAATCAAGGGTACACGCGTGGATCGTTCCCAGAGCGAGTTCTTTCCGGTGATCCCCTTCTCCCCCAGATGCCAACCATGGTCGGACCAGAGGACAACCAGCGTGTTGTCCGCCTTTCCGGTCGCCTCCAGAGCGTCGAGCACGCGACCCACCTGACTGTCCATGAAACTGGTGCTCGCCAGATAGGCCCGAACCAGGGGACGCCATTGGTTGGTCCGTCGGAGCCACGAGAGCCGAGGTTCCGGAAGCTTCCAATGCAGGTACCAGGCGAACTCCGGGATATCGTTGCGGTCGTCGTCGTTCACGGGCGGCAGGATGAGCGTCTGCTCCGGGTGGAGGTCGAACCAGGGTCGCGACGCGAAGCAAGGGACGTGAGGAAGCCGGAACCCGACCCCGACGAAGAAGGGGCGACCTTCCGGCAACGACTTCAGCCGCTTGATGGCCGATTCCGCGATTCTCCAATCGCCTTGCTTCTCGTCCTCCTCGGGGAAGACTCCCCAGTCCATGGCCTTGATGGGGTCGGGGGTCGCCACGAACTTACGAGCCGGATAGGGCATCGCGCCCACGTCGCCCCAGGACTGGAGCTCCTTCGGCCGATCGGCCGGCGCGACGGATCCATCGTGGAAGATCTTCCCCGCGGCAAAGGTGGAGTAGCCGAGGGCCGCCAGGTGTTGCGGCAGCGTGACGTGGTCCTTCAACGCGGGCAAAGTCCGGAAGCCCGGCTGAAGTGCGTAGATTCCCGTGGTGGAAGGTCTCAACCCGGTCAAGACGCTACTCCGCGAAGGGTTGCACAGCGGCGCCTGACAGTGGGCGTTCGTGAACAGCGTCCCGCGTGCCGCGAGCCGATCGATGTTGGGCGTCTTCGCTTGAGGATGCCCACCGAGACATCCCACCCAGTCGTTCAGGTCGTCGACCGCGATGAAGAGAATGTTCTTCGTTGGACCGCCACGAGCTTCACCGGGAGTCGAGTCGATAGCTTCTGCTGGGGTCAGGGCGAGCAAGAGGCAGGTGAGAGCCACGGTCATGGGAAAATTACGCCTACAGGGTTGACTTGGAGTGAACCATCGTTTCGTCTGGATCATCCCATTCTTGTTCGAAGGAATTTCAAAGTCGATCCACTTCTTGCAGGTGGCCGGTTAAGAGGCTAAATCAAGAGATAATCCCAAACGAGGACTTAGTGGCTCATCCGCCAAGTGGCTTTCCCGTAGGGTGGGCACTGCCCACCAATCTCGTGGCTTCGACCAGGGTTTAATCCCTGGTGGGCAATGCCCACCCGACAAGAAGGGGACTTGCCGGATGCACCACTGAGTACCGTCGGATGAGCATTACAGGGGAACGGGTCCCCCAACCCATGCGACAGGGCAGGGCGAGGGACCGGTTCCTGGAAGTGTTGTAACTTGTGTTATTCCGGGGGGGTGATGTTCGCCTTGGTCTCGTCGTTTTCCTTCTCTTTCTCCTTCATGTACTTCATGGCGATTGGCTTGATCGCCTTGAGGTGATCCTTTAGATGGGGCAAGGTCCTCGCAGCGAACGCGCGCAAATCCGGATCTCGACCCCGCTCTGCTTCCGCTTCAAACATGGCGATCGTTTCAAGATGGGTAATGTACTGCGCCTTGGCGTAACACTTCTCGAAATCATCACGCTGCAATCCCGCCAGACTCTGGTGACAGAACAGAGACCGTGCGTCGACCCCTCGTGGAACCGGAATCCGTTTCTGGGCGGCCAGGGCCGCGAGTTGCGCGTTCGTTCGGGTGTGATCATCGATCATCTTCTGGCTGATGCTCTTCAGCTCGGGGGCGGTCGCTCTCTGAAGACCGAGCTCGCTCAGCGCGACTTCCGCCTGCCCACCCGTGGCCGCGGCAGCGACGAACAGCGAATCATCAACGGCTCCCTTGGCTGGCGTGACTTGATTGACCGGCGGGGCCTGGTTGGGGGCCGGCGCAGTCTGGGCGCGAGCCATCGGGGCGATGGCGAGGGCGGCCAAAGCGGCCATGGGCAGAGTTCGGATCGTCATCATCGCACTCCTTTCTCGGGAATCAGGGCCTTCTTCCGATCGTTGAGCACGGTACCATGGAGCGCCATGGCCCCCGAACTCCGGTCAGCAGGCTCGCTCCCACTCGGTTCGAGGACGGGACGTTCCACGAAAATTTCGCCGCAAACCCCGCGCCGATTATTCCCAATTTCCGAGATGTTGCTAAATATAACGAATATCTAAACGTCTGGAATTCTATGAGTTGAAAGGGTGAGAGTCCGGGACGTGCAGCTTGTTGATGATCAAGGCAAATATCGAGGCAGTCACAGGTCCCTGGTTCCGTGAGATTACCATGGTTTTGGAGATTTGCGCGCGTTGAGGTTGGCGAGAGAACATGGATGAACGGAGGTAAAATGGTGGATTTGTGCGGAGATCCAGCTCTTGGAGGCGAAATTCGGTCCGAGCATCGAACGCGCCGTGAGGGTGTGACCTCTCCAAGGCATTACTTAGGGATGGAGTGGCGTTGGGGAGAGGAGATCGAATGGCGCGACTGTCGGAGATTCTTCGCGATGTACATCGACTTTTCGAAACGGGCACGTTTGCCAGGGACACCGATGGAGAGTTGCTGGAACGCTTTGTGTCGAGGAACGACGAGTCGGCCTTCGAGGTCTTGATCTCCCGCCACGGCCCGATGGTCCTCCGCGTGTGTCGCGACCTGCTCCGCGACGATCAGGCTGCGGAGGACGCCTTTCAGACAACATTTCTGGTACTTGCCCGCAAGGCGCGAACGCTTTGGGTGAACGAGTCGTTGAGCGGCTGGCTCTATGGAGTGACGCGTAAGGTTGCCACCAAGGCAAGGTCCGCCGCGGAACGACAGCGCCGGCACGAGCTGCGCGCCGCCGGAATGATGCGATCCGAGACGGTTGCCACCCCCCCTCGTTTTGACGATGCGGTCGTCCTCCACGAAGAGATCGCTCGCCTGCCGGAGTCTCATCGACTTCCCATCGTTCTGTTCTGGCTTCAGGGCATGAGTTACGCGGAGACGGCCAGCCGGCTCGGCGTGACCGAGACCGTGGTGCGAGGACGGCTCGCCCGGGGGAAAGAACGTCTACGGGTTCGCCTGGAACGCCGAGGTTTCAGCACTTCAGCCGGGTTTCTTGTTCCGGCTTTGTCCGCGAATCAAACTTTGAGGGAAGGGGTTTCGGACTCGTTGGTCCAGAGATCCATTGATGTGGTGAGTGTGGCTTTGAAGGGGAGAGATACGGTCGGCCGCGGCCTTTCGACGTGGGGCGACGGTCTGTTCAAGGGAGTGTTCGCGATGATGGGAATGACCAAGGGCAAGGCGTTGGCGCTGAGCTTGTTGCTGATCGTGGGTTTCGCCATTAGTGCGCAGGATGAGTGGGTGAACCCGGTAAGTACGACCGAGAAGACCAAGGGCCTACCGCAGGCTCCGACCGAAATCCAAGGGACAATCGTCTCCGCGTCTTCGCTCAACGGTTCTCCGGTCGCCGAACCTGTCAAATCCAAGCCCGTTGTCGAAGCCTCGTTGAATGAGGCGCACCCACTCGACCTCGGGACCGGTCCGATGCCCTGGGAGACGACCGTCCGCGTCAAAGTCCAGGCGGCTCCTCTATCGGCGGTCGGAATTGGGTCGGGGACAGTGGTCCGAAGCAGTCCCCAGGAGGCTTTGATTCTAACATGCGCACACATCTTCCGGCTTGATAAGGAGGGCGTTGGTTCACCAAGCCGCTATCCGCATCGCGTCACGGTCGACCTTTTCGGTGAAAAGTTAAACGGAGATCAATCCGGAGATCCGATTGAGACGATTCCTGCTGAACTCATCGACTGCGATGAAGCTCTCGATGTTTGTCTGATACGGACTCGCCCCAGTCGTCAACTCCGAGCCTCAGCGATCGTCCCGCGGTCCTGGGTGCCGTCCAAGGGGATGTCGATGATCGCCGCCGGATGTTCTCTCGGACAGAATCCCACGTACTGGTCGACAAGTATCGTGAGTCCGATCGTCAGGGGGCTGGTAGGCAATCCGAAGTATCAGGCGATCGAGTGTCAATTCGCGCCGAGCCAAGGTCGTTCGGGAGGCGGCTTGTTTGACCGGGACGGTCGTCTCGTCGGAGTCTGCAACTTCGCCGAACCGAAAGGAAACGTAGGCTTTTACGCCGATGCCAGGTCCATTTATGCGTTAATCGATCGCAATCCTGAAGGCACTCTCGCTGCCCATTCTCAGCCCAAGGCGCGGCCGAAATCGTTGGAAATCGTCAGGAGTGAAGGCCAGGTGCGTTCCCAACGCAATCCTGACGGTGAATTCGAATCCATGATCCAAACCGCGGAACGACAGCAGGCAGCAGGCAATCATGAGGCAATGCGAGCGACACTCGACAAACTGGATCAGCGCTATCGCGATGAGCGTGAGGCGTTGAAGGCTCGAATCAAGCGCTTGGAATCTCTCGATGCTCACCGGATCGAACCACTCCGGCGCAGTCTGAGCATGCGAAAACGGCGTCCGATGCCCCCGGTTGATTCCGAACCAACCGGGACAAGCCCAGATGTTCCTCAACTCACTTCCCGCCCCGAGTCCGCTCTCGGTGCCTCCAAGCCCGTCGTTTCGGATCAATCGCCAACCCTGGCCGATCATGAGTCACGCCTCCGGCAACTCGAACGACGGCTCGAACAACTTGCCGCGAAGCAATGATCAGGCAATATCGACTTCCGAAGCAACGCGATTCTCGCCCCGAATTCGTGAAGGTCGTCCCTTAGCCTGACCGTCGCGGGTCGCGAGGCGCACGAAAATCCGAGGGGATCAGGATCTGGTGATCACCAGATCCTGATCCCCTCGGTCTTTTGGTAAGCGGGTTCAGGAACTCCATGCTTGTTGGTGAGTGTGACGCGGGATGATCTCATGATCTCATGCGAGTGATCGTCGGCGAAGCGTGTTGGGAAGCGGGGCCCCGAATCGATCGCCCGGAACGCTTTTCGCAGGCGCATGGTTGAGGGGAACCAAGCCGGAGGGAACCGGCATCGGCGGGCGCGACCGGCCACAGATCACCTCGGATACCCGAAGTGCACTTGATGAGACCAGGAGGCGGAATTGAATAGACGAATGTAATTAAAGTTGATGTGAAGTTGATGTGAAGCGGGCCCCTGGTGATCTCTGTAATCGATAAAATCTGAATCACACCCAGGAGAGGCCGGGTCGATCATGGAGGATACAGTGGCACAAGACGAGAGGATACAGTTTTGGATCGACCCTGCGTAATGAAGCCAGATCTACCTCGATTACAGTGGAAGCTCGAATGTGATGTAACGCGCTCTGAGTGCGAGACGAGTCATGAAGAGCGTCGTGGTTGCATGGACGGTTGAAAGCTTGCGTGTGAAAGCATGGGGAGGGTAGGGGGCACCATGCCGGTCGTACCAATCATTCGATGAGTTGCCAGCACTCGGGGCTCGAATTGTGCGTGGTTGCAGGATCCACCGAGTTCATTGCTGGAACCATACGCGCAATTTTGGCGACATGCATAAAGCAAACTTATGTTATGATGCTTGCAAGCCATTCAGATTGGTCGGTTTGAAAGCCTTGGTGATTTGGAAAGGTGTGTCGCCAGAATTTTGCGAAGAATTGGCGAGAATGAGACGGTGAACTGTCACGGACGGAGAGATTCTCCGTACTGCCCGCGGTTCGACTTGGTATTGACCCTTATCGCTCTAAGAGATGTAGTAGGGGAGTCGGACCGAGAGATTTCGTCGGACGCAAGTGCTCTAAGCCTACTGTATCCTGAGTGTAGCAGGCAAAACAATCTTTGTCTAGAGCTACTTGCGTCACGACGGCATTTTGACCCCTCAGAACTTCCGTGCCATGAAATCGAGAGAGACCCACCAAGAGCGGCGTGAGCCGGCTCATGAGAAGACTCGTTTTTGTGCCGGATTCGATGATTCAGCGAAAATTCCAGAAGCCCGAACCGCGTTGTGGCGGGGAAGAGTGAATCCGTTTCATTGGGGAATCGATGTGTACTGACCCCAGATTGATAGAGATGTCATTGGCACCAAATCCGACATCATGACCGTTGCTTGCTGTAGGATGGCGATGGGTTGGAGTTCTCGAACCGAGATATGTCGTTGCAGACTCCCGTCCTAGCCGGTGCGATAGACCACGGTCTCTCCCCTTAGTGACCGTCTTCCGCAGGCGATGCACTACTGTGTCGTGTAGTTGCTCGCGTCAATTCTCGCTTGGACAACCTGTTGCGTGATCAAGGGCCGCCAGCCGTGGGTGCTGGTGGGCGTCAGGCGGTTCCCTGACTTGACGACTGAGTTTCGAAAATGGGTTGGCAGGAATGACCCCCTCGGTTCTCACAGTAATCGACCGTAGGAGCGGCATCCTCGGTAGTACCACCTTGACTTTCCATGGGAGGAGTCGTCAGGGTGAGAAACCGAGCGGCCAAGAGCGAAAGGGTTTGGTGATGATGCCAGGCGATCCAGTTTCGCACCTGATAGTCGGCCAACCCCGCTTCTCTCCTGGCGAATTCGATGCAGCTCTGGCCTCGATGAGCCGCTCCGGCCACGCGCGCCAACTCTTGCAGGGACGTTCCTGGATCAGCGTTCGAGAGATAGTATGCATAATTGAATGTGCCGTCTGCGCTGCGTGTTCGCGTGGCGAACAGCAACTCCTGTGGTCCAGCCTCCCTCCTTGAGATCCGCAGTTGCACGGGACGGCTCATGGCCTCGATACGGTTGATGCGCGATCCGTTCTCCCCTGTCTTGTGGACCTCTACTTCCATCCAGACGTCGTTCGGCAACGAGGGGCACCAGCGATCAACACGCACAAAGGAACTCACATGATCGCGATCGTCTTCGAGTTTCAGCGAAGGCTCCGCAAGGTCGCGCAGGGATGTGGTCGGGGCGAGGGGGAGCAGGTACCGTTGCCCCATCTTTCTCAGAGACTCGCGAAGTGTCTCCGGATATCCGAGCGCCTCTTCGGTCGTGACCCAGGCATGCGGCAGAAGTGGACCTTGTTCTTTCAGCATCGCCAGCGCGAGTTCCTGTTGCGTCTGAAACCGGACGGATTTGGGGATCCCCGCTTCGGCTCGCCTCGCGCGATCATTCGCCCATTCTTTGGGAAGATGAAGGCGGATGTCCACGAGCGTCGACTCGGTGGATGTGATGTAGGCCATGTACACGCCGATCTGGCAGTTTTCACTCTTGCCATCCCGTCCGCCCCACTGCCGCGTCACACCTACGGACTTGACTCCCTTCTTGGGAAACGACGAGGTCGCGAAGGCGATCACGGCGTCCGTTTCTCCCGACTCCTGGCCGACCTGCCGTGCCAGCGTCATGAGCAAAGGTTGATGATCCCAGGGCACATGCCCAATGAATTTCTGGATTCCCTGGCGCTCTTGGTCGTGCAGGTACGCGATCGCCTCGCCGGTCTTATGCTCCAGCTTCGACAAGAGGCCCGTCATATATTCGACGGCATGGCGCCGTTGCTCGGGTTGGTTCAGTGCGATCGCGTAAGGGGCAACAAATTCCTCGGGGCTTATGGGAGACCGCTCTGAAATCTCGGCCGGGACCTTCGTCTGATCCGGCGCCTGTTTCACTTTCGCCTCGTATCTCCGTTCCATCACATCACCTGGGTTTGAGGACCCCCTTGATGGAGGGGAAGGTTGTCAAGCAAGGGTAGGGACACTCAGTTCGCGGAGGCCGTAGAACGAACAATAACTACCGAGAAATCGATGTTCCCCAGTAAGATGCTAAAATGCTAAGATGCTCAGAACTCCCCCAAGACTCGGAGGAGCGAGAATGCTCACGCAGAACGATCGAGCGGACGATGTTGTTAACGCATAAGCAAGAAGAGTTGCGAATGCAGGTCAAAGAGCGAAGTGGCTAGAGTTTGCTGCCTGGATTTGCCAAGGATGCGCATGTGGTGGCCTCTCGATGGTTATCCAGCCCGCATCTGACAGACACAAAATGCTGCCAATAATCCGGATCCATTGACGAGACCGGTCGCGAGACCGACGTCACGGGGCTCATTCGGATTAGGTTCTCCTTAGGTGTGCCGATTCTGACGGGAATTCCCTGGTGATCGACTCAAGGCGGGTCGCGTCATCGTGGTCGCCCTCGGAGTATGAAAACAATTCAAAGAGTGAATGCATTTATGAGGTAATTCAAATAATTGAATCGGCCGAGTGTGCATCCAGCTCGGTCGGGCGTGGAACGTGCGCGCCGTAAGCACTTCGGATGACTCGCGGTAGTAGGGGAGGATTCGTCACTGCAAGCGCGATCCTCACCTGCCAGAAGCCGGTGCGTGCCGATTCGTATCGGTGCGCCATTTGTTCACAGGAGTTTGCGACAAGGAACCGCATCATGTTCAAGCGTCGTCGAACGTTCGCCTCGAACTCACGCCGTTTCCAGACCCGCCGATCGTCCGCTCTCAGCCATCAGGTCGAAGGACTGGAGCGGAGAGAGCTGCTGACCACCTACAACGTGGGTTCGGACCAGACGTACACCACGATTGGGTCCGTGCCTTGGACGACTCTCCAGCCCGGGGACACGGTCGCCATTCACTGGCAGGCCACTCCATATCATGAGAAAATCATGATGTCGCAGAGCGGAACTGCGAGCAATCCGATCAACATCGTCGGTGTGCCCGGTCCCAATGGTCAACAACCGATCATCGACGGCGCGAATGCCACGACCAGCAGCCAGTTCCACTACGCCTACGACCCGATGGAGGAGAACTCGCTCCTCCTGCTTTACAAGTCGGCCGACCAACCCTCCAACTACAAAGTCAGCAACGTCAACATCGAGGGCCTCGAGTTCCGCAACGCGTACCAAGACAACACGTTCACGGATTCGAACGGGAAGCTGCAACACTATGCGGAGTTCGCTGCGGCCATCTACATGGAGGGGGCGGACAACATCACCATCAAGAACAACACTCTCGACAGTTCGGGCCTGGGTCTGTTCATCCTGTCCAACGGTGACGAGGCCCACACGTCACGGAACATCATGGTTGAAGGCAACAACATCTACGGCAACGGCGTGCCTGGTTCCTACCTCGAGCACGACGTCTACACCGAAGCTGTGGGGATCACCTACCAGTACAATACCTTCGGTCCCCTGCGCGACGGATCGGCAGGCAGCATCCTCAAGGATCGCTCGGCGGGGACGGTCATCCGTTACAACTACTTCCCGGCTGGGGCGCACATCCTCGACCTTGTTGATGCCGAGGATTCCGATATCGTGGCGTCGGACCCCTCCTACAAGACGACCTACGTCTACGGAAACGTTCTCAACAACTCGGATGGTAATCCTTCGGCCCGCCTGGTCCACTTCGGCGGAGACAGCGGCATCACGTCGCTCTACCGCCCGGTTTTGGATTTCTACGATAACACGGTCATCAACGTCTCCAACCAGTCCAGCACCTGGCGTGCGGTTCTCTTCCAGTTGGAAACCAATGCGCAGACTGTGAATGCGACGAACAACATCTTCTACAATGCCGCCAAGACTTCCGGGACAACGCCGACGAACTTCGAGTTGATGAACACCGACGGTGTGGCCAACTTCGGCGTCAACTGGGTCAGTCCCAATTGGCTTCCTTCGCTTGATAACCAGAATTTCATCGGGTCGATCAACGGAACGAGCAATTTCGTCTCCCCTTCCAATAACAACCCAGGCTTCGTGAACCTGAGCGGGAAAGATTTTCACCTCGCGAGTGGTTCGTCAGCGATCGGAGCCGGTGTGGCCTTGCCCTCCGGATGGCAGGCCGTGACGCAGCAGTTCGAGTCTCAAGGTACGGCCCAAACTCGTACGTCGACCGCGGACCTGGGGGCGTTCCAGGCAGGGTCGACATCGGGGGGAGGCGGCACGACTACCCCCACGGTGGTCCCGACGGTCACGAGTACGACCCCCGCGTCGTCAGCGACAGGGGTCTCGACTTCCTCGTCGTTGACGGCGAAGTTCAATGAGGCGGTGGTGTCCTCCTCGGCCGTGTTCACGTTGGTCAATCAAGCGACGGGAGCGGCGGTGGCGACGACGCTAAGCTACGACTCGTCGACAAACACATTCAAGCTGGTTCCACAGTCGGCGTTGAGTGCCTCGACGACGTACAAGGCCTCGATCAGTGGCGTGAAGGACTCCGCCGGTAACACGATGTCGTCGGCAGTGACTTGGTCGTTCACCACGGCAAGTGCCACAACAACACCTCCTCCCCCAACATCGACATCCACCTCGCTGTTTCCAAGCACGGCGGTCCCCGCAGTGGCCTCGGACGGAGAGCGGACCTCCGTGGAAGTGGGTGTGAAGTTCACGAGTGACGTGGCGGGTTTCATCACCGGTTTGCGATTCTACAAGGGACCGTCTGACACCGGCACTCATGTAGGCAACCTCTGGTCCAGCACGGGTCAACTGCTGGCGTCAGCGACGTTCACGTCGGAGTCGGCCACGGGTTGGCAGCAGGTGAATTTCGCCACGCCGGTGGCGATCTCCGCGAACACGACGTACGTCGCGTCGTATCTC
>Ga0153954_1000315_pt1 | contig 41699 bp, 47 predicted proteins | sample TSFL038MetaG_FD_102277 | JGI IMG/M metagenome (GOLD analysis project Ga0153954, IMG submission 102277) | Attine ant fungus gardens microbial communities from Florida, USA - TSFL038 MetaG | ecosystem: Host-associated > Fungi > Mycelium > Unclassified | place: USA: Florida, Wekiwa Springs State...
GCAATCGCTCGTCGAGAAGGCCGCGCTAACTCAGGCTATCAATGAAGCCTGGATCGTCATCGCGGTCATGACCTTTGGCGCTTTGCTCTGTGTGCCTCTCGCTAAGGGGCCGCCGCTTCGGGCGAGCGCGGTCACGCGGAGTGAGACCTGACTGCGCGCTCCAAGGAAACGCCGATCCGCTTGATCTCCCATTCGAGCGCAACGCCGCTCGTCTCGAGGACTCGGCGCCTCACCTCTTCGCCGAGCGCTTCCAGATCGGCCGCGGTCGCAGATCCGAGATTGATGAGAAAGTTGCAATGCATGGTCGACACCTGCGCGCCACCAAGGCGCAAGCCACGGCACCCTGCTTTGTCGATCAATTCCCACGCCTTCAATCCTGGCGGATTCTTGAACGTCGAGCCGCCGGTCTTCTCCCGGATCGGCTGCGAAACTTCTCGCGCGCGCGTGATCCTCTCCATCGCGGCCTCGATCGCTTCAGGCTCGCCGGGCCGGCCCTGGAAGAGGGCGCTCGTGAAAATAACGTCGTCCGGCGCGGCGCTGTGGCGATAGGAGAAACCCATCTGGACGTTCGAGAAAACGCGCTTCGCGCCCGTTCGGTCGAGCCCATGCGCTTCGACAAGCGCATCCTTGATCTCACCGCCGTGCGCGCCGGCGTTCATGACCAGACCTCCGCCGATTGAGCCGGGCACGCCGCGCAGGAACGCCAGGCCATCGACGCCCGCGATCGCGGCGGCCTTGGCGACATATTGGTCCGGCGCCGCCGCTCCAACAACGATGCGGGAGCCGTCCATGATCTCGACGGCGCCGAAAGCTCGGCCGCCGAGCCTTATGATGAACCCGGGCAAGCCGCCGTCGCGCACGATGAGATTCGAACCGAGGCCAATCGTCGTGACCGGGATCTCGCGCGGCAGGACGCTAAGGACATAGGCGAGGTCGTCCTCGTCGGCGGGAGAAAAGAGGGCCTCAGCCGACCCGCCCACCCGAAACCAGGTAGCCTCGGCGATCGGCGCGTCGGCGACAAGCCGCCCGCGGAGGTTGGGCGCGCGAGCCTTCACTTCATCGACGAGGCCGGGCATGGGCGAAGCGTCAGCTCTTGTCGAGCGCGGCCAATTCGCCGGGCAGCGCATAGGCCCATTGGGTGATCGACCCAGCGCCGAGACAGATGACGTAGTCGCCTGGTTGAGCCAGCGAACGCACCATCGGCGCCAATTTCTCGGGCGTGGGCAACATCAGGACGTGGCGATGGCCATGGGCGGCGATCGCAGTTGCGAGAGCCGACTTGTCGACGCCCTCGATAGGGCTCTCGCCGGCGGAGTACACGTCGGCGACAATGACAGTGTCGGCGTCATTGAAGCAGGTGGCGAAGGAGTCGAAAAGCGATGCGAGCCGTGTGAAGCGATGCGGTTGCACGACCGCTATCACCTTGCTCTCGGTCGCCGCCCTCGCCGCTCTCAAGACGGCGGCGATCTCGACCGGATGGTGGCCATAGTCATCGAAGATCGTGACGCCGTTCCATGTGCCCGTGCGGGTGAAGCGGCGCCTCACGCCGCCAAATCCCGCGATCGCCTTGCGGATGACGTCGACGGGCGCGCCGAGTTCGTGGGCGACTACGATCGCGGCGGTTGCGTTGAGCGCATTATGGCGTCCGGGCATCGGCAGCGCCAAATCGTCGATGAAGGTGGCTCGGCCGGTCGTCCGCTCCCGGATCAGCACTGAAAATCGCGTGACGCCGCCAGCGAGGTTGATGTCGAGGAGGCGCACGTCGGCCTGCGGATTTTCGCCGTAAGTCAGAATCCGGCGGTCCTCGATCTTGCCGACCAACTCCTGCACCGTCGGGTGATCGAGGCACATGACGGCGAAGCCATAGAACGGCAGGTTTCCCACGAGAGCCAGAAAGGCGTCCTTGATCGCGTCAAAGGTCTCGAAATGATCGAGGTGCTCGGGGTCGATGTTCGTCACGACCGCGATATCGGCGGGAAGCTTGAGAAACGTCCCGTCGCTTTCGTCGGCCTCGACCACCATCCAGTCGCCTGCGCCAAGCCGCGCGTTGGTTCCATAAGCGTTGATGATGCCGCCGTTGATCACAGTCGGATCAAGCCCGGCGGCGTCGAGCAGCGTCGCGACCAGCGAAGTGGTTGTGGTTTTGCCGTGTGTTCCGGACACGGCGACGCATTGCTTGAGCCGCATGAGCTCGGCGAGCATTTCGGCGCGACGAACGACGGGGACGCGCCGGGCGCGCGCCGCGACGACCTCAGGATTGTCGCGCTTCACGGCCGATGAAACGACGATGACCGCAGCGGCGCCGAGGTTGGCCTTGTCATGACCGATGAAAACCTTCGCGCCCTTCTCGCGCAAGCGCTTGACGTTGGCGTTGTCGCTCAGGTCCGAGCCTTGAACCTGATGGCCGAGGTTGAGCAGCACTTCAGCGATGCCCGACATGCCGATGCCGCCGATGCCGACGAAGTGGATGGGGCCGACCTGGCTCGGCAATTTCATTCTCGACCTCTTCCACGCGGGTGAAAAATCCGCGCCGACTCAACCCAGGAGGGAATAGGCCAGTTCGCAGCATTTGAGAAATGACGGCGCGATCAGGGCGTCATCGGATCACGCGCTGCTTCGTCTTGATGGACTCAGATGCCCGTCCCGTTCAGTCGCTGTCGTTGCGAAGGTCGGCCATGAACTTCTCGATGCTCGTGAACGCCATGGCCTGTCGATCTTTGCGGCGCGACGCGCCTCGACTGGCGATGGCGCCTGGAGGGCTGAGCTCGGGCGGGAACTTACGATCGCCCGCGCCCACCATGAGCAAGCGGATCGCGTCGGAGATCGAGAACCCCATGTCGGCGAGCGCGGCCGCCGCTCGCTCCTTGGGGCTATGGTCGGCCCGCGCGAGAATGACATCCGTTATGGGCATCGAGGCGATCCTGCTAATTTAAGCCTCAGTGGGCTACAGGTATTTCACAGGCCGGACAAGCGGGGAGGGCGTCACAAAATCGAGCGATCGACGGCGATTTCCGCTTCCCGGATGCTTTCCGGGCGTCCCACATGCACCCAGAGGCCGTCGAGGCGCACTCCGTACAGGCGTCCCCTTGCCGCCGCCGCGTGAAAGAACGGCGCGAGACGAAAAACATCCGCTTTTTCGCTCTCGAAGAGCTGCGGTTTGACGACGCCAAAGCCGGTATAGACGAAGGGCGCGACGTGGCGCGGCTCGCGCGGCTGAAGGCGCCCGTCATGGGCCATGACGAAATCGCCTGGCCAGTCGACCCCAACCGCCCCGGCGCCGGAGGCGACTAGGAGCAAAATGTCCATGGCCGCCGGGTCGAAGGCCTGAGCGAGCCGGGCGAGGTTCGATCGCGGCCCCTCGATCCAGAATGCGTCGGTGTTGCAGATGAGGAACGGATCGGCGCCGATCATCGGCAGCGCGCGCTTGAGCCCTCCGCCTTGATCGAGCAGCTGCGACCGTTCGTCTGAGATCAGGATCTTCGGCGCGCGCCGCGCAGCGAGATGCGTCTCGATCTGGTCGGCGAGCCAATGCACGTTGACGATCGCCCGCTCGACGCCGTTTTCCGCCAGCCGATCGAGACAATAGTCGATGAGCGCGCGACCACGAATCTTGACGAGCGGCTTTGGCAGCGTCTCGGTGATCGGCCGCATTCTCGTGCCCAGGCCGGCGGCGAAAACCATGGCCGTCTTGGGAACGAGCGGGCTCATCGGGGCCTCAGTGATCGGGTTCGCTATCGGATGGATCGGCCGGCGGGCCGAGCGCCCGCGGCAGGTGATTGCGATACCAGAGTGAAAGCGGCTGAAGCAACGGGTGGGCGAGGTTGCGCTTGAGGTAGCGCTCGATCCGCGGCAGGTGCCGCAGGTACTCTGGCTTGCCGTCGCGCTTGTCAAGGCGGGCGAAGATGCCGAGAATCTTCGTGGCGCGCTGCGCGCCCATCGCGGCGTAAGCGGCGGCGAAACGCTGCGGGTCAAAGGCGGGGTCGGCGGCCGTTCTGCGTCGCATGTAGAGAGCGGCGAGACGCATCTCGAGATCCTCGGGCACGTCGACGCGCGCATCCTGCAAGAGCGAAACGACATCGTATGCCGGAGGCCCCATCACGGCGTCCTGAAAATCGATGAGCCCAATTCGCTTTAGCCCTTGCCGATCCGCGAGCCAGTGCAGGTTCGGCGAATGATAATCGCGCAGCGTCCAGGTGGTGGGCTCGGCAAGCACGGGTTGAAGGAGCTCACGCCAGATTGCCAGAAACTGCATGCGGGCCCCTGAAGGTGGGGTTATGCGGACGATCGCGGGAGCATACCAGTCGAGGATAAGCTCAACCTCGATCAGCATGGCCTCGATATCGTAGACCGGCAGCTCGTAGGCGCCCTCGTCGGCCGACAGGTTCAGCGGCAAATCGCGTCCATGCAAATCGGCGAGAAGGGCGATCGCGGGGGCGTATCGGGCGCCGTCCGGAACGCCGTTCTGGGCAATGGTGGCCGAGCCAAAGTCTTCGATCAGCGCCAGGCCTTCGTCGATGCTATGGGCGATGAGAGCCGGCGATGAATAGTTGAGGCTGCGCAACCCCTCCGCCATGGCGATGAATGCGCGGATGTCGGGCGCGAGCTTGGCGATTGCCGGGTAAGGCTTGCCAAAACGCAGGATGGGACCATCCGGCCGGGGCGGGAAAATCATCAAGATCGCTGTCTCGCCGGTCGGCTGGACGAGCCGCTCGTAGGCGCGAATCGACGCGTCGCCCTGGATGAATTCGCGTCTCGCTCCGCTCCACCCCGCCCGCTCAAGCAGCCTCGCGACGCCAAGCGCCAGCGCGAGCCGTGGGCGGACCGCGCCGAACCCGCGAAGCGTTATCAAGCGAAATTCGGAACCGCGGCTCGGATCAAACCGCATATCGACCTCAAGACGGTCGGCGGGCAGCGCCGGCGGGACCTTCTCCGGCCACTCGACGATCGCGATCGCGTCATCGATGGCTTCATCCCAGCCGAGATTGTCGAGCTCGGTCCGACCGCGCAGTCGATAGAAATCGGCATGGACGACCGGCCCCCGAGGCGCGTCGTAGACTTGCATCAGGGTGAAGGTCGGGCTCGGCGCTTCGAGTTCCGGCGCTTCGGCAAGCGCGCGGATCAGTCCGCGCGCAAAAGCTGTTTTGCCGGCGCCGAGGTCGCCAGACAGGGCGACGAAGTCGCCAGGCTCGAGCCATGGCGCCTGCGCCGCGGCAATCGCCAAGGTCGTTGCTTCGCTTGGCGCCTCGAAGGTCCAAACGCCGGCTTCCTCCCTGACGCCTGCAACACCGCTCATGCCGTCTGCTGCACCGATGGCGTCTTTGGGAGCGTCGTCAATCGCGGCGGGCTCGCCGCGGCGTCCACCATGGGATCGACGGGAAAGATGCAGGTGACCGTCGTGCCTTCTCCGGGCGCGGTGTCGATGAGGACCCGGCCGCCATGCAGTTCGACCATCGCTCTGACAATCGACAGGCCGAGGCCGGGGCCACGATGGCGCGAGCCATTCGGGAAGGTCTCGAAGCGTTCAAACACACGATCGATCATCTCGGGAGGGATTCCGCGTCCGCGGTCACTGACTTTGAACACAATCTCCGCGCCGCGGCGCATGGCCGCGAGCGTCACGGTCTGGCCGGATTGAGAAAAATTGATGGCGTTCGAGAGAAGATTGAACAGGACCTGGCGGACACGCCGCCCGTCGGCGCGCAGCGAGCCGACGCCGTCGGTCATGACGATGCGCAATTCGATCGTGGCGTCGCTCAAGCGATCCTGAACGCCGGCCGCCGCGGCCCTCATCGCTTCGGCGACGTCGACGTCTTCGAGCCTGAGCTCCATCGCGCCCGCGTCGATCGAGGCCAGATCGAGAATATCGTCGATGATGGCGAGGAGCGCGTGCGACGAATCGGTGATGAACGTCGCATATTCGAGCTGTTTGGGATTGAGCGGGCCGACCCCGCCGCTCGCCAGAAGCTGGGTGAAGCCGATGATGTTGGTGAGCGGCGTGCGCAATTCGTAGGAGACGTGATTGACAAAATCGTTGCGCAGCTTTTCCGCTTCGATCAGCGCCTGATTGCGCTCGGTGAGCGCGCGCTCGATGTTGACGCCGGCCGTCACGTCAAGCGAAGTCATGAGCGTCGCGCCGTCCGGCAAGGGCAGGGCTGCGCAATCGAGGACGAGCCCGTCCGTGCGCTCGATCCGCGCAATCCGACTTTGGCGGTGCTCGGGAAGGTCGACGATGGCCGCCCTCAGTCCGTCGAACTGTTTGGGATCGCTGCACAGCGGCATGCATGCGCCTGCGATCTCGTCGATGTGCGCGCGGTCGCGCAAAGCGGCGGAGTCGATTTGCCAGAGCTCCGCGAAGGCCGGGTTGAACAGTTTCACTCGCCCGTCCGCCCCAAACGCGGCCACCCCTTCCTTGAGCGCGTCGAGCGTCTCGCCTTGCACGTGCGTCAGTGCCGTGACCTGGGAGGCGAGCGCATAGCTCTGAGTCGCGTCATCGTAGAGATAGGTGACGCCGCCCTTCGGGTTGGGGCTGGTCACCACCCGGAGCGTCCGGCCGTCGGGCAGGTGCCACACGGTTTCGCTCGGCTCGATCGCCTGATAGCCGCTCAATTGCTGGGTTTTCCAGGCCCGAAAGTCCACCTGTTCCGGCAGTTGCCGTTTGGCGCGCAACCGGTCGAGAATCTCGCTGTCTCTCGGCCTTTGATCAAGGAAGGCCGGCTCGAGCGACCAGATTTGGCGATAAGCCGCATTGTACAGCGTCAGTCGCTGCGACTTGTCGAAGATCGCGACCGCCGTCGAAAGGCGATCGATCATGCGCGAATAGTCGTCCTCGTTGCGCTCCATCTCCGCCTTGAGCGTCACGACTTCGGAGACGTCGCAAGCGACGCCGGCTGAGCCGTCCTCGGTCCGTGTCTCGACGGCGTCGAATGTTCGGCGCTCGCCGCCGACGACCGCCGACGCTCGCCGCCTCCAAGCGCCGGTCTCCTTGACCGCGACCGTCGCTTCGCGGCGCGTCGCCGGATCGAACATTTCCCCGCTTCCGTCGATCGCGGCTTCAGCGGTGGGCGCGTCGGCGGCGTCGGCATAGGGGATATTGCACCAGACGATCCGACCGGAAGAGTCACGCGCCCATGCCGGCATGCCGGCGGCTTCAAGGGCGCGACGCAGGCAGTCAAGAGCGCTCTCGGCTTGGGTGAATTGGTCGCGCAATTGCGCCAATTGCAGATGCTCGCCCGAGACGTCGCGAATGCGCATCACCGCGCTGCCCGCCACCGGGCGTCCATCAAGCTCGAGACGGCGGCCGCGCAGACTGACCACCGCGGCGGCGAACGCTTCGCCGCGAGTTAAAAGCCGGTCCGTCGCCTCCTGGATTTTGGCCGCCTGCGTCGGATTGAGCCAGGAGCTGAATGCGAGCACGCGGGATGACAGAGGCGAATCGGCGACGAGCACGAAATCGCCCTCGATCGTCGGCTCCGCGTCCAGCCGATCCCACGAGATGAGGATTTGCGACTCGCTGCGCAACATCAGCCCCATACGGTCGAGTTTGGCGTTGGTTTGAGCGAGCACGGTCTCGAGCTCGCGCACGCGCCGCGTCCAGATCCTGCGGCCGACCAGATGGAGAACGGCGGTGATCGTCGCCAGGAGCATGAGCGAAAGGATCACAAGTCCCACGACATTGGCTTGGACGGAGGCCATGTCGATCGCCAGTCGGGGGGACTCCTCGGTGGACTGAACGAGGTTCTGAGCGTGCGCCAGGGTTCCCATGAGCACGTAAAACATCGCGCCTGCAGTCGCCTTGGCGGCGCCCGTCCGGTCGAACTTGCGCGTCCGCTCGCCGATTCCGGAGCGTTTCGCTCCGCTGGACACCCGCAACGAACCCCTCCTCGAGAGCCTGGCGACGACGCCTCACGTCGGCCCGGCCGTCCGCTAGCTCGCCCCCTCCGTCAGAAGGTCCGAATCAGCCTCTCAACAGGATTACGAAATGTTTGCCGCAAAGTCGTTAACCATAGAGGCTGCGGCCCCAGGCTATTCGGCGATGGAAGGCTAGGCGTCGTGGCTAGAAAGGAGAGAGCGACGAGATATGGTGATTTCCACTGATCCTGACGTCGCGGGCCACGCACATTTGTTGAAATTTGCCGCCGCCGCGCGGTTCCGCGGGCGAAAGGCCGTTCTCGGGAACGGCGGCGCTGCGGATCAAGAAGCCGAAGACGCCGGCAGGCCCTCGGGGCTGATTTCCCGGTTTGGTCGCCTCCTCGCCAGCGGCGGCAGCGTCGTTCGGCCGGTTCTTTCTTTAACGCAATAGACCGACGATATCCTTGATGGTGTCGATGTTTGGCCGGGCGATGGCCCGCGCCTTTTCAGCGCCGTGCGCGAGCACCTTGTCGGTATGAGCGGGGTCCGCGGCCAGGCGCAGCATTTCGGCGCGAATTGGGGCGAGCTTGTCGATCGTGAGATCGGCGAGAGCGCTCTTGAAGGCCGAGAACTGGGCGCCGCCAAAGCGCTTGAGAACGTCCGCCTTGGCCTCGTCATTCAAGGCGGCGAAGATGCCGACGAGATTGTCGGCCTCGGGGCGCTGGGCGAGACCGGCGACCTCGCTGGGCAGCGGCTCGGGGTCGGTTTTGGCCCGACGGATCTTTTGCGCGATCGTGTCCGGATCGTCGGTGAGCGCGATATAGGCGTTCTCCGAAGCGTCGGACTTCGACATCTTCTTCGCCCCATCGCGCAGGCTCATGACGCGGGTGGCCGGGCCCTGGATGAGGGGTTCGGGCAGCGGAAAGTACGCGTCGCCGTGGCCGTGCGCGGCGATTGAAGCGGCGAAATCGTTGTTGAACTTCTGCGCGATGTCGCGAGCAAGCTCCAAATGCTGCTTCTGATCGTCTCCGACCGGAACATGCGTCGCCCGATAGACGAGAATGTCGGCCGCCATCAGAACCGGATAATTGTAGAGCCCGACGGAAGCGTTCTCGCGGTCCTTGCCCGCCTTCTCCTTGAACTGCGTCATGCGGTTCAGCCAGCCGAGCCGCGCCACGCAGTCAAGGATCCAGGCGAGCTCAGCGTGCTCGGCCACTCGGCTCTGGTTGAAAACGATATTGGCGTTCGGATCTATGCCGCAGGCGAGAAAGGCCGCCGTCACTTCGCGCGTGGTGCGCCGAAGCTGCTCAGGGTCGTGGGGCATCGTCATCGCGTGCAGGTCGACGACGCAATAAATGCACGCATGCGTCTTTTGCATCTCGACGAAGCGCTTGATCGCGCCGAGATAGTTGCCGAGGTGGAGATTGCCGGTCGGCTGAACGCCGGAGAACACGCGCTCTGGAAACTTCGCCATTGTCTTCGCTTGAGGTCGGGGGCCCGGAGGGGCGGCCCTTATGGCAACGCCGAGGGGGCGGCGCAAGGGGAGAGACCTGATGGACCGAGGCGCCTCCAGCCCCGGGCGGCGTCAACCGCCTGAGCCGCAAGGAGCCGTCGCGTGGCAGGCGGCGATCCCACGTAGCCGCAATTTTACCGGCGCCCCCTAAAGATTTCAGTCACTTGCGACCCCGTTTAGTTCCGTCCTCCCGAGGCGCTGCGCTACGGTTAAATAAACAAGTGATATTTGTTATATAATCTGCTCCCTTCAACAGCACTTGCTTCAGGCGCCGGCGTGTGGGTCGCCTTCGCCCATGTTGAGATCGACCATGATCTCGGCCGCCAGCCGCTCAAGCGCCTTGCGCAATTCGTCGAGTTTGAGCCCATCTGGGACGATGAGGCGCGCCGTCGCGCGAAACATCTCTACGCCGGTGAACGGCTCGCCTTCGAGCCCGCTCATGAACTCTTCGATGTTGACGCCGAGATGGGTGAGGGCCTGCGTCACGTCGCGCACGATGCCCGGCCGTTCCTTGCCGACAACCTCCAGCGTGACGAGGCGCGCGGGTTTCACAGGCTCTGCCGCCGCGCCGCGCTCGATCGAGACGCGCAGGCCTGAAGGCGCGAGCTTCGCGAGCGCCGATTCGAGGGGCGCGAGGTTTTCATCCGGAATCCGAACCAACACCACGCCGGCGAATTTGCCCGCAAGCCTGACCGAGCGGCTTTCGAGCCATGTCCCGCCGAAGTCGACGACCTTCTCCGAGATCGCGTTGACGAGGCCGGGTCGGTCGTCGCTGACGAAGGTGAGAACAAGGGATGTCATGATAGGCTCCTCCGCCGAAGCGTTATCGCTTGCTCTTCCCGCATGGCGCGCAAGCGAGCAAAGATCACTGGGGCCGAGGGCGATCGTTCGCAGTCGAGACGACCGCGAACTTGACGCCGAGCGCATTGAGGACGGCCTTGATGGTCTCGTAGCGAGGATGCGCGCCAGCGCTGAGAGCTTTATATAGGCTTTCGCGCCCGAGCCCGGCGTCCTTGGCGATTTGCGCCATGCCGCGCGCCTTGGCCACATCGCCGAGAGCGGCAAGGAACACTTCGGGGTTGGGGTCTTCCGCCGCCGCGGTCAGATATTCGGCGATCACGTCATCATGATCGAGGTAAGCCGCCGCGTCGAAAGGCGCATAAGTATTCGTCATCGCTTGGTCTCCCGGATTGCGCGGGCCATGATCTTAGCCCGCTCGATATCCCTCGATAGCGTGGACTTGTCGCCTCCGGTCAGCAGGAGATAGACGGTTTGTTCCGTGCGCGTGAAATATACCCGGTAGCCAGGACCGACATGCACGCGCATTTCCGAGACGCCCTCGCCGACGGCTTCACAATCGCCGAAATTGCCAAACGCAGCGCTCCGCAAACGCGCGAGGATGCGCGCCTTTCCCTTGGCGTCCGCCAGATCCGTTAACCACGCGTCGAACTTTGCTGATCGAAGAATGACGAGCATATATCCGATTGTATCCAATCGGATACCGGGATGGGAGAACTTTCCCGGGCAAGGAAAAAAGGCGCGCCTCTTAAGTTCCGGCTCGCTTAAAGAATGAACCGGCTCAAGTCCGCGTTCGCGGCGAGATCGCCGATGTGGCGCTCGACGAAATCGGCGTCGATCAGGACTTTCTCGCCGTTCCGATCGGCCGCGGTGAAACTCACTTCGTCGAGAACGCGCTCCATCACCGTCTGCAGGCGTCGCGCGCCGATGTTCTCGACCGAACCGTTGACCTTGGCGGCGAGGCGCGCGATCGCCGCCACCGCGTCGTCGGTGAACTCGAGGTCGAGGCCCTCGGTGCGCATCAGCGCCACATATTGCTTGATCAGGCTCGCCTCGGTGTCGGTCAGGATGCGCTTGAAATCGTCCTCGGTCAGCGAATTGAGCTCGACACGGATCGGCAGCCGGCCCTGGAGTTCGGGCAGAAGGTCGGAGGGCTTGGCGATATGGAACGCGCCGGAAGCGACAAAGAGAATATGGTCGGTCTTGACCGCGCCATGCTTGGTGGCGACCGTCGTCCCCTCGATCAGCGGCAACAGGTCGCGTTGGACGCCCTCGCGCGAGACGTCGGCGCCGCCGCGGCCCTCGCGGGCGCAGATCTTGTCGATCTCGTCCAGGAAAACGATGCCGTTGCTTTCCACCTCGGCGACGGCGTCGCGGACGATCGCGTCCTGGTCCAAAAGCTTATCGGCTTCCGCCGAGACCAAGGGCTCGTGCGCGTCAGCCACAGTCATGCGTTTGGCCTTGGTGCGCTGCCCCTTGCCGAAGATGTCGGCGATGTTGATCGCGCCAATCGAGGCGCCGGGCATGTTGGGCAATTCGAACATCGGCATGCCCGAGCCGCTTTGCGGCAGCTCGATCTCGATTTCCTTGTCGTTGAGTTCGCCCGCCCGAAGCTTGCGACGGAAGGCGTCGCGGGTCGACGCCGACGACGACGAGCCGACCAGGGCGTCAAGAACCCGCTCCTCCGCTTCGAGCTCGGCCTTGGCCTCGATGTCCTTGCGCTTGCGGCTCTTGACGAGCGCGATTGCGACCTCGATCAGATCGCGGACGATCTGCTCGACATCGCGCCCGACATAGCCGACCTCGGTGAATTTGGTCGCCTCGACCTTGAGGAACGGCGCGCCCGCGAGCTTGGCGAGGCGACGGGCGATCTCAGTCTTGCCGCAGCCGGTCGGGCCGATCATCAGGATGTTCTTCGGCATCACCTCCTCGCGCATCGGCGATTCGAGGCGCAGCCGGCGCCACCGGTTGCGCAACGCAATGGCTACGGCGCGCTTGGCCGCCGCCTGGCCGACAATATAGCGGTCGAGTTCGGAGACGATTTCACGGGGCGACAGGTCCGTCATGTGGTCAGAGGCTTTCGACGATCAGATTGGTGTTGGTGTAGACGCAGATATCGGCGGCGATGCGCATGGAGCGACGAACGATCTCGTCCGCCTCGAGCTGCGTCGGCATCAATGCGCGGGCGGCGGCGAGCGCATAATTGCCGCCGGAGCCGATCGCCGCCGCCGACCCATGCTCGTCCGCCTCCGGCTCCAGCACGTCGCCCGAGCCCGAGAGCGTGAAAGCCGAGTCCTTGTCGGCGACGATGAGCATCGCCTCGAGGCGGCGCAGATATCGGTCGGTGCGCCAGTCCTTGGCGAGTTCGACGCAGGCGCGCGCGAGTTGGCCCGGATATTGTTCGAGTTTCGCCTCGAGCCGTTCGAAAAGCGTGAAGGCGTCGGCCGTCGCGCCAGCAAACCCGGCGATGACGTCGCCCTTGGCGAGACGGCGAACCTTGCGGGCGTTGGATTTGACGACCGTCTGACCCATGCTGACCTGGCCGTCGCCGCCGATGACCACTTTCCCGCCCTTGCGCACCATGAGGATGGTCGTCGCATGCCATCCCGGCGAGCGGGCGGCGAAGTCGTCAGCCATGGGAAGCATCCTGAAAGTGGCGGGCAGGGGCCGGATGTATGGGCGCTTGCCTCGCCGCGCAAGGGAATCGTCGGGGTCGGCGCGCTTAGCCTCGCGCGGTGTAACTCCCAAGCTCCCTCGGACCTCGTCCTGAGGAGCGCCGAAGGCGCGTCTCGAAGGGCGATGCAGAGGCGCACGGCCGGCGCGGCCCGCTGGAACGTCCTTCGAGGCCCCTTCGGGCGCCTCAGGACGAGGCCGGTGGATGAGCCACGGCAATCCCGCCCCGCCTTGGTGGTTACAGCGCGGTCAATCGAATGTGTCGAGCCAGATCGGGTTTGTCCAGGCGCGCCGGCACCCGTCGATGGCGACGATGCGGAACCATTTGATCTCTGGAGGGTCGCTCCATGCCCATTTGGCGAGGTCGGCGAATGCGATTGTCGCGTGGGTCAGCCCGCGGCCCACGCGGCTGGGCGCGAGCGAGGCGCCAGTGACGAGAGCGATGGAATGGACCGGGGAGCACTCGACCCGCACTTCATCGTGGCTGACCTCGACGTTGTAGATACGGGGCCCCTGTGTCGAATAGAATTCGCCAGCCTTCAGAGCGCCGAGCAGCGACTCCGGTTCGCGGGTCTCGGATTTGATCATGACGGAAGCGCCGAAGGCGTCGAGATCGCCATTGTGGAAATGCGCGTCGTCGCCGGCGACCGCGGTCAGCCGCCGGCCCTCGTTGCACAATTGGTCGAGGAGGTAGAAACCGTCGCCCCGATCGGTCAGCATCGCGCAGGTGTGATTGTACACTTCAATGGCGTGCGCGGCGGAGAGCGAACGGCCGTCTTCGATCGTCAGTTGCGACCACGAGGGGTGAGCGATGGCGACGAATGCGCCCGCCTTCCGCGCCCGCTCGGCAAGTTCAGGCCCGCTCTCGTCCGGGTCGGCGGGGCGGAAATCGAGCGGCAGCCCGGTCGCGACAATGTGCCAGTACTCGCCGACGCTCGTTCCCATGGCGTGAACTTCAGCGCCGATGAGGGTGGTGAAATCGTCGGAGCGGAGCTCGCGGGTGTCAGCGATCGGCCAATCGAACCGATCGAGAAAATGATCGGACACTTGGACAAAATCGTAACCGGCGCGCTTATAGGCCTCGACGACATCCGCAGGGTTCAAGGCGCCGTCGGAAAGGTTCGAGTGGGCGTGAAGGTTCCCTCGCCAGAAACGGCCCGGTGTCGAGAAGGGGCGGATCCGCATGGGCTGACGTTGTCGGCTTCGACGCGGCGGGTCAAGCGCATTTGACGAAGAATTGTTGTCCATCGTGGCGATTGGCGGGCAAAATATGCCTCCACAGATTTGCCGGCGCGGGCTTTCAGGGCGCGCGGGATCTGCATCGTGCGCCGCGTCACACCATAACGTCGCCATAAACGCCACACATCCGAACGTTCTCTTGCGGCGGATCGGGTGGCCAAATCGCCCGCCGGCAGGGCGGATGAACTTGCGCAACCGCCCTGCGTCGGGTGTCGATTTCCGGCTCAAGCGGCGGCGGCATGGAGGCGCGAGGAGACCATCGAAACGTTTGGCGCGCCGATCTATATGATTGGGTAGGGCGGAATTCGCGGCGCCAAGACGCCGAAAGACCTTGGAGGCTTGATGTCCTGGAACATGTTTTCACGTTTCGGCGCCGGCTCTGATCCGGATGTCGTCAGTTTCGACGATTTGGAAGAGGCGGTCGGAACGAACGCCTGGACAATCGTCGACGTTCGCGAACCGGACGAATTCGCCTCCGGCCATATTCCAAACGCTTGCAACATCCCGATGTCGTCCTTCGACCCCGCCGATTTGCCGCAGGGAAAGCCAGTGGTTCTGGTTTGTCTGTCCGGCGGCCGTTCGCGCAAGGCGCTCAGCAAGGCGCGGGACATCGGGCGCGAGGACGTGAGACATTTCCCAGGCGGAATGAACGGTTGGCGCTCGCATAACGGCCCCGTCACTTTATGAACGGAGCGGATTGAGGCGCCGCTCCCGGCGCGTGCATTCAGGGCCAGATGCACGCTTTAGGCGAGCGAACGCATTTCAGCACGCGGCCGCGAATGACGCGGCCGGCTGGCCTCACGGCAGCATGTCGTTGAGCCTGAGCACGGCGATCCGATCGATCTCGGCGAGCGCCGTTTTCGTCTCGGCGTCGGCGTCATGCCCGAGCCGGCCGCGGAAGGCTGCAAGAATTTGCGCCTTGTCCCTGCCTTTGACCGCCATGATGAAGGGGAAGCCGAAGCGCGCGCGATAGCTGTCGTTGAGTTCGCCGAACTCGCGGAGTTCATCAGGGGTCAAATGGTCAAGCCCGGCGCTCGCCTGTTCGAGCGTCGAGTCCGCGGTCAGCGTCTTGGCGCGCGCGAGCTTGCCGGCGAGATCCGGGTGGGCCTCGATCAGCGCTCGCTTCTGTTCCGGCGCTCCGGCAGCCGCCGCGGCTGCGAGCGCTTTCGCCAGTCCCGCCGCCGTGTCGGCGCCGCTCGCAAGGCCTGCGTCGTAGGCCGCGGCCGCGACCCAGGACGAGTGCTCGTACACGCCGCCGAATCGCTCGACGAACAGCGTCCGGCTCATCGCGGAGGGCTTCCAGCCGCCGGGCGGGGGATGTTTCGCGATCCAATGGCGGGCGATGTCGAGCCGGGTCGGAATCCAGACCCGATCATGGGCAAGCGCGTAGTCGACGAATCGCGCCAGCGCCTGCGCGCGGCCCGGCCGGCCGACCAGGCGGCAATGAAGCCCCACGCTCAGCATCTTCGGCGCGACATCGCCTTCGCGATAGAGCGCGTCGAAGGAATCCTTGAGGTAGGCGTAGAACTGCTCGCCCGTGTTGAAGCCCTGCGCGGTGGCGAAGCGCATGTCATTGGCGTCGAGGGTGTAGGGAACCATGAGCTGCGGGCCGCGCGGCCCCTCGAGCCAATAGGGCAAATCGTCGGCGTAGCTGTCGGCGCAATACAGAAACCCGCCCTCTTCCATCGCGAGCCGCACCGTGTTGGCGGATGTGCGGCCCTGATAAATGCCGAGCGGCCGGGCGCCGGCGACTTCCGTGTGAATGCGCACCGCCTCGGCGATATGGAGAGCTTCGACGTCGGCCGGCGTGTCGCGATAATCGATCCACTTGAGCCCATGGGTCGCGATCTCCCATCGCGCCTCGTTCATCGCTGCGACCGCCTCGCGATTGCGCGCGATCGCCGTGGCGATCGCATAGACGGTGACGGGGACCGAGCGCTCGGTGAACAGGCGATGCAGGCGCCAGAAGCCGGCCCGGGAGCCATATTCGTAGATCGACTCCATGTTCATATGCCGCATGCCCGGCCAGGGCGCGGCCCCGATGATCTCGGACAGGAAGGCTTCGGAGGCGGCGTCGCCGTGCAGGATGTTGTTCTCGCCGCCCTCTTCGTAATTGACGACGAACTGGACGGCGACGCGGGCGCGCTTCGGCCAGTCGGCGAATGGGGGGTAACGCCCGTAGCCGATCATGTCGCGCGGGTAGGCTTGGCTGTCCGTCATTCCGTCTGGCGCTCCTCGCGGCTCAATTCGCGCACGACGCTACGACAGGACCGGCGTTTGCTCCAGCCTGTCGCCGCAGGTTCTCGTCCGCCGCTCAGGCCTTCATCACGTCGATAAGTTCAAAGCCTTCCTTTCGCGCCGCCTCGGCGACGCGGTCGTCGAGTGTCACCAGATCGAGCGACGAGGGACGTCCGTCGGCCGCGACAAAGGCCGCCGCGAGCTGAAGCACGTCGGCGGCCCGCAGAGGATGGACGCGAAGAAATCGAGTCGCGCTCTCACGCAGCAGTTCGCTCGGCTCGATTTCATGCCATCCGTCGGCGAGCGCCTTCAGCCGCGCGAAAGCAAGCCCGGCCGCCTCGCTGTCGAGAAGCGCCTCCCGCTCGAGGCGGGCGAGGGAGGACGCGCACTCGACGCGCGAGCCCCACCAGGCGAGTATGTCCGGGTCCGGCGCGCAAGCGCCTGAATCGACGGGGTCGCTTTCTCTGCCAAAAGCAGCGGGACGATCGCCGAACTGTCTCAGAATTTCACCGCCCCTCGCGGCGTTCTTCGAGGAGCGCTTCGAGGACCGACGCCTTGGCGCGGGGCGGCGGCGAGGTGAAAATGGCCGCCGACAGGCGCGTCCGGCGCGGCCGCGCGAGCCCATCCCGGATGAGCCGCGCAAGGCGGCCGTCCTGCCCGCTCTCCTCCCGCCCGCTCACCGGCTCGAGCCGCGCCACCGGACGGCCGCGATCCAGGATCAGGACCGCCTCGCCGGCCTTGAGACCGTCGATCATGGCGCTGAGGTTGTTCTTGGTTTCGGTGATGCTGGCCTTCTTCATATGGCTAGAATAGCTAGATCCATCGAGCCTGTGAAGCTTGACTTGAGCGTGGACTAGCCCGGGTCGACTCGTCGCGCTCAAACGCCTGCCGTAAGGTCGCGTCCCCGCGGCGTCGGCGGAAGTGCTAGACTGGGGCGAACGACCTTCCGAGCCCGTCGTCCTGAGGTTTCATGACCGAAATATCCCTACGCTTCGAGCCGCCCTTCGCACGCATCGTCCTCAATCGGCCGGAGCGGCGGAACGCCATTTCGCGAGCGATGTGGCGGGCGCTGCCGGCGATCCGCGCCTCGATCGAGGCGCGAGAGGATTTGCTTGTCGCGCTCGTCGAGGGGGAGGGCGGGCACTTCAGCGCCGGCGCGGACATTCCGGAACTTGGCGAGATCTACCGCGACGCCGCGGCGACCCGCGACTACGGCGATGCGGTTCAGGACGGTCTCAAGGCGTTGAAGCATCTCGATCGTCCCACGATCGCCGTCATTCGCGGCGTCGCTATCGGCGCGGGGCTCGGCCTCGCGCTCGCCTGCGATCTCAGGTTCTGCGCCGCCGACGCGCATCTCGCCATCACCCCGGCCAGGCTCGGGCTCATCTACGGCCATGCCGAGACCCGTCGGCTGGTCGAACTGGTCGGGCCGTCGCGGGCGAAGGACCTTCTTTTCACCGCCCGCCGCATCGAGACGGACGAGGCGCTCGCGATTGGACTCATCGACCGGCGGATCGAAACCGCATTGCAGGAGACCGTGCTTGGCTATGCCCGGGGCTTGGCCGAGCTCAGCCAGACCTCGCTCAGAGGCTGCAAACGGGCGGTCGACGCCATCGCCGCGGGCATGACTCACGAGACGCCCCGTTTCCGCGCGCTGACCGAAGCCGCGGCCTTTGGCCCTGATTTCGTGGAAGGCCGCGCCGCCTTCGGCGAAAAGCGGCGGGCGAAATTCGCTTTTCGCGGACCCACGCCGCCTATCGCGTGACGAGCCTCGTGACGCCCGATCCGACGAACCTCGTCGTGTCGCAGACGCGACTGTGAAGCGCCGTTGGGCTCATCCGTTTGTGCGATCCCTTTCCCAGGCGCCATGATGGCGGCCATGCCGAATGACCGAACGACGCTCGAGGACTCTCCGGCCTATGTCGATCCGATAAGCGGGCGGACATATCCGATCTCGGAGCCGCGATGGCGCTCCGACGGCGGCGCGCCGCTGATGATCACGCCGCTCGCCGGAATCGGGCGCTCCATGATCGATACGGGGGAGCGGTCGCTCTGGCGGTACGCCGCGGCGCTGCCCGTTCCCGTCGTCGATCCGATCACGCTGGGAGAAGGGTTGACGCCGCTCGTCTCCCGCTCCTGGCGCGGCGCGCCCGCCTTGTTCAAGCTCGAATGGCTGTCGCCGACCGGCAGCTTCAAGGACCGGGGCGCCTCTGTGATGCTCTCGATCCTGCGCGCCCAAGGGGTTACGAAGGTTCTGGAAGACAGCTCCGGAAACGGCGGGGCGGCGATCGCGGGCTATGCCGCGGCCGGCGGCCTCAAGGCGAAAATCCTTGTTCCCGCGTCCACTTCGCCGGACAAGACGGTGCAGGCGCGCGCCTACGGCGCCGAGATCGAACGCATTCCCGGAACGCGCCAGGAAGTCAGCGACGAGGCGGTCAGACAAGCCGCGTCGATTTTCTACGCCGGTCACAACTGGCAGCCATTCTTCCTCCAGGGGACGAAGACGTTGGCCTACGAGCTCTGGGAGGATCTCGCGTTCAACGCGCCCGACAATGTCATCATCCCAACGGGCGCCGGCAGCAACGTCCTGGGGTCGGACATCGGCTTCGGCGAGCTTCTGCGCCGCGGCGAGATCGCAAGGCTGCCGCGGCTGTTCGCGGCGCAGCCGGAAAATTGCGCGCCGCTTCACGCAAGCTTTACGGCCGGGTCCGACGATCTCGTCGCCGTCGACGTCCGACCGACGATCGCGGAAGGGGCGTCGATCGCGAGGCCCGTGCGAGCCCGCGAAGTCCTTGGCGCCATCCGGCGATCGGGCGGCGCGACGGTGGCTGTGTCGGATGGCGAGATCGAAAAGGCGCTGTTCGAACTCAGCCGCATCGGCCTCTATGCAGAGCCGACCTCGGCGCTCGCCGCGGCGGCGCTGACGAAACTCATGGAGGGCGGCGTGATCAAACCCAGCGAGACGACCGTCGTTGTCTTGAGCGGCGCGGGTCTCAAGACGACGCGGCGCATTGGCGAACTCCTGGACGCCTCGCCGACACGATGAACGCGTCGCCCGACCTGCACTTCACGAGTTGACGCCCTCCGCCCGGCCGGACTATAAGCCCGCCAAGCAAGGCTGGGCCTCAAACCCGGCCCATTTCTTTATTTGAGCGGCGAGCGCGCCGCAGGGAACAAGAGTCGATGGCCAATACGAAATCGGCGCAGAAAGCAGCCCGACAGACCATTCGCCGCACGGCGGTCAACAAGTCGCGCCGCAGCGAAATGCGCACCTACGTGCGCAAGGTCGAGGAGGCGCTCGCCTCCAAGGACGCGAAGGCCGCCGCCGAGGCGCTGAGCGCCGCCGAGCCCAAGCTCGCCCGTGCGGCGCAAAAAGGCATTGTCCACAAGAACGCCGCCTCGCGAAAGATTTCCCGCCTGACGAAGCGAGTGAAAGCGCTCGCCAGCTGACCGCCTCGGCCGCCGACGCGCCGATATTTGCCCGATGACCGACGTCCCGCCTGATCGGCTCAGCGTCGACCCTGCGAGCCCCTTCTACAATGAGGCGGCCCTGGCGCGTGGCGTCGGCGTGCGCTTTCGCGGCGTCGAGCGGCGCGATGTCGAGGAATATTGCGTCAGCGAGGAATGGATCAGGGCCGCCGCAGGCAAGGCGCTTGACCGCAAAGGCCAGCCGCTCGTGATCAAGATGACGGGCGCCGTCGAGCCTTATTATTTCACGCCGTCGGCTGACGAAGCCGGGAATCCAGGCTGACCGTCTTCCCTCTCCAACGGGAGAGGGGTTGGGGGTGAGGGTTCACGCGCGAAGCGGTGCCTTCACTGTGGAAACCCTCATCCGGCCCTTCGGGCCACCTTCTCCCGGAGGGAGAAGGGAGGAGCGCTGCGCGAGGCGGAAGTTACGTCGTCGCAGCGCTTGCGCGACGCGGGATACGCGGGGGGCGCCAACGCCCGCGAACCCGGCCAGCATCATCGCTCATTTCGACGGCTCGGGCGCCCGCCGCCGCTCGCGGTCCGCGGCCCGTGGAGTCGAGGGCGCAATTCATTAACAGAATCAGCAATCTATGATATAAATCCTGATTATCTGAATCTCTCTCAGAGACGGGCTGCCGGACGGGGGAGAAGACGGGAGGGAATCGGACCAAATTTTTATTTGAATCGGGTCGTAAGTATTTGGGAACGCTCGATTAGAAAAAATAAACGCTAGTAAGCGCTAGTAAATTTACTAGCGTCTACTAGCGTTTACTAGCGCATACTGGCGTCTAAGGCGGGTTATTAAACGGCCGCGGCCGGACTGCGCCCGCCGCGCACGTCGCCCTCAGGCGGGTTTGGCTGATGGTCAGGCGACAGGCGCGAGCGCCTCGTGACCGGGGATGACGGCGGTCATGAACTTGTAGGCGTTGTTGGCCCGGAAGCGCGGATCCGACTTGACCACGGCCATGAAGGCTCGATGACCGTCTCTCTTCTCGCCGACCAGGCACCCGGCGCTCGCCGCGCCGACGTCGTCCTTCGGCTGGTCGTAGCCCCAGTGCTGATTGATCCCGAAGATCCCGGTGTAGGTCGGCCCCTCGCGCTGAAAATCCTTCTTGCTGTCGCGGTAGACGTCGATCGGCGCGCATTGGACAAGCGCCTCATGCGGGTCGTTCCCCGAGGCGCCGACATGCGTGCCGACGGCCCACGACTTGTACTGGCCAAGCGCGATCCGGGCCGCGCCTTTCGGGTTCATGGGGTTCATCGTATAGGGCCGGCCTGGCGCGGTCGTCGCGATCCACGGCTGAATGAGCGGCTTGCCGTCGGGGCCGATGGAGAAAACGACCCGCAAGTCCTCGAACGCGTTCGGCGTTTGCGGATCGAGGTTTCCGTCCGCGTCGACGCCCTCGACATAGACGATATTCTTGCAGTCGGGATGGCGGCAGATGAAATAGGCCTTCTTCTGCATGTACGCGATGACCCAGTCGATCCATTGGCCGCTCGGACGGATCTCCGGCAGGAGCTGCTTGGGGCTCAAAAGAGCGGCGGCGATCTCCTTGGTGAAGCCCTCGGTCGTGGAGAGGCCGTTCAGCTTGCAGAACTCGGCGATCGCCCATCGTGTGGTCGGCCCCATGAAACCGTCAGGCGGCGGATCGAGATAGCCGAGGTCCGACAGGATCTGCTGGATTTCGAGAACGAGATCGGGCCGTTCTCCGGCGAGCGTATCGAAGGCGACCGTCGGGCCCTGGAACTTGCCGAGCGCCCGAGCGGTCGGAGCGATGACCTTGCCGGTCGGCGCTTTGCCCATGCGGAAGCGCGACGGCTGGATCTTCTTCTCCATGAAATCGATAAGCCACTTGCGATAGGCGATCGTGACGTCGCCGCCCGCGGCGACGACGAGTTGGTTTGCTCGCGCCGTGCCCACCTGCTGGACCAACTTGCTGAACGGAATGGCCTGATCGTTGCGCAGGAAATGCTCGGCCCCCGCGAGTCCCTCGTGATGGGCGAGATAAATGTGCCAGGCGCGGTCGTCGTCGCCAATGTTGGAATCGACGAGTTGGTCCTTGATCAGGGCGTTGAGATTGTCGAGCCCGTATTCGGCGGCCGTGACGATAGACAGCGTCGGGTCGAAACGGAGGGCGAGCAGCCCCTTCGTCATGTTCGCAACGAGTTGGTTGCTGCTGGTCACCATCCCGTTTTGGCGCGCCGTTTTATTGAGGAGCTTCCCCGGACGCTTCGCCATGTCGCACCAGGTTCCCTCGACGAACTGAGTCAGTCCGCCCGCGCTCGTGCTCGTGTTGTTCGACTTCGGGTCCCAAACGCCCGCGTCCGCGCCGCCGCTGATCTTGGCCGCCTCGGCGTCGATGAGCGCTGCGAGCGCGGCCGCATCGATGCTGGTGATCGATTGCGCTTGCAAGAGGGCCTTGCGATAGCGCTCGTTCGGCCCGAGCACGAGATCCGGGTCAGCCGGCTCCGGTCCCACGTTTGGATCGCCGGCTGGGGGACCGGGGGACTTGTCCGCATGGGGCGGCGCGGAGCCTGCATCCTCGGTCCAGCCGACTGCGGCGGCCGATCCGTCCGTCGGCGTGACCTTGACCTTGGCCCACGTCGCGACTTTGGCGACGACATCGATGCGGCCCGTGATCGTTTGCAAGAGGTTGCCCAGCGGCTCGTCGAACAGCCTGACAGTCGCCTGCTGGACCGGAATGAGGTCCGCCGAAATGACCCAGCCCGCAAGGGGAAGGCCCGCTTTGGTCAGCGTGACCTTGGTCCAGGGGTCCAATGTCTTGTCGATGCTCACGACGTCGCTTGGATCGAGTGTCGCAATCGGCGCGGAATTCTCGTCCGGATCGGGCCGAAGCCCTTCAGGCGCTGCGACCGAGAACATCAAGGACATCGAGCAATCCTCATCGGCGCGAATGAATTACGACAGATATGCGGCTGCAAGGGCCGGTCGAGCGTTCAGGCTTCACCCACCCGCCAAGACTGCGGACTACGGTTTCGAGTTGTCTATGGGGGGAAATACCTATCGGCTTCGATCCGGCGGAGCGGCGGGCTCGCTCTCCGATTGAAGTTGATCTGTGATCCGCGCCACATCGCCCTGAAAAAAGATATGCAAAGTGGAATGCCGGCTCGGCGGGACGCCGGCGGCGAAAAGCCAGCGGTGGGGAATTGTCAGCCAGCCGAGCGGAAAGCCGCCAATCACGTCAGCTGGGAGATCAGATTATGCCCAGGTTGGTGTTCAAGAATGTTCCAGGGCCCTGGCACACCAACGACTTCACCAGCGTCTCGCTGACGAGCGTCAGCTGGGAGGGCTCGTCTCGGGTCAAGGCGTTCGTGTTTTTCGGGCATGTGAATATCGATTTCGACGGATCGCCGACCGCTTACGGGCCCACGGCGCCCCGTCCCAAGACGGCTCGCGTGCAACCTGTCAATCCACCGCCGGATGATTGTTTTGGAAACGGCGCCAATGCGACGGATGGCTATTTTGGTATGTCCTCGATGGCCCCGAACGATCCGCTTGTCCTGAACGGCACGGTCCTGATCGACACGGACGCGCCGAAATTCTTAGGCAAATTCCCGATCGTGCAGCAGCAGCAAAACGGGGATCCGAAACCCGGCTACTATGTATCAAAATCCTCCCACAGGCGCGGGCCGATTCATCTGCAGAAGAGCTTTATCAATTCCGCCGAGGTGGCCTATGGCGCGCTGGACGCCAAATTTTTGAATCTTGGGGTCGGCTTCGGCGACTACGGACTCGCTTTGAGGCACGACCAGAGCTTGCAGAGCCCCTTTTATTACGTGGATGGCGGGGCTGGAAAATTCGCGCTCGGCGAATGCTCCCACAAGGTCGCCACCAATCTCGGGGTCACTCGAGTTCCGGGGACGCCTTGCGGGTGGAACAACAACTTTCCCGTGAGCTTCATGGTTTTTCCGGGGTCGGGCGACATGCATTATGACGCGGTGGCCGGGCAGGAGATCGGCTTTGGGATCATGGAGCGCAGCGAAGATTCAATTATGAAAGCCATGCGGCCGCGGCTGGCTGAATTGTCCCGCGCGGAAAACGCGCTCGACATCGCCAGACTGATGGCGTTCAACGAGGGAGCGCCTTCTGTCGCGCCGAACGGCAAAGCAAAGCTAGACGCCTATTTGAAGACAAAGGGGGCGCCCCCAGCGAATTTCGTCCATATCCTTACCCGGTTGTCCCGCTTTGGATTCTGGCCATTCGCGGATAAACGAAAGGAGGAGCGCGATCCGTTCGACAGGCCTTCCTCGCCACCGCAGCCACAGATCTTTTAAGTTTGATTGATAATCTACGATCGCGCGCGCCATTCCTCATGACGATATGGAACAACTGCTGATCGACGATCCTCTTGAAGGTCTCTGACTCGGTCAAAGACGGATGGCGCGTCAGTCCGTCGCGGTCAACGTCAGATCAGTCTCATCCCTCGGAGCGAAGCATGCCCGTCGCGTCCAACGATGATGTGGTCATGGACCAAGATGCCCAATGACTTGGCCACCGCAATGATCTCCAACGTCATCTTGATGTCCTGGGTCGACGGAGTCGGATCGCCCGATGGGTGGTTATGGACGAGAATGATCGCTGTCGCGGACAACGCCAGCGCACGACGAATGATTTCGCGGGGATAGACGGGAGTATGATCGACGGTGCCCGACCCTTGGACCTCGTCGGAGATCAGGCCGTTCTTCTTATCGAGGAACAAGATCCGGAAGCTCTCCCGGCCGTCGAACGCCATCGTCGTGCGACAATAGTCGATCACCTCGCTCCACGATCCCAACGGAAGGCGCTTCTTGACGGCGCCCTTGGCGAAACGCTGCGCGGCCGCTTCGACAATCTTGAACTCGGAAATGACGCCTGCGCTCATACCCTCGATCTCGGCTAGCCTTTCCGGGTCGGCGGCGATGACTTCAGCAAAGGAACCAAGGCGGGCGATGAGACTCTTGGCGAGCGGCTTGACGTCTCGTCTTGGGATTGCGCGAAACAAAACGAGTTCGATGAGCTCGTAGTCGGCAAGCGCAGCGGCGCCCGCCTCCCGTAGGCGGGACCGGAGCCGCTCGCGATGCCCGTGATAGTGCGGCGTTTCGGCGTCGCTGTTCGCAATCGCCGCGGTCACGGCGGGCGGCGCTGGCCCGGCTGCCTCTAGCGGCGGAGCGCCAGCCTCATGGAGCTGATTGCCCCGCCGAGCTTGGCGTTCGCGATGAGGCTTGGCGTTCCCGCCGGGCGTGGAGGTCATCGTATTGGCGCGCGATCCGCTCCCGTGGGCGAGAGGGTGAAAATTTCATAACCCGTCTCCGTCACCCCGACCGTATGCTCGAATTGGGCCGACAGCGACCGGTCGCGGGTCACGGCGGTCCAACCGTCGGAGAGAATTTTCACCCCATAGCCGCCGAGATTGATCATCGGTTCGACCGTGAAGAACATACCGGGACGAAGCGGAACGCCTTCTCCCTTTCGGCCGACATGCAAGATGTTGGGCTCGTCGTGAAAAAGTCGTCCGAGTCCATGGCCGCAGAAGTCGCGCACGACCGAGCAGCGCTCGCCTTCTGCATAGGTTTGGATGGCGTAGCCGATGTCGCCCGTCGTCCCGCCGGGCTTAATCGCCTGGATGCCGCGCATCATCGCCTCGTAGGTGACGTCGATCAGGCGTTGAGCCCGGCGCGGTGCTTCACCCGCGACGAACATGCGGCTCGCATCGCCGTGCCAACCGTCCACGATCAAGGTCACATCGATATTCAGGATGTCGCCGTCCCGTAACGGCCTCTCGTCGGGTATGCCGTGGCAGACAACATGGTTGATCGAAGTACAGATCGACTTGCGATAGCCGCGGTAATTGAGAGACGCGGGGTAGGCGGCGTGATCGCGCGCAAACTCGAACGCAAATCGGTCCAGGCTCGCCGTCGTGACGCCCGGCTTGACGAGCGGACCGATCAGGTCGAGGGCCTCGGCGGTTAAGGCGCCGGCCTTGCGGATGGCGGCGAAGTCCTCGGGCCCATGCAGCCGGATCTGACCGCTACGGCGGCCGAGCTTCTCATTTGCCAGCACGAATGTTGTCGATGTCGCCACCGGGGCGTTCCCTTGCCGTGTTGCAGAAACCTCTCACATATGCCCTGCTTTGCGTGGAAGACAAGCGGCTCGAGCGCCGCTGGGGCGCTACAAACCCGCTAGCGGCATGGAGGGATCATGCACCGAGGCAAAAAGCCCAAACATTGGGCCCTGCACTGTTTCGATGCCCAATTCCGCCCCTGGTCCGAGGGAAAGTGCAGGATTGTCGCGCCTGGTAAGCCGGGCGCGCGCCGCGGCATCGGAGCGATCGGATGTCGCAAATGCGCCTTCCTTGGGGCCATCTGAGGGAATTCATGGCGGGGCCGGGCGGTCTTGGCCCAAGCGAGCAACGCGGCGTGTCCTCGAGTCGCCGTCTCTTTCCCGTCTGATCCTTGTTTCGCTTGCCGTCGTAGCAACTCCGGCTATTCTCCGCAGGTGATCGAGGAATGTCCTAACATGAACGGACCGAGGACCGTAACCGCCGCCGTCCTGGTGATCGGCGACGAGATCCTATCCGGTCGTACGAAGGATCGTAACCTCGGCTATATCGCCGAATATCTGGCCAAGATTGGCGTTGACGTTCGGGAAGCACGAGTGGTCCCTGACGTCGAGGACGAAATCGTCGCGGCTGTCAACACGCTCAGGTCGCGTTACGACTACGTCGTGACAACCGGAGGCATCGGCCCGACTCATGACGACATCACGGCGGATTCGGTTGGACGCGCCTTTGGCGTGCGAGTCGACGAGGATCCGAGGGCGATCGCCATCATGCTCGAGCGCTATGCCGCCGCTGATCTCACTCCGGCCCGCCGCCGCATGGCGCGCATCCCCGAGGGGGCTGACCTCATCGAGAATCCAATTTCGCGAGCGCCTGGGTTCCACATTGGGAATGTCTATGTGCTCGCAGGCGTCCCGGCGGTGATGCAGGCGATGCTCGATTTCGCGGTCAAGTCGATGAAGACCGGCGCCGTGATGCTGGTCGAGACCATCTCTGCGGGGAGCCTCCCGGAGGGGTTGTACGGCGAGACCTTGGGCGCAATCGCCGCAGCCCATCCGCAGGCGGTGATTGGCTCCTATCCTTCATTTAAGGACGGGCGCTTCAACAATCAGATCGTCGTGCGAGGGAAGGATAACGAGGTTGTCAGCGCTGCGCGGCGTTCGGTTGAGGCCATGATCGCCGAATTATCAAGAGACGCAGCCGCGGCGCGATAAGGGACGGAACTCGGCCTCCCTGCAAAAGATGTTGGCTGGGCGCGGCGCTCTCTCGCCTGAATCCGGCGTGCTTGCTAAGGACAGCGCGATGCAACGCCTCAGGAGTCGCCCGTGCCGTCCCCTCGCGACAAAGCCTTTCCCGTTTCTTGGGACCAGTTCCACCGGGACGCGCGGGCTCTCGCTTGGCGGCTCGCCTCCGCGGGTCCGTTCAGCGCCATCGTTGCGATCACCCGCGGCGGGCTCGTCCCCGCGGCGATCGTCGCCCGCGAACTCGAGGTGCGGGTGATCGAGACGGTGAGCATCGCCTCCTATCACGACTATAAGACCCAAGGCGGTCTCAAGCTCCTCAAGGCGATCGCTCCAGAGATCTCTGGTCTCGATGAAGGAGCAAAGATCCTCATCGTTGACGATCTGGTTGATACGGGCGCCACCGCGAGGTTGGTGCGCGAGATGCTACCCAGCGCGCATTTCGCCACTGTCTACGCCAAGCCGTTGGGACGTCCACTGGTCGACACGTTCATTACCGAAGTCTCACAGGACACGTGGATTTACTTCCCCTGGGATATGGGGCTCGCATTCCAGCCGCCGATCGCGAACGACAAAGGCGGTTGAAGTTCATTTGCGCCGAGAATTATGACACAAGGCCTGTCTCGTGCGGACGTGGCGAAACCGGTAGACGCAAGGGACTTAAAATCCCTCGGCCGCGAGGCTGTGCGGGTTCGACCCCCGCCGTCCGCACCACAACAATATCAATAGCTTACGAAATCGCCCCGATCCCTCGCGTCTAGCCTTGTTACGCACCCTGTTACGCGCCCTCTTTTCCGGGTTCGTTCTTGGTCCCGAATCTGAGCACCGCGACCCGGCTTGTGGCCGCCAGGCGGTTGCGGGAATAGCGGCGGCTCGTGGCGAGCTGGGTGTGCGTCCCGAGGTCCATGGCGTCCGTGGGCTGCGCGCCCTTCGTATTCGCATCGGTGATCGCCCCGGCGCGCGCGTCCATGTTCCAAACCGTGTCCGGCACGTCAGCAGCCCGGGCGACGTCCCGGAAGCGGGCCCAATGCGGCTTGTCGCCGGCACGCGCTGCGGTTCCTCCGTTACCGTCGGCAGGAGCCGGAGATCGAACTCCGCGAGCTCGGAGAAGTTGCTCTTCGACGTCGGCTTCTCAAGCCGCCAGTCTGGCTTGATGTGCTCGCCCCAGAGTAGGCCGCTTGTCCAATGTTCGCCGGCGGCTGTCTTGACCCATTCGCCAACGACGTCTTTTTGGCGAAGAGCGCAGCCGAATCGCAGGGCGACAGCGCGCGCGAGATTGGGCCAGCCGAGCTCGTGCGCCTTGGCGACGATCGCTGCCGCCTGGTCGGCCGACATGGCTTGGCGCCGTCCCTTTGGCGCCGGGAATTCGGTTTCGCTGAGGATCTCGCTCAGCTCCGGCAAGCCGGGTTGCGGAGGCCCTTGCCGTACTTCAGGGCGATCCTGAGCATCTGCAGCGCCCAATAGGCGCGCCCCGGGTTGGCGAGCTCGCCGTCGTCGCCGGCGCGCCCCCAATTCTTGAACCACCTGCGCGCGTCGTTCGCCGTCACCGTATCGATGCGGCGCTCGCCGACCGTCGAGCGAACGATTGCAAGCGCGCGGTCATAGCCAGGCTGGGTCGCCGGCCGGACGCGCCGATAGGGGCTATCCGCGTCGGTCTGGTAGAGGTCGATGACCCAGCCGATCGTGCCAATCGACGCTCCGCTTGGGCCGCGCTCGGCGCCAGCCATGAATTCGAGCATTTCCGCCCACAACGCCCGGCACTTCGAGGCGATCTCGACTGTAGCGACGACTTCGCCGGGATCATCGTTCAGAGGTACGGTCTTAGGCCGGTAGCCGGCCTTTACCGCCGCCGGCGAGGCGACCCAATAGACGTTCACGCGCCATTGGCGCGGACCATCCGCTTACGACCTGGCGCGTGATTTTCGTCCACGATTGTCATCCCAATGTTCCTCGCCGTCGCGGGTCAGCGGGGCGAGAGACTGCGCCATCCCGGCGCGGCGGTCCAGAAAGGAGCGGACCGCCGGCCAATATCGCCGCTGCCCGAACAGCGGATCCGGCCGCGGCAGACCTGAGTTCTCGAGCACAGAGGCGGCCGCTTGCCAGTCGAGCGCGCTGACGCCCACCCTCAAGGCGATCTCGCCCTCGGTGGGAAACAGGCGATCGTCGACGGCGCGGCGGGCCATGCGAAAGCGCTTCTTAGGCGGCTGCACCACCTGAACCACCTAGCTTTTCGAGGTGGTGCGGCGTAACAAACTGATTTTGTTAGTGTTTCACCACCTGAACCACCTTCACCACCTAAAATAGAAATTGCTTGGAAAAAAAACTTCTCTCGTACGCGCGCGCACGTACGAGAGAAAAAGGTGGTGCAGGTGGTGCAGATGTTCTGAAAGATCAAAAATTCGCCGACTCCTCTCTCTCGCCCGGCAAATCGTTCGCGTATTCTTCAGAAGGCCATTCGCGCGGCTGCTGCAAGATCTCATCCCAGGCGATCCGGCATTCAGCGAGCGTCGGGAGTTCGTAGTGCCAGCCGCGCCCGGTTCCCGTCGTGCGCTGCACGCGTCGGATGCCAGGAACGAGGCGCTTCAGCTCGCGCCCAAAGGTTGTCTCCTGGGCTTTTCGGCCCGACGCGGTCGGCGCCGGCGATGAAGTCGTCGAAGAGCGCCCTGCCGAGGACGAACGGATCCCATGCTTCCGCGGCGCGCAAAGGGCTCCCAGCCATCAGGCGATCGAGCCACCATGCGCCGATCGGATCGAGCTCGCGCTCCTTCTGGGTCAGCAGCGCCGCGGTCTTCGGAATGGTGCGCAGGTTGATGCGTTCGAATCGAGGGCGAGCAGATCGTGCAGCAGCGCGGCATACCCGCCATCGGCGAGCTCATCGGCCATCTCGCGGAAATAGTCGTGCTCGCCGGCGACACGCGGATCGACCTCCAGGACGGCGAAGCGGCGTTCGTCCATCCCGGCCGGAACGACCCAAGCCTCGTTGCTTGTCATGACGAGACGCACGAAGTTGTTCATGCGGATCGGATCGATGCCTTTGGCCTCGATCTGCTGGAATGGCGAAGTCACGAGGCCTTTCAGCCGCCCGGCGGCCGCCTTGTCTCCAGCCCAACAGCTTCATCGGCCTGGAGCAGGAGGCAGTTCGCCATGTGGACGTTGAAGTTGCCGACGACGTATCTCGGATCGTCGACAAGGAAGTAGTGCGCGGGGAATAAGGCCCCGAAATGCTGGCCGACGATGGTCTTGCCTGATCCCTGGCGTCCTTGCAGAACGAGCGCGACGCCAAGGCGCTCGGGTGGCCGCTGCACGATATGGGCGAAGAAGCCCAACACCCATTCGAACAGGCTCTCGTCGCCGGAGCAGACGTTGACGAGCAGATGGTCGCGGAAAGTTTTCCAGCCGTTCGTCTTCGACTTCGGCTCGAAGGCGAAGCCTCGCCACAAGGGCAAGTACCCCGGCGTTCCGGCTGCATTGTGCGGTTCAGGGTGAAACTCGATCCGGCATACTGCCGCCGGTCCGGATGTTGGCGCCACGCTCTGGCGTAAGAGAAGCTTTTCACAGCGCCTCTTGAATCGCGCACTTCCGTGAACTTTTTGCCAAACCAATGATCGAAGGCATCGATCGACAAGACGCGCTGCCGGTCCTCGAGCGGACCTTCGGCGTTTTCCTTGATCACGACGGCCTTGGAGCCCATGAGGACCAGCGCGTGGTCTTGATTGATCTCTTCGACCGAGAAGTCGCCGACGCCCGGGTCGATCTCGTTCGCACGCCGACGACGCCCTCTGCGCCTGGCGTCGATCGGGACGATGTTCGTGGAGGACGCGTCGGCCTGCTCGATCGCGTTCGTGATCGTGTCGGCGATCGGCTTCATGGGGTCGTCGGTCATGACCGGCTCCGCCATGACATGCGCCGAAACGCGATCGGGGCTGAGCCGCGATCCTTGGGCGAGAAAACGAACCAAGCGTGCGGCGTCGTCTCAGTCGCTTGACGCGGACCGGCCCAGCCCTCGCGTTGAAATTTCGGCAGCGCTCAATGCCTGCCCAGACGCGGACGAGATGGCGGTCGACCAGGTCGGACCGGTTCGCGCCCCCCAGCGCCGCCAGGCGCAGGAGCACGATGACCGGTAGGCCGAAGTGAAAGAGGCCGCGTCGGATGAAGGCGTCGGCGTTTTTGTATGGCGGATTGGTGACGATCGCTTCGGCGTCGGCGAGCAGCGACGAGCGCGGCTCAAGCAGGAAGTCGACCGGCGTGACGATGCCGTCATCAGCGCCGGGATGTGCGACCAGGTCGCTTTTGGCGACGGCATGGCCAGCCGCCTCGAGCTCGCGCGCGATCGCGCTGCGGCCGGCGGCCGACTCCCAAACTCGATGCGGCAGGCTTTCGGCCTGCATCAGCGCAAGGGTCGCGCAGGCGGGCGTTTCGTAAAGGTCGCCGCCGCGCTCCTTGAGCGCTGAGCGGTCGGCACCCTGTCTCACGCGGCCACCGCGCGCGACGTCGTTAAAGTCGGCGCCCTCCGGCGCCATGGCGGTCGCAGTCTTGAAGCCGGCGGCCGCGTAGCGTCGGCGGGCGCATTCGAGGCGCGCGCGCGTCACGAGGGCGTCGCTGTCGCCGTCGCCGAGCAGCACGATGAGGTCCGCCCACTCCGGTGGCATCAAGCCGGGCCCGTCTGGATTGGGGTTGCTCGACGGAATCCAATGACCCGGTTTGTCGGGATGAGGCTCGGAAGGCCCGAGAGCGGCGCCCGAGACGTTGCCAAGATCGCCGGCCGCCCAGCCGACATAGCAATCGCCTTCGGCGCCGTGGCGCTGGCAGGCCTGTAGCGCGGTCGCCGTCGTCTCGATCCCCCCGCCGATCAAGAGGAGGATGCGTCGGCAGTCGTAACGCGGATCATTGAGGCGGATTGCGCCGCCTTTCTTCTGACCGCGCATCTTCTTGACGGGCAGTGGATCGCCATCGGGGCCGAGAATCACAGCCTTGCCGCTCGCCGTGGCGGGCAGCTCGCCGGTTGCGAGGCGCGGGTCGAGCCATGTGCGGTGAACGCCCATGAAGCGGCGGTCGGGGCCGACAATCGCGGCGACCATGGCCGGGCCGGTCCAAAGCACGATCGGCTGATCGTCGTTCGGGTCCCTATGAGCATAATAGGGCTCCGTAGGGGCGAAGTGAATGGAGTTCGTCGTCAACGGTTCGAACCCGCGATGGCGGAAATAAGCTTCGACGATCGTCCCGAAAGATGGACGGCCGCGATTCCAGATTTTAAAAGCCTGGCTGCGTTCTTTCTCCAGCTTTTCGCGCTCGATGCGCTTCTGTTCGCGCTCCTTACGCTGCCGGACGGCCGGTGACTGTGCGACGACGGGGCAGCCGCCCAGACGCTGGACAGCGGACGCGAAATCGAGGCCCTCGAATTGCCTGAGATAGCCGAACACATCGCCGCCGCAGCCGCCACGGAGGCAGCCCCATGTGTTGTTGACCGTATTCACCCAAAACGGCGCCTTGCCGCGAACCGGCTTGCAAAGACACATGCCAGAGCTAATGCCGCGCGCGTTCGGGCGGCTGAGATGGATCCGCGATTCGACGAGGGCCTCGACGGGATTAGTGGCCTTAATGGCCGCAATTTCGGAGGGGCTGAGGCGCGTTGACGAGGACATTCGGCAGTTAAAGTTTAAGTAGGTTCGCGGCGAGTTTTCTCATCGGGCGAAACATGCGCACCTCGGAAAACTTTGAAAACCGGAGAACCCTCAGGATGATGGAGAGGTTCTCCCCTGGCGCAGCTAACCCAGGCTGGCTCGATCTGGGCGATCGCGATCGCGTTCATGCCGGGTCGTCGAACCCGAGATAGAGAAGATCGGCCCGGATCGCAGCGAGCGCCTGCATTTCGCGCTCCCGATCGCGCACACCGCCGCAATCTTCCTTCTGGAGGATCCGATCGAGCAGTTAGAATTTGCGCCAAATCAACCACTTGAGCGGTGGACGCAGAGCGAGGAACTGTGCGGCGGCTTCCTCCTCGGCGTCACAAAGTTGATCGAGCAATTTATCGTCGCCCGTTGCTTGGTCGGCCAGGCGAGCGCACGCGCTCAACCATTTTCCATAAGCCGCTTCGTAGTGGCGGCGCGAGCTGAGGCTGCAGACAAGTTCGTCGGCGCTCGCGGTCACGACAGCGCCTCCTCGCCCTGCGCGAGTACGCGGTCGACGTCTTCGGCGATCGGCCCAACGAGTTGTGGGCGGATGGCGGCGAGCGTGGCGCGATCGGTTCCCAGGGCGCCTTCGTCGAGTTCGATGCGAATCAGAAATGTCGCGGCCAGCGCGAGGACCGAGGAGCCGACGTGACCTTCTATTTCGTCCTCGATTTTGGCCACTTTGCCCCAGCGGGCGTCGGACCGGGCCGCGAGGTCGCTGTAACCCGTACGCGCGGTCTCGATCTTTTGCTCCTGCAACCGCTCATCAAGCGCGACCAGCGCCCGCGTAAGCCTGCGCCTGGCCTCTTCGAGGTCCAACTCCTGCCAATCCTGGTGAAAGCGTTCACATAGGTCGATTGGATCCGGTCTCACAAGGATGCTGCCGACCCGATCAGTCGGCTGCTGATCGATATCGGCAACCTCAGGCCAGCCTACGCACTCGTTCTTTGTCGGCACCCCTGATAGCAAGGGCAGAAGATATCGCGGACCCGGGAGCGCCCAACTCGGCATTCGCGCTTCGGCGGCCCGCCTAAGCTCGCAAAGGCGCTTGAGAGATGTCCGCATCCGGGTCCGCCGGCGCCAGAGGTCCACGATGCGCCGATCGGCCGCGGACAGCCTTGCGGCGGCGGGCGCGGCGGTGATGGAGGCCGCGGACACGCCGGCCGGCAGTGCGGCCGCCACGCCGGCGGCGAGGGTGGCGCCTAGGAGGGCGCGGCGGTTGGGGGGCGCGCTTGACGGCGCTGGAGGAGCCGAGCGTCGCGCCGGCCTCCCGGATGGACGCGGAGCGGGCTCGATCAGCGATGGAACAAGGCCGTTTCATGCCTCGCCTCCTATTGGTGAGCGTCGCGACGGCCGCGGCGAGCGCGGGCCCACAGAGAAGGGCGACGGCTGACTGGTTGGGCGCCCATTCGTAAGCCAGAAGGAAGCAGCGCGCCTGGGCGGCGCATCCGGCTGGCGTCGTGAGCGTGTAGGCGAAGGCCTCGGCGCGAGCTCCCGGATGTCTTGGTCGAGCTCGTCGATTCGATCGTCGATCGCGTCCAGGCCGGAATCGCGCATGGCGCGATGCAAGCGCTCCTCGTACGCTTCTGCGATCTTGAGGGCGCGCCGCGCCCAGCGGCCGATTCGCGATTGGGCCGGGTAGTCCGGCACGTCCCTGCGGAGGACCTCAGCCGTGACCCGACCCATGAGACGATAGCGCGGGGCGCCGGGATGGGCGTCGTCAAGGACGAGCAGCGCCGGCGGCGTCTTGCCCGCGAGCTCGCACATTCGCCGATGCGCGGCCCATCGATCATCAACGGCTTTGCGCCGCTCAGCCCAAAGGCCCTCCGCCTCGTGGCCGATATCGATCAGGTCGGCGTCCGGCTCCGGGGCTGGAAGCGGCGGCGGCAAACCGGTTCGCTCCGGCGTGGCGCACCCCGGCTCGGCGGTCACGGAGGCGGCGGCCGCGCCGGCGAAAAGCGCGCTGATCCCGCCGAGCAGGCCACGGCGGGAGGGCTGGACGGGGTCGCTTCCTTCGGAGACCGGAAGGCGGGTGGCGTCAGGCAAAGCTTGGGCGTTTGCCCGCAAAGTGATTGTGGACATCGGAGGCTCTCGTTCAGGTCGAAGCTTGGGATTATACCAAGATTGCGTTATAGTACCAATTCCTGTGATGGTATGCAACACCTATTTTGGGACAGAGTCGCAAAAATGGACGCGAACCAAGCGCGTATGGCGCGCGCCGCACTAAAATTGAGCGTCCGGGAGGTGGGAGATCTTGCCAAAGTTTCTCCGAACACCGTGACTCGCCTCGAGGCGGGCCTTCCTGTGAACAATTCGACAAGCGCCGCGATTCGAATCGCATTCGAATCTGCGGGCGTTGAATTCATTGAAGAAAACGGCGGTGGCCCTGGCGTGCGGTTGAAGAAGCGCGACGCCTGAGCTTATTTCCCCTCACCTGACGCATTCTCAGGCTCGCTCGCGGATCGTAGAAACGATCCATTTCGAACCGGGTCTATCTGGTCGGCCAACGCGAGGGCCCAAGTACGCCATCGCTCAAGCGAGTCCTTCATTTCCGGACTGCCGTGCAGGCTTGCCGCTTCTACATAAGCTCTGACAGTCTGCGCCTGCCGGAATTGATCGGCGTCGGCGAGAAGACGATCTATCTTATCCTGCTCCAATTTCTTGACGCGCTCGCGCTCGCGGCGCTCCGCCTCGATCTTAGCCTGTCTTCTCGCTTCCACCTTTTCCGCGTGCTGCCGCAAAAGCCATTGATGGTGACGAACCTGGGCTTCGCGATAGCGCTGTTCCATGAGGACGGCGACGTCGACTGCGATCTCGCCAATAATAGTCTCGAGTCTGCGCCCTTCGGTGTCGTCCCAGCGAGCGACAGCATCGCCCACCCAGCGGCTGGGGCCGCCGCCAACCAAGACCGAAAGATTCTTTTCCTTTTCCACCGGGCTACCCCCTTGGGCTGGGCGACAAGGGAGAGAGCGATAGCGCTCGATACGATCTCAAAAGACGCGTCCTCCTTGTTTCTCAGTCTGACGTCCAAACCGGCTTTTGAAACGGCCCGAGCAATTGCGTTCAACACGCGGAGGCGCCTCTGATCGAGCGGAGCCGCGAAGCGCGGTTTATCCCAAAGCCAGGGATAGGAAGACGTCCTTACTTTCTCGGCCCGCTTGGCCTCATCGTCGAGAATGCGTTTGATCGCAGGGTGGGGCGAGGAGAGATCTTGATGCGTCCGAATTCGTCCTATGGCGCGCTCAGCGCGAAGCCGAACGCTTTCCATTGGTTCGTCAAAAGCCGGCGCAGCCGGGTTCGCCCCATCATCGTCCAGTTTCCCAAAAGATCCCCACTTGTTGCCGTCTAGCACGACTGTGTCTGAGGCTCCGAAACCTCGCGGAGGAAGCTGAGGTTTCTTCTGCACCGGCTTGCCCGCTAAGAGCTTATTCCAGTGCCCTTGCGGCGGAACCGGCAAACCAGCATTCAAGATCGCCTTCTTGAGGCCAACGTCGGAGATGCCGGCTCTTGCAGCAAGCGTGGCATCGGCTCCGACCAAACGAGGTCAAGCACCTCACTGCGGGTAAAGCTCTTGGCCATAGGTTCTCCATTGTTTGGTCGGCCTCTTCCCTGACGCGGCCCCGCGGCTCAAAAAAGGGGAATATTGCGACTGAAGTCTAGGAGAAGGCGGGAAGGGCTTTCGATATCGGGCTGGCATTGAGTTCAGGGTTAAGCCACTTTTCGAGACCTGAGTCGCGCGGTTGGTTGCGCATTTATTTGCGCACCATTGATTGACAAAAACGAGCTTTAGACGCATATATGTGCGCATGAAGCCCGAAACCAGCCGCTCCAAGATCATCGCGCGGCTCAAGAGCGAAGGGTGGATTTCGGAGGGCGGAGCCAAGCACGACAAGTTCGCCAATCCGGCGAAGCCTGGCGTCAAGATCATGGTCCCGCGTCACACGGTGCTGACGCCCGGCGTCGCCCGCAACATCGCCAAGGCTGCCGGATGGTGAGCAGGCCCAGACAAAGCGAGGAGGCTCGCATGCGTTACTTTGGAGTCATCGATGGGAAGCCGGGGGCGTTCGGCGTCTCGTTTCCCGATCTGCCCGGCTGCGTCGCCATGGGGAGGGACGAAAACGAGGCCTATGACAACGCCGTCGAGGCGCTGGCCGAGTGGGTGCGCGACGCAAGAATGGAGGACGCCGCCCCAGAGCCGCGCCCGATCGATGAATTGCGGCGCCAGCCGGACGTGATCGAAACCCTGGCCGAAGGCGGCGCCTTCATCGCGGTCCCGCTCGTCATCGAGAGCGGCCGGCCCGTCAAAGCGAACATTTCCCTCGACAGCGGCTTGCTCGACGCGATCGACCAAGCCGCTAAAGAGGCCGGCCTGACGCGCTCATCGTTTCTGGCAAGCGCGGCGCGCGAGAAGATCAGGGCGTGATTGTCGATAAGCAGCGGGCGAGCGCCGGCGATCGCCGCTCTTAGGAAAGCGCTCGGCCCGTTTGGGCTTGATCGAGACCCCGAGCGGTGGGAGCATATTGAGCCTCTTTTCCGCAAATGCGCTGAACGATACATTTTCATCCAAGAAAATCAGGAACAGCTACCGCGTCCCAGCGCGGTAGCTGGCCAATTGGGAAATTTGGCTAGTGCCGCCAAAACGCTCGCTGCTGCGCTTGAAGATCTGAACAGCATCGCGCTTGCGTTGCTTCTCGCTACAGAAGAGCCCGCGGATCGACGTTCTCTAGCTCGCGTCGACTTCGACGCTCTGGAGCCGCTGAGACGGTTGCGCGATCGCGTCTTCTGGTCAGAATTGGAGACCGTCGACCGATCTTCTCCGGCGTTGGGTAATCCCCGGCCACAAGATCCTGACTTTGTCATTGAACGGATCATCGCCGCTCAGAAGGCATTGATTCGGTGGCGGAACCTCGCCAAACGAAATCCGACCAGTTCTGCGATCAAGAAAGGCTTAGAAAAAGCGGAGCTTAGATACGCGGTCGCTTTGGCCGCGCGCCGCGAGCCAGACCTGCCATCTCCTGATCCGGTGCGCCGGCAGGCCGTGCGGCGCAATCGCGATCTCGCCGCCTTGGCCTTGCGTGCCCGTCGGGCTTTTTCGTCGTCTGCGCCGCAAGATTCCGGCGGACCAAGCCCATTATTCGGAGCGCCAACCAACGCGCTTGCCCGGGATTGTGCGAACGTCGTCCTGATCTGCTTTGGCCTCCCTGGAATCAAACATGTCGTCAGCACTAAGGAGGGCAAGTTTCACAAGCTGCTGATAGCTGTCCACAGATATGCAATGGGCACCGAAGAACGGACTCCGGATTTTTCCGGCGCTCTGAAGGGAATCGCGAACTGGCGCAAGGACAGATTGGCTAAGCTTCCCGCTGAGCGGTTTCCCGACAATGAAGCGATCGAGGAGCAAATAACTCTACTCGAGGTCAGTCTCCGACATGGGAAGAAGGCCCCCGGTAAATCCTCGTCCCGCCGGGGTGGCCATTAGGGGGAGAACCCTGCACGTCCAGGATGGGTTGTCAGGTTTTCTAGCACGCCGCACATCAGCATAGTTCCCGCTACCTGGCGAACCAGTGGGAACTTTGATGAACCACACCAATCCCTTTGATTTGATCGAAGGCGAGCCTCGTGAGCGTGTCGGACACAAGGCGGTCGGCGAGCAGTTGCTCACGACCGAAGAGCTGGCGGTCTTCCTCGGCGTATCCTCACAGATTCTGAAGATCAATCGCATGACGGCGAGTGGGATTCCGTTCATTCGACTCGGGCGCACGATTCGATATCGCCTTTGCGACGTCGAGGACCATCTGGCGGCGAATACAATTCGCGGTGGCGCAAAGGACGTCGCATGAGCGCGACCGCCCGGAGCGCCACGGGGTCGGCACGCGAGTCCTCCGTGTACGACGGCTCCCGATTTCTCGGCGACGTCGTGCCGCGCCGCGCAGGTGGTTTCTCCGCGAAATTGGCAAGCGGCCGACGGCTGCCGGGATCTTTCAAGAGTGAACGGCTCGCAATGGCGGCGATCACGGCGGCCCAGCGAGACGCCAATCAACCATCAGAAGGCTTTGCGCGATGACGAAGACGCCGACAAATGTCGATCCCATTGAATCTGCTCGCAAGGTCCTGAACGCGGCCGCTAGCACGATTGCCGACCTTGAAGCCGAGAGTGTTGCGGTTAGCCGCATTCTTGCCGGGACGGACGTCGAGCTCGAGGAGATGGCGCGCCGGCGCAAGGCGCTCCTCGCGTCGGATATGCCCGTCGCTGAACTCGATGGCGTGCTTGCGCGTCATGACGAAGGCGTGCGCTCTTTGATACGCCGCAACGAGATCGCCGCGGCGGTGAGCACGAAACTCGCCGAGAGCATCTCGTCTGACCGCGAGAACAAACGGGCGGCCTCTCAATTGGCCGCCTATAACGAAGCCGTCGAGTTGCAGGCTTCGACCGCGAGCCGCATCAAGGAATTTCTCGAGCGGGTCGGCGCGGAGTCGCGCGATATCATGCGCGCATACGCGAGTGCGGAAAAGAAAGCGGAGGCGGCAAATAAGGACCTTCCTCCCGGCGCGGCGCCGGTCCGTTCGATTGAGGCCGTTCGGAGGGGCGAGATCCCGCAACCTAAGACGACGATTCGCGAATTCAGCGGCTTCGTTGAAGTTGGTGGCTTCTTTGTTAGTGAGCAGGGAAAGGTTCAGGCTGCTGCGCGTCAGGACGGAAAAAGGGAGGTGTACCGCGGCAGACCGAGTGGCTCGGGGGAATATTTCATTTGCACCCTCGTCGAATACGTTGAGGTGACCGTAGAAACAGCCTCTCGGCCGAACCTCGATAATCTTGCGTCCGCTCTATCCATCCCGGCATTCTCTGCGGGACAGCGCCCGGGTTGGACGTCGATCAACCACCCCGCCAGCGCCCACAGAATTCAACAGATGCTCGAGGAGCTTGAGAGGCCTCTCCCTCCTCCTGTTTCTGACATCAAGACACGCACCATGACCAAAGCCGCTTGGCTCAAGGTCAATGGCGATGCCGTTGCAGATGCTCCGCGCCAAGTTGAGTTGGCGGCTGAGTAGCGAGCACGAAGAAAGGCTCGGCTATGCGGGTGCATAGCCTTTTCGACACGAAGATGAGCTCAACGATTCACTGAGGCGAAAGATGACTCACGACGTTCGTTCTGAGCTGCGATCGATTGACCAGCAACTCGATAGGCTCGAGCAGCCTGGGCTCCCTGCTCGCTTTCAGCGTCAGGCTGCCGCGCTGCGTGAGCGCGCTCATGATCTGATCGTGCAGGCGGGGATGTGGGGCGTCGGGCGCGCAGCTTACGTTCGCGGGCTCCAGGGCGGCGAGGTCAACGCCACTGGCTCCGGGGCGCTTCCAAAGGCGCCGGTCGCGGCCGCGGCTCAACCTCGCCCGCTCGCGCGGCCCGCGGCTGCGGTTATGTCCGCCAGGCCGCTGGCGCCGGTCGCATCCGTGGTTCCGTCGGCCATCGCGGCGAGGGCGCTCACTCGTCCTCATCAAGCGCTTGCGCCAGAGCCGCCTCGCGCGGCGCATATCGCCGCCGGGTATTTGCCGGCCATCAACGCGGCCCGCAAGAGCAATGGTTTTCAGCCGCTCTCGGCGGCGCAGCTCGAGGTAGAATTCGCGGACATCGGTCGCATGCCGGCGCGGAGGGCTAGGGCGTCCCGACGGGCGCGCGCAAACGCGATTGTCGCGGGTCAGCTCGTGGCGGCAGCGCCTTCGCAGAGCGAGGGAGCGTGGGCGTCGATCGCGGGGCGGCTGAACGCCTCTCGTGAAGCTTTCGCTCTGCAGGCGCGCGCTGGAGCGCCTGGCGCGCCGCGGGGAAGCCAGAGCCAAGGCGAGATCGACGGTGCTTGGTCCGCGCAGGCGCATGCGCTCAACTCGGAGGCAGGCCTTCGGACGTCGGCCAGGAGGGCATAATGGCCGCTCGTCATCCAATCTATGTCGAGGTCGATTCCGACGAAGAATTTGACGCTTGGCTCGAGCGCGAGGGCGTTCGCACTCCGTTGAAGCTGCGATCCGATGCAGTCGACGCGCTCAACGCAAGGCGGCCGCCTGGGGTCGACGACAAGACGGCGCGGATAATGGATGTGGTCGCCAAGGTTGCCCGCTGCATGCCGGATGCGAGGACAATCGCCACGATTAGCGCGGTCAGCCGGGTGATGGCGGCCGTCCAGCGTCATGGAATTCCGGCGGTCGTTTCGACGTCGCCGTTGAGCCCTGACGAGGCGGCCAGGCTTATGCGTGACGTGCCGCGCCTGTCAGAGGCCGAAAGGGCCGTCTTCGCTGCGATCGCGCGCTCCATGCCGAAAGACAGCGCGTTAGCTCCGTGGACTGATGAGAGAACGTGATGTCTGTTCCGCCGATCAGGCCGCCCGACCACGTGCAGATCTTCCCCGTCACAGGCATGGAGCGTGATGGATGGGCCTGCATCGCAATTGTCGCCGATGGCGGCCTGTTCGAAGGCGTGTACGAAACGCGCGAGGAAGCGATGCTGCTCATGCGGGGATGGGAGCTTCCCATCTTCGTCTGTGACGAATGGCTACGCGCTTTACCGATCGCCACGCCCCCTCACTTGAGACGACGCGCCTGCAACCCCATGAGGAAAGCCATGCCAAGCGTCAAGATTAGACTCACGACACCGGCGCAAATTCCCGGATCCAAGTCGATTACGGAGATCGAGCTCCGGGAGCTGAATGGAGCCCAATACGTCCGCATGGGAGATCCTAGGACCCCTGTGTTCGGCGCAAGCGGCTCTATGTATTTCATCGAGAACGCTGAGGTGATCGGAAATTATCTCGACGAGCTGATCGTGTATGACGTCGGAGGCAAGGTGCTTCTGTCGCTGCTGAGTCTGGATGACGCGGTCACGGTGAAGCAAAAGTTCCTCTCTTTTTTCGACCAGGCGGTTCAGAGGCATGCCGCCGGAAGCTCGATTGCCTCGTCTTCCAGCTCCAC